>SL_8KL_010_SEDDRAFT_10001144_pt1 | contig 23022 bp, 16 predicted proteins | sample SodLakKL_010_SED_4_FD_11160 | JGI IMG/M metagenome (IMG submission 11160) | reverse complement strand
GGGTAAAAAAATAGAAAAATCACGGCATATAAATTCAATTAAGTATCTACAGCTCACCCCGGTACCAGTCGGCGGAGAGACCGAGAACCTCGGCCATTCGGACCCTCTCCTGTCTGAATTCATAGAACGATATGAGCATCTCATTGGCCGCCTGATAGTAGTTCAGCTCCAGCAGGTTGTAATCATACCGGCTTATCGTCTCCGCCTCCAGCATATGTTCACCATCTGACAGCCGGGTTTTAGCCAGATCCAGCTCTCTTCTGCTCTGCCTCAGTGATCTGTGTGCTTCCTCCAGATCCTGCCACTGAGCTTTGACCTCCACACCTATACCATCACGGGCCTCTTCAAGCTCCTGCTGGCTGGCTCTTCTCTCGGCCTCAAGCTCATCAGCTGACCGCTTTCATCCAGCTCAATATTGAATGTGGATTCTACATCAGGCTGATAATACATAAGATTGGCGCTGATATCGGGTTCGTGCTCCTCTTCCACGCGCTCTTTTTCCGCATCTATCAGATCCAGACCCTGCTCCAGCCGCTGAATATCGACCCTCTCCTCCCTTGCTATCTCGCGGGAGCGGTCTAAATCCCAGGGCCAGGGGGAGGCATCTTCGGGAGTTTCAATCTCTTCAGCTTCCGCAAATTCAGGGGCTTCCGGCAGTTCAGTCAGTCTATCCGCACCCATCTCCAGGCGCAGATTATCACGGGCGATATTGAGCATCTCTTCAGCCTCTGAGACGGCATCTCTGGCTTCTTCTGCCTCGACTTTGGCCTCTTCCAGCTCCGTCTCTGTGGCCTCCTCTGCTTCCACCAGATGGCGTTTTTCCTCTATCTGCTCCTCTCTCACCCGGGCGGCCTTCCGCGCCAGTTTCACACCGGCCTGAGCCTGTCTGAGATCATAATAAGCCTCTGCTACTTCAGTGATGAGCTCCTGTTCCTCTCTGGTGTAGGCCAGTTCCGAATCCCTGATATCCAGCTCCAGAGCCTGACGCTGATAGCCTGTCTCTGCATCATCCCACAGGCTCTGACTGGCGGCCACGTTGAGTGTAGCAATGCCTATCTGATCGTCTATCTCCTGATCGGCCAGATCCTCATAGGTCCAGCGTATAAATTCCGGGGTTTCAATCACATCCATATCCCCGATAACATCACCACGCCAGTCAAGCCCCCTGTCCAGCTGCTCACGGCGGTGGCGGGCGGCCTGCAGCTCCTCCTCCAGCTGCTGATAGCTGTAACTCTCATCCAGTGCGACCTCTATAAACTGCTGGAGATAGGGCTCTTTTTCGACGATATTATCCGCTTCAGCTGCAGTGCCGCTCAGCAGCAGCATCACGGACAGCATAATGATGATCAAGGAATTAATTGCCTCAGGCTTCATCAGGTTTAGTCTCCTTTCCGGATATTTTCTGAGCCAGATCATCGAAGATTGTATATAGTGTGGGCATTACGATCAGTGTCGTGACAGTGGAGACCAGCAGCCCCCCTATTACGGCCGTGGCTATGGGAGCCTGAATCTCAGCACCTTCACCTATCCCGAGTGAGAGCGGGAACATGGCCAGCACGGTGGTCAGGGTTGTCATCAATATGGGCCTTAATCTGATCTGGCAGGCCCGGGAGATCGCCTCAGCTCTGGGTCCACCTTCAGCTACCTGACGGTTTATATAATCCAGCATAACAATGGCATTATTGACCACAATTCCCACCATCATTATCACACCTATATAGGAGGCTACATTGAGACTGCGACCTGTTAAAAGCAGACCGAAGACCACCCCGACCAATCCAAAAGGGACACTGAGTATAATGACCAGAGGCTGCCAGTATGATTCGAACTGAGCTGCCAGCAGAATAAATACGATAACGATTGCCAGCAAAAGGGCAAAAAAGAGGTCATCGAAGGCGTCTAACATCCACTCGGTATCACCGCTGAATTCGTATTCGATACCTGCCGGCATATCGTATGCTTCCAGTTCCTCTTCTATGAACTCGACAGCTGTACCCAGATCAGTGTCCACATGATCGGAGTAGAGGCTGACAGAATTAGTCTGATCTATGCGTGTCAGCTCCACCGGACTGAGACCGCGGTCGATACTTGCCACCTGATCAAGGGGCAGGATCTGTCCCTCAGCATTGGCCAGCGGCATACTCTCGATACTCGATAGCTCCTCTCTCACACCCCCGCCGTAGCGCAGGAGTACATCCACATGTTCATCCTCTTCTCCAGGTCTTTCATCCTCGAATCTGGTCACCACTTCTCCATCGATGGCCACATTTACGGCCTCTCCAACCTCAGCTCCGCTCAGCCCGTAATTGCCGGCCTGACGGCGATCGACATTTATTTGAAGTTCTGGCCTGGGATCCTCAATACCCAGTCTGACATCTGTGGTGAAGTCTAAATCAGATATGATCTCCTCCAGATCTTCGCCAGCTGTTTCCAGTTCATCACGATCCGGGCCCAGCAGGTCGATGGCTATGGGAGCATCCTCCATCTCACCGCCTCCGGCAACGAGCGATAGATTGCTGGCCTCGAGATCGGCTTCCGGAACCAGATCAGCCATCCCCCGCACTTCCTGTACAAGCTCCGTAGTCCCTCTTTCTCTCTCCGCCAGATCAACCAGCACCACAGTCATGCGTCCATGGGAGGAGATGCCATCGACACCAACCTCGCTCTGGACAGTGTCCACCTCCGGCCAGTTTTCGATCTCCTCTTCCAGCCTGGTAATATTCTCTTCGGTATCACTCAGCGGTGTGCCCGGAGGCATATCGAGCCTGACGTCGATTAGTCCTTCATCGAGTTCGGGCAGAAACTCCTGGCCCATCCAGCCTGCCACAACCAGTGTAGCCCCAAAGAGCAGCAGAATTACTAATATGGTCAATACTCTTTTCTGCAGCAGCTTCTTTATCAGGATGTCATATCTTTTTTTCACTCTGTTCAGCCAGCGATTTACCCGGCTTTCTCTCTGCCGCCGGCGAATCTGCTCCAGATCAGTTCTCTTCAACAATCTCAGTGAGAGCATGGGTATCAGGGACAGGGCGACAACCAGCGAAAGCAGCAGGGAAAAGGCCACGGTAAATGAGAGATCCCGGAATATTTCTCCGGCAATGCCCTCTATAAAGACCACGGGAAGAAACACTGCCATGGTGGTAAAGGTAGAAGCAGCTATGGGAATACCGACCTCAACCGCACCTTCCACAGAGGCCGCCTTTATCTCCCTGCCCTCCTCACGCATGCGGAATATATTCTCCGTGACAACTACCGAGTTATCCACCAGCATACCAGTACCCAGGGCCAGTCCACCCAGGGTCATCATATTTAGATCGAGACCGGCCTGATATATCAGAAAGAAGGTGGCTGTAATGGCCACAGGTATGGTCACCGCCACGGTCAGTGTGCTGTAAAAACTGCCGAGAAATAAGAATAATATAATTACAGCCAGAATACCGCCGATCACGGCATTATTGACCACAGTCTGAATGGCCACCTCAATATAGTCTGCCTGGTCCTGTATGGTGGTGAAGTCCAGATCATAATCCAAGTCTTCCTGCAGAGCGGCCAGCTGTTCATTGACAAGCTCCGCCGTCTCAACCGTGTTGGCACCGGCCTCCTGATTTATCGTCAGTCCCAGACTCTCCTCTCCATCCTGGCGAATGATTGTGTCCTGATCGGAAAGTCCATCCTCTATCGCGGCCACATCTCCCAAAAAATAAAGGCCTGAACCGCCGGGCACGGGAACATCATCGATCTCCTCCAGGCTATCAAAGCTGCCCAGAGTCCGAACTAATTGCTCTTCACTGCCACCAAGTGTGACATCACCTCCGGGCAGATCCAGGTTGGAAGCATAGATCGATTCCATGACATCGAAAACGGCTATATCATGCCTGCGCAGACGATCTGGCATCAGCTCAACCTGTATTTCTCGTTCCTGACCGCCGAGAATATCGATCTCGGCCACTCCCGAAAGACGCTCGAGCTGGGGAACCACATCATCATCCAGCACCTGCCTGGTCTCGTGCAGTTCACCCTCACCGCTGACACCGAACTCCAGCACAGGCATCTCGGTGGGGTCGTACTGAAGTGCATAGGGATCCTCGGCATCATCCGGGAGCAGATCCATAACAATATCTATCTGTTCGCGCACATCCTGAATGGCAAAATCTAAATCGGTACCCCATTCAAATTCCATGATTATCTGTGCTTCTTCTTCCTGAGAAATGGCCGTGATGGATGACACATCTGTCACAGCCTGTAATGATTCCTCCAGTGGTTCTACCACCAGGTCCTCAACTTCTGAAGGACCGGCACCGGGGAACTCGACCATGACAACCACCACCGGCAGATCAAGATCGGGCATAAGCTCCAGTGGAAGCTGAGTCAAGCCTATAACTCCCATTAAAATCATGAGCAGGATGGCCATGGTCACCGCCACCGGTCTCTCTACTGCAATTTTGAGGAGATTCACCAGTCTATCACCTCTACCAGCTCCGCCGGAAAGCCATCGTAATGTTCTTCATCAGCAGTATGCACTATCAGATCCCCTGCTCCAATATCTCCCTGCACAGTATAATAATCATCCCCTTCTGAGACGATAGAGACATCCACTTCACGCAGCATCTGGTTATCCACAATATATACATGGGGATCGGCTTCATCTTTCAGAGCAGAGTCGGGGATCTCGGTGCCACTTTCCTCACGCCCAACCATAACCCGGGCCTCACCGTACTCACCGGCTTTTAGAGCTCTGTCATGGTTGGGGACGGTTATTTCAAATTCAAACTGTCCTGTATCCTCATCTGCTGCCGGGTATATTCTATCAACATTGCCCTCATATACTCTGTCAGGCTGCGAATCAAAGGTTAGCTCTACACTCTGCCCGACTTCCACCTCAGCTATGCGGCGGGCGGAGGCCTCAACCACAAAGTTCAGCTCATCCAGATCCATTATCCCGGCTACAGGAGTATCCTCACCGATTGTCAAACCCTCTTCAATCGGAACCTCACCGATAGTCCCGGAAGTTGGAGCTGTGATCTCCAGATCATCCTGCTTAATGCGGGCCTGTTCCAGCTCATATTCCCCCTCGGAAATAGCTGACCTGGCCATCTCCTGCTCCTCAGGTCTGGCTCCGGTGCGGGCCATCTCCAGATCCTGTTCTGCCGCTTCATAGGATGCTCTGGCCTCGATCAATTTCATCTCAGCCTCATCCAGCTCCGAGCGGGGGGCTACATCATTCTCATAGAGGTATTCAACCCGCTCATGGATATCCTCTGCAATCTCAAGGCTTTCCCGGGCTGCTTCATACTGAGCTTCTGCCTGCTTCAGCTCTTCTTCGCGGGCACCGGTCTCAGCCATTTCCAGCTCCAGCCGGGCCTGTTCTAAAACCTCTTCCGCTGCTCTAATTTCGAAGTCCAGAGCTTCTGCCTCCAACTCGGCCAGCAGATCACCTTCAGCGACCTCCTGGCCAACACTGGCACTTATATCCACAACATCACCACCAATACCCGGAATTACCTCAACTACCTCACCCGGTTCTGTAAAACCGTCGAAACTCATCTCTTCACTTACAGCCGTTTCCTGAGCCTGTATTACCTTTACCGGTTCTTCTTCTGCAGCCTCTTCTACAGGCTCTTCAGCCTGCAGAATTCCAGCATCAGCAGTAATAATAAATAACAGGGATATGATTAATATGATTGCAGACCGGATACTCTTTAATTCAGGTTTTCTCTTCGGCATGATTTTCAAACTCCTCTCACTTGGTTTGTCGGATAAAAAGCCTGTTAAGCATCTCTATCCAGGCCTCTCTGGCCCTCTTACGGCTGAGACCACAGGGCCCTCTGAGATAATCCCAGCTTTCGGGGGAGAGTGAAGACTCAAGGGCATAGAGCAAACTCTCTGCATCAGATTTAAACTTTCCGTCATCTCCGGAAAAATCATCCTGTTCTATAAAGGGACCAAAATATTCCTGCAGTCGATTTCTCAGAGTTTTACTCCTCATGGAATTAAGCCTGGATCTGATACGGGCGGGTAACCCTTTCTCTGACAGCACCTCACGAATGGAGGAAGTGTATTCATAGATTGAGCTGAGATGATCAACATATTCCTCTATCTTATCGGGTACTTCGTCTACAGCCTCGGCCGGAGCAGGTGGGGGGAACTTATCCTGGAGCTCATCTATCTGATAATTGTACGCCTTTACTATCATATCATCAAGATCAGTAAAATAACGAAAAATTGAGCGCCGGGAAACGCCGGCTCTGCCGGCCACTTCTTCCGTTGTGGGCAGACCTGTCTTTTCTTCGACCAGCTCCAAAAACGACCTGAGAACCTTTTCTCTATTGCGAGTGCGTCTGTGGGAGCGTCCATCTTCTTTTTCGCTGGATTCCGCTTTTTCTGAGATCACCTGAAAATACACTCCTTTTCTCCCGGGAAATATATGTCACTATTAATGACAATTTGTTGTGTCACTGTGAGTGACACTATATCAAATATTCAGCGAGAATGCAAAATCTTTATCGCCCATCACAATTGTATATAAATTATGATCTTTAGGGCTTAACAGCAGCTGTTTTACGATGTTCAAAAAGAATACAATCCTTAATGGCGGAGTATTTGAGAGTTATCTGGAGTAAAAAAGATATAAATCGCAATAATTTGCCGCAAAAGTGTTGACTAATACCTCGCTATTGTGTATACTAATTTATGTCGCAAGATGATTACACAGTAAACTTAAAGCGCTGATAAAGAGTGGTGAGGTAGCTCAGGTTGGTAGAGCAGTGGACTGAAAATCCTCGTGTCGGCGGTTCGAATCCGCCCCTCACCACCATTTTTTTATCAAGCGGGTGTAGCTCAGCTGGTAGAGCGCCAGTTTGCCATACTGGAGGTCGCGGGTTCAAATCCCGTTGCCCGCTCCATTTTCATGGCGGCATCGCCAAGTCTGGTCAGGCAGAGGACTGCAAATCCTTCATACCCCGGTTCAAATCCGGGTGCCGCCTCCATTTTCATCTTCTGCCGGGATGGCGGAATTGGCAGACGCATCGGACTTAAAATCCGGTGGGCAATCTTTGCCCGTGTGGGTTCGAGTCCCACTCCCGGCACCATGCCTCACAGAAAAAATATTTGAGTGTGGGTATAGCTCAGCTGGTCAGAGCGCCACGTTGACATCGTGGAGGTCAGTGGTTCAAATCCACTTACCCACACCATTTTAATTTTTTTACATACATAAACATCAAACCCCCGGCCTGCAAAGCCGGGGGTTTGATGTTTTTCTCTCATCTGATTCAAAAACACTATAGAGTATTTAGGCTCTATCTATTTTATTTTTTAGTGAAATATTTTTTCAGTGAAATCATCTCCTGGTTGGAGTTCTTAAGAATGCAGCAGGCAAATTCAAAGTAAACCAGCTCATCTTTCAACTCCTACAGGTATCAAAAGCAGCGGTTCAGCCTGCTCAGTTCCCATAATATTCTGCACTTCTTCATCTTCAAAAGCCCCGACAAAAACCGCCCCCAGACCTCTTTCTTCAGCCACCAGATTCATATTTTGAGCGGCATGGCCTGATTCCATGTGCACGTACTGAATTCCCCTTTCACCGTATCTCCCCGTGGTACGCTCATAATCTGCCGCGATAACCATAATCGCCGGTGCCTCGGCCATAAACTCCTGCCCCAGCGCCGCAATGGCAATGTCTTCCCTGAGATCTTCATCCTTTACCTGTTTAAGCTCATGCTCTTCTACATCATAATTATAGACTCCCTCACTCATTTCTTCCATATTACCTGCCACCAAAAATATTTCCAGGGGATTGGTGGCTCCGGCTGAAGGTGAGGTTCTGGTGGGCCCGCTTACGCCATCGACTGATATTCCCTCTCCGGCCCAGAGCAGGTGGGCGGCATCCTCACTGCATAAGGGTTCGTCTGTAAAGCTGCGCACAGAATCCCTGTAATATATCGTCTCCACCACTCCCTCATGATCAATATCGGGCAGTTCCACAGTTTCTTCAGCGGTCAGTTCCTCGCTGCTGTCGACACCAGTACTTGTATATGCAATCCCCAGACCAATCACCGCCAGTACAGCAGCCAATATAAAAATATTTTTTCCTGGCCACTTTGTTTCCTCTCCCATCATTTTCCCCCCTTAATTTTTGGGTTCACAAAGTGTATTTTTTTAAATATTCAGATAGCACTGCTCATGCTTTGCCGCGCTCGATTACTCAGGAAATACACGGGCATCATCCCGGCATTCGAAAACGTTCAATCCTGCCAGATGCCGGCCACTGAATGGCCGCAAAATTCGCATTGGCCCTCCTCTATATTAACACTTCTGATGCTGAAATGATGCCTCTTCACAATCTCTCGTTCACAGCTGGGACAGAATGTGGCGTTATACTCATGGCCGGGTACATTGCCAATATAAACGTATTTAAGACCACTGTCAACTGCTATAGCCCTGGCTCTCTCCGGGCGAAAGACGGCAGCCCTGAGAACACAGTTCACAGAGCACCTCTTCATTATCAAGACGCGAATAATACATCGCCTCCCGGGCAGCTATATCTTCCTCTGTCAGCGTTACCTCTTCCGCTGCCTCAATCCCTCTCTCCTCTAAAAGAAAGTCTTCACCGGAGGAAAGATCTAATAATCCCGGCAGAAGCACCAGCGAGGCCAGGGTGCGGCAGCCCAGATTAATAAATTTACGACGATCCATGATTCATAACCCCCCGCCCTTTTCTGGTTTTTAAAATCATTAATAATTTTACATATACAGGCAACCAAGGATTATCCCACTGACAGACCGCGCACAAAATAAAGACTGCTCAATTTGAAAACAGCCAGAACAGCCAGGGTTGTGGTCAAACCCAGCAGGGGAAAAAAGACGATACCCACCAGCAGGCCGGCCAGCCAGCCCCCTATTAAATCCGCGGTATAAATCCTGCCCGCTGCAGAACCTGCCTCCTTTTTAAATCTGTCTGGAAGTAAATTAGTGGCCAGAGGAAACTGTGCTCCCACAATCCCCCCGGAAAAAAGAGCAAAAAGAACGCATAAAACTGCTCCAACACTTGCCGCTGCCGGCAGAAGCATAACTCCCCTCAGCAGATTTACCATCAGCGGAAATACGATAAGCAGAGCTATAACGCCCAGCTCCAGGCGCAGAAACGAGGATTTTAGCCCCTCCTTCTTTTTCACAATATTATGATGGCTGAAGCGCCCCCCGCAGAACATGCCCCCCATAAAAGCAGCGATAAAAAGACCGTTAAGCTGATATATATGCCCAAAAAGGCTTTGAAAGGCAAAGAGTGTAAAAAGATCAAAAGACATGGCTGCCCCTCCGCTGGTGCCTATGGCGTAGGTAAGCCTGTTGGCAGAGCTGGCTTCGGATTTTAAAAGCAGCCTCCAGATAAGAAGACCGGCCAGCACCGCAGCAGCCGGAATAATAAAGGATATTCTGGCTGCCAATCCGTAAATCACTCTTAGCGACTCCGGGGCAAAAGCCCTGGCCCAGTTTAAAAGTCCGTACAAAAAGCCAGCCGGAGCAAAATCTCTATTAACCATCGCCCCAAATTCTTCCAGACGCAGATTAAACTCTTCAATTCGGTCAGGATCAAGACGGTAATCTAGAAAATCCCGGGTAAACATCCCCCCATAAATACCTCTTTCTTCCATTCTTTCAGAAAAAACTCCGGGGCTCACTTCTATCTCCTCATGTGAAGCAAGCATTATATTCTGATCACCGGGAATTAATTTAACCTCTGAAAAAACTTCACCTGCAGTTTCATATAGTGAGCTGTTGAGCAAACCCATTTCATCCCCCAGATAGGTGGGAGAACCCTCAAGAGTAAAAGCAACCATACCTCCTTCGTACAGGCGTTCGTTCGCAAGCTGGAAAAACTCCTCAGTGAAAAATCTATTGGTCTGCAGGGTATCTGTTTCTATTTCCCCAAGAACAATCATGTCAAATTTTCTATCAGTTCTGTTAAGATAAAGGCGGCCATCTTGATTCTTTATTCTGGTTCGCTCATCCCCGAACTCTTCTTCAATAACATCTGCTTCTATATTTTCTGCCACCTGCAGCAATTCAGGATCAAGCTCAGCGTAAGTCAGGTTTTCCACAGGATGATCTAAAAAATAATTGAGCAGTCCTCCCAGTCCTGCCCCCAGGACAAGCATCTCATCAGGTTCAGAATGAGCAGTTCCCGCCAGATAGGCATAATCCTTAAGAGAAGCGGTATCGGGGTGAGGCAGGGACATCATAGGCCTGCCATCATATAAGACGCTCTTCTCATTATGCTGTTCCAGTGTAACTATATTGCCCTGGGGAGAATTACGATAATCTACGATATCACCCTCAGGCCAGAGCCCGGCCAGAGAAACCTCATGCAGATGTGAACTCAAAACAGGGAAAGAAAAAATTAGCCCCAGCACAATCAATACCAAAACATAACTTCTCTTCCTCTTCAACCTATTCCGCTGTTTTTTGGCAGCTTCCTTCCCGTCTATAATATTAAGCAGAAAAAAAGTCACCGGAAGATGTAATATAATCAGTCCCAGAGATACTTCCATGGCTGTAATCCGGGGAGCCAGCAGAAACACAAAGATCAATCCACCCAGGACTGTGCCTATAATTTCAGTTATATAGGCCCGGCTGACGGGCAGATTAACAGCCGACTGCTGAAGCATCTGAGCACACAGTGGAAAGAGACTGCCGTGGAAAATTCCCGTAACTCCTACTGTTAGAGTAGAAGTCAACAGCATCTGGCCCAGCGTCATGGCCTCCCCGGGAATAAGACCTGGCAGCCCATGCCCCATGAAACGGGCCAGGAAAACAGCTCCTGCCAGCAGGAAGGGGTAAAGTGTGAAAATCATCAGATAAGCTTTATAAACACTGGAGGGCTTTCTGTCGCTTATTTTACCCCCCAGATAAGAGCCCGCTCCTTCAAAGAGAAGCCAGCTGGCAATAACAAGACTCATTGAGAGCTCATTTCCCAGAAATATAACCATCAGCACCCGGATAAGAAGAAGCTGCCCCACCATCCCACCAATACCGATTAAAATAACTGAAGCCGATAGAGGAATTTTGGGCGAGATGGAGGTAATACTTTTTATCATTTCCATACACCGGCGATCTCTCTGCCGCAGTATTCACAGCTGCCATCTGTCAAATTGATATCATGAACGGTGAAGTGATGTCTGCTGATTATCTCCTCGCCACAACCGGGGCAGAAAGTCGAATTGGCCTCATGTCCGGGTACATTTCCTATGGTAACGTGGTTAACGCCCTGATCCAGAGCCACCTCCCGGCATCTTTCCAGTGTATCCACGGGGGTGGGAGAGAGATCGGTCATCTGATAGGATGGTGTAAATCGACTAAAATGAAGGGGAACATCCTCATTTAATTCATCGACAACCCAGGCGGACATATCGGCAATATTATCGGGATCATCGTTATAGTCGGGAAGAACCAGATTGACTATCTCCAGCCAGACCCCCTCAGACTCGATGGTTTTGAGTGTATCCAGTACAGGTTCCTTTTCAGCCTTAATGACATCGCGATAAAAATCATCGGTAAAAGCTTTTAAATCTACAGTTACACCATCTACATATTTGAGCAGTTCCAGCAGCGGCTCCTCCCGCATGCTGCCATTAGTGTGAAAAATTACATTGAACCCTTCCTGGCTGGCCTGCCGGGCTATATCATACATATATTCATAAAACACGGTGGGCTCATTATAAGTGAAAGAAATTCCCGGTGCTCCACTGTTCTGCGCTTCAGCGACTATACTCTCCGGATCTAAATCATAGGTCCTTTCAACCTCATCAATATCTCGCTGAGATAGATGCCAGTTATGACAGAACTGGCAGCGAAAATTACAGCTGGCGGTGCCCACACAGAGTATATCAGTGCCGGGATAAAAGTGATGCATGGGTTCTTTTTCGATGGGATCTACGTTCACAGCTGAGGGCCGGGCGTAAACTTTATTATAAAGTGTGCCATTATTATTTACCCTGATCCGGCAGAAGCCTGAATCGCCATCGGAAATCCTGCATTCACGAAAGCATATTCCACACAGCACCTCTCCATTCTCAAGACCGCTGTAATGATAGGCTTCTTTTAGCTCATCGACATCATCAGCGGCGATACCAGTATAATCATCTTCCTCTCCCAGAAAATTCCGCACTCCCAAAAGACCTGTTCCTGCAGCAGCTGCTGCTGCACATAATTTGATAAAATCTCTTCTTTCCATACATATCACACCCCTTATTCGGGCATTATTCATGTCCAAAAAGTTTTTTGGAATTTTGTTCCAACCCGCTTTTGATGCAATACCCTGCCGCCTGGAGAGCACTGTACCCTCCTATGAGGATCACACTATTAAACTGTGGCCTCTAGCCTGGACTGCATTTTAAATATTCCCACATTAACTGATATGATCAAAGAAAAATACTGTACAATAAAATCTCTCAGAAATAATAAAAGGAGAGCCCCCTTTTGGTAACATTAAAAAAAGCATCAAATAACCAAAGAAAGAGCCTCTCCCATTTTTATAATACTCAGAATAACCCAAAATGTCAAATGTTCTATAAGCTGTTTAAATCACCATTTATATAATTTTGAGAAACTAACTGAAGACACCGGTCATGAAAGTATCAAAGACAGAGTCCAATTTCTTCAGGAAAGATCATGGAAAGGAAATCGCTCGACGACTAGCCTGATTGCTGATCGTCCATTTTGATATCGTATTTATCGATTTTGTAGTGGAGTGTGCTGCGCGGTATTTTAAGCAGATCTGCCGCCCGTGATTTGTTGCCGGAGGTTTTCTTGAGAGCCATCGCTATTATCCTTTTTTCCATTTCCTCCAGGTTTTCCTCCAGATTTAGATTTTCCATCTGCTTTATTATAGCTATATCTGACTGAATTTCTTCCAGCTCAATTTTGGAGATACTCTCTCCTCCTATTTCCTCGACTTCTTCAGCAGCGGGGGAGATCTCATTTAATATTCTATCCGGCAGACATTCCACCGTGATTCTGCCCGAGCTGGCAAAGGCCAGCAGGTGCTTAGCCGTATTCTTCAACTCCCTGATATTGCCCGGCCAGTCATAGCTTATCAGAGCACCCATAACCCCCGGACATAACTCCACTTGTGAGAGATCGCTCTTCCAGCTGAGCTCCCTGAGAAAGACCTCAAGAAGCTCGGGAATATCCTCTTTTCTCTCCCGCAGGGGAGGAAGTTCTAAGTCGATAACATCTATGCGATAATAGAGGTCCTGGCGGAATTCCTCATTGTTCAGCTTCTTCTTCAGATCAGTGCTGGCAGCCGATATTATTCTCACATCGACATCTATAAATTCTTCGCTTCCCACCCTCTTTATCCTCCGTTCCTGCAGCACCCGCAGCAGTTTAGCCTGCATGGAAAGAGGCATAGATTCGATTTCGTCCAGAAACAGTGTCCCCCCATCTGCCATCTCAAAATAGCCTTTCTTTCCTCCAGATGAAGCGCCGGTGAAGGCTCCTTCTACATAGCCAAACATCTCGCTCTCAAACAGATCGGCGGGGATAGCACTGCAGTTGACCGGCACAAAACTGCCACTGCGCTCGCTGGCCCTGTGGATAGCCCGGGCAAATAGCTCCTTGCCGGTACCGCTCTCTCCTAACAGCAGTACATTAAAATCGGTGGTGGCTGCCTGGCGCGCTTTCTTCTTCATCTTCTCCAGCCCCTCACTGCTGCCCTTGATCAGCTGAAAGGCATCATCATCTCCTGCAGCCCTGACTTTTTCTGCCGGCAGCACCTCTGTCTTCACTTTAGCCTTCTCTCCCTTCTCTTCCCGGCTTTTTTTCTCCACCTGCCAGCTCACATCGGCCACCTCTTCAACCTCTCGAGCGGTAGCTATTACTCCCAACAGCTCACCGAAAAAATAGACAGGTCTGGCACTTATTATAATGTGCAGGCCCGGACGGGGAGAATGTTTTATGTTTTCCACAGCTCTTTCCTTTTTGAGAACTGAGGGCAGAAGTGAATCGGGAAAGAAAGTAGCGATATTTTCTTCTACAATCTCCTTCTTCTCAACTCCTGTAATTTCTGCAGCCCTTTCATTCCAGACCACTACCTCACCCTGGCAGTTTATGACACACACAGCCTCCTGTACATTGTCCAGAAGCTTGAAGAAATTCTGGGTCAAAATCTGCTTGTTCTCATATAATCCTAGGAAGAGATTTTCCTTGCGCAGTATGCCCACAACTTTTCCATCTTCTGTGACCGGAAGCCTGCCGATGCTGTGCTCACGCATTATTCGACGGGCCCGTGATAAAGATGCATCCGGTGAAACAGAGATAACATCATAGCTGGTTTCTGCACATTCAATTTTATCTTCATTCAGGTCCGAAAAGGTGATTATCCCCTGCAGTTTCTCCCGCTCATCGACTATAAGAACCTCCTGCTGATTATTTTCAAGCATCTCATTCAGAATATCCTCAAATATCAGCGGAGGATCAATAGTAACATAGTTTTGAGACATAAAATTTTCTACCTTCATTTCACCTAAATCTATCATTCATATCACCCCGCAATCACTTTACCCGGCCCTAACCCGAAGTGGGCAATCGGGTGTATAATGACATTTGTGAATTTATTCTTTATTGCAGTTTTAGATTAACATCATATTCGAAGGAATGCAAATGTGATTTTGTATATTTCCCGTTCATCGCTAAATATTAATGGTCAAATTACATTCAGTCAAAATTCTCAATATTGATAATCATGATTACCCCTGTATAAAACTATAAATAGGAAATTAAAACAATTAATTTCTATATTATTCATGTGATTATATTCACTCAAGCGGCAAAATACTCCCTGGTGTCAGATGACTGACACACCCCGAAATAAACCGGCTTGAAGGGTGTCAAAATCTCAACACCTGCTTTCAGCTTCCAGTAAAAATTCCTGCTCATTATCTGCTGTCAGCATGACTCAGAACTCTAAATCAGAGTTTTTTTAACCAATTTAAAGATTTTCTCCAGAATGGGTGCAGGCTGGCATAGCTGTTGCAAATATTAATAGGTGAGCAGAATTTTTCTGTGCAGCAGAGATGGGATAGACACCCTTTCCCCAAAAGTGTGCTGGCCAGTTCTATCCCATCTCTCATCCTTTAACTATGTCAGCAGGAGGTATTATATTATGTATAATCTCTCTAAAAATCATCCAGAAAATAAGCAGGCAGAGTCAAAAAGTGCAGAACTGTCTCCCGACAGACACTCGGGACTGACTGAAGACCAGATCATGCTCAGAACCTTTGTGGCCATGTGTATACCGGCCGCTGCCGCCGTAATAGCCATGGGACAGCCGGCCCTCTTTAACATCCTTACGGCTGTAATTACGGCTGTGGGCTGTCATCTGCTGATCAAGCTCTTTGAACAGCAGGATCTCTCCAATCTGGGAGAGCCGACCTATAAAACATTTTATTCTCCTCTGGTAGCAGGAATGATCGTCGGTCTCTGTGTGGGAGAGCTTTCACCCTATCCCGTAACCGCGCTTATCTCAGCGGTGACCATGGTCGTATTTAAATGGGGGCAGGAAAAATACTTCGGCCGCAAGATAATCAATCCCGCTGCTGGAGCCAAGGCCCTGGTGCTTTTGCTGATAACAAGCATGTGGTTTTTATCCGATCCTTTAACTGCCGGGCAGCTCTTCTACCCCGAGCATCTACAGTACAACCTTCTCTCCGGTGAGGGTTTTGTAGCTGCCATGGAATTTGCCGAAGCTTACGGGTTTTACGGCACAGAAAATCTCAGCATCACCGAAAGTCTTTTTCTGTGGAAGAGACACGGCTGGATAGGCGGTGCTTCGGGGCTTTTAACCGTAGCCTCAGGTGTGCTGCTGGCCATATGGATAAGGCTAAAATGGCGGCTGGCTTTAAGCTATCTGGCGGGTATGACAGCTCTTTCCGTGCTGCTGGGAGCAGCCACCGGAAGCCCCATCATAATGAGAATTGCTTTTCATGTTTTTACGGGCAGCGTCATATTTCTGGCCTTTTACATGGCCACCGAACCCCAGACCACACCAGCCACAACTGCCGGTGAATACGCCTTCGGAGCCGTTCTGGCGGTTTTAACCATGGCAGGACAGCTGGTGGGGCTTTACGGCAGTTCTTTCGTGGCTCTGGCCATAATGAATCCCTTTGCCCCCTATTTCGACCGCCTCAAACTCACAGCTTCCTATGGAGCTCAGCTGAGGGAGCACAGACCCGGCGAAGGAAACCAGCCCGAAATGGATACCTCCACATCGCCCGTGCTCTCCTATGACTCCTCTAAATGCATTATGTGTAAGCTATGTGTCAAGGCCTGTGACGAAATTCAGGAGAAAGGAATTTTGAGCCTAAATGGCGATGATGAAGGTGATATAGTGAGAAATGCCGGTCTGCTGGATGTCGATTTTACCGTCTGCGATGTCTGTGGTGAATGTTTTGAGATCTGTCCCACAGGAGCCCTCAGTGCCAGACAGCCCGGATCTCCCATCCGCAAATGGGAGGCGGACAGCGAAGTTCAAACCACCTGCAGTAACTGTGCTGCGGGCTGTCAGATAAAAGCATATGCCCACAATGATGAACTGATAAGAGTGGAAGCGGTGGGAGCTTCCCCCAATCAGGGAGCTCTGTGTGTAAACGGCAGATTCGGTCATGCCTATGTGAACTCTGACCGCCGCCTCACCCGCCCCCTCCTGAGAAAGAACGGAGATCTGGTGCCCGTTTCCTGGCAGGAAGCGCTCAGTGCCATAAAAAGAAATTTAGAGGGGATAAAAGAAGAGCATGGCTCCGAAACTATCGGGGCACTGGCCTCAGGCAAGGCTACCAATGAGGGCAACTATCTCCTGCAGAAGTTCATGCGTATCTGCCTTAATACCAATAATATCGATCACACCAGCAGCTACTGCCAGGGCACAACTTTGAAGCTGCTGGAGGAATCTCTGGGCACAGGAGCTATGACCGGCAGTATAGAGGATCTGAAAGAGTCGGACTGTATCCTGGTAGCAGGATCCAATCTAACCACCACCCATCCCGTCATCTCACGCTATGTGAGAAAGGCGGTGAGGGAAAAAGGAGCCGATCTTATCGTCCTCGATCCCCGCGAAATATTGCTGGCCCGCTGGTCCAGCCAGTGGCTCAGCCCCAACCCTGGCAGTGACGTCAGAGTTTTGCAGGGAATTCTGAAGACTATAATCGATAGAGATCTGTATGATGAAGAATTTGTGGAAGAGTTTGGTGTAGGCTTCGAGGGGTTCAGAAACTCGCTGCCGGAAATGGAAAAATATGAGCTGGCTGAGATGGCAGGTATTCCTGCTGAAAAGCTGGATAAGGCTGCGGAATTGATAGGCAGAGCAGACAGATTTTCAATCCTGATCGGCTCAGGTATAACCCAGCACTCATCGGGCAGCGAAAATGTCAAATCTCTCATCAACCTGGCTCTGCTCACAGGTAATATAACAGGTGAGGGTGCAGGCATATATCCCCTCCAGGGCCAGATAAATGCCCAGGGCGCAGCAGATATGGGTGCTAAACCCCATAAACTTCCCGGCTATCAGTCTTTAGATGATGGGAACGCTCTGGGCAAGTTCACCCGCAGCTGGCAGCATGAACTGCCGGATGAAAAAGGAATGACAGCACTGGAGATGCGGGACAGTGCAGCCGCAGGTGAACTCAAAGCCCTTATAGCTCTGGGGGCAAATCCTCTGCTCTCACAGCCACACAGGGGCAAAACCAAAAAAGCTCTGGATAATATCGATCTATTCGTGGTTATCGATCCTTTCCTGACCGAATCGGGTAAAAAAGCCGATGTAGTGCTGCCGGCGGCGACCTTTTTGGAGAAGGATGGAACATTTACCAGCAGTGAGCGCAGAATATCCAGGGTGAACAAGCTCATCGATCCTCCCGGCAGCGCCCGGGCGGACTGGGAAATAATCTGTGCTCTTGCCCGCAATTTGGGCCATGATTTTGGCTATAACCGTCCGGAGGAAATAATGAATGAGATCACCTCACTCACACCGATCTATCAGGGCATTAACTACGAAAGTATAGAAGGCGAAGGCATTCAGTGGCCGCTAAAAGAGGAAGGCAGCGGCACCAGCCACCTGCATAAACAGGGTCCGGAGCGGGGCAAAGCTGCTTTCCTGCCCATGGATGCAGAAGAGCAGCAGACGATCACCGATGAGGAATATCCGCTGCAGCTGACTACAGGCCGCAGTATTTTCCGGGTCCACACAGATATCATGAACAATGAAATGCTCAAACCTCAGGCCAGCGGACCCTATGCAGAAATCAATCCTCAGGATGCACTGGAGCATGAAATAAATGATGGAGAGGAGATACAGATAAGATCCCCCCGTGGTGCTGTCCGGGTATCAGCCCGGGTTACGGACAGAGTTCAGCAGGGCGCGGTATTTTTGCCCATACATTTTGTCTTCTCTCCTGCCAACCGGCTCACTGATGATAGAATTGATGAAAATACTATGGTACCAGAACTGAAAAGAACACCATGCCGTCTGGAAAAACTGCCCAGACGTCAGAGCCTGCAAATAGATGAAGAGGACTGTCGGGCCTGTGACCGCTGCCGCCAGGTCTGCCCCACAGATGCTATCGAAGGGGAGCCAGGCGGGGAGGCCTATCAGCTCGATTACGACAGCTGTATTCGCTGCATCAACTGTCTGGATGAATGCCCCTTTTCAGCCATAGATGTTCTGCCATCCCGAACCGCAAAACAAAATCACCGGCAAGGAGGTTAGAAGATGATTGAAGTTAAAGATGGAGTTATTATAACCATAGATGGTAGGCCCCTTAAAACCTCTGCCGGCAGAATACTGCTGGAGGTAGCCCGGGAAAATAATATAGATATACCCGGTTTCTGCTACCGCCCGCATATGACGCCGGCAGAGGCCTGCGGCCTCTGTCTGGTCAGAGTCGACGGTGAAGAAGAACTGGCCTGCTCCGTGGAGATCGAAGATGGTATGGAAGTTACAGCCTTTGCTGACGATCTGGAAGAGAAAAGGCGTAGACTTGTGGATGAGATGCTGAAAGATCATAATTTTGACTGTATTAACTGTGAGGCTGCCGGTGACTGTGTTGTACAGGATCTGGGTTATCGCTACGGACTTATAGGTTTGAGTTCGGAAAAATTCAGGGACCTCTATCATGATGCTATCTCCCGCAAAAAAAGTTTTCCTTTAAGCAACGGCAACGGCAGAGCAGAAGAAATATCACCCTATCAGAACGGCAGCAGTGTGACCTATTCCGGCGAACCATCTGATTGCGTGCGCTGTGGATACTGTGTTGATATCTGTCCGATGGAGCTCTACCCGCTGCTTATCCTGGAAGCATCCAGTCTTTACAGCCAGCCGGGAAGCTTGAAGGGGCTAAACCCGGAAGACTGCATAAATTGTGGGCTGTGCTCCTTTGTCTGTCCGGGAAAAATTAAAATTCCGGACTATTTCCCTCAAAATATTTCACCAAAAGGAGGTGAAAATAATGTCAAAATTTGACCCTTTTCCCCATATTATCTACTGCCCTGAGTGCCACCAAAAGAGAAATCATACCGAAATGACCGAAGCTGAAATCTGCAATCACTGTTATTATAGAAATACGGACAGCCAGAAAGAAAAGATGAAATTGAGGGATGTCAAGCTGGTGGAGATTGACCCCATGCGTGAAAAAGAGCTGGAGAAATCAAAATAACAGCAGGATAAAAAGCAGTTAAGGCGTTTGCAGGATTTTTAGCCGCTGATAGCCCGGAAAACTCAAGCAAAGAAAAAGGGCTTCACCCCAAAAATTCTAGAAATTAATAGTTTATTAAAACAAAAATTAAACAGGTAAAGGGGTGAAGCCTATTATTTAGCATGATCAAAAACAGGAGATGGTTCACCCACAAGATTTTATAGCTGGAAGCCAGATATAATTATTCCCGGAAAAAACTTTTGAAAAATTCAATACTATAATTTAAAATCCTATTATAATTGGAACCATAAAAGAATGATTCAGAACATCAGGTTTTTAACACCTCCTAAAAATTTATAGGAGGGATAACAATGACAGAAGAAAAAATTGCTTGTCCTAATTGTGGAGGAGGAGAAGTAACAAAAAAAGGCCCAAGAANNNATATTCTCTGGAGATTTGGGGTTATATTTGTGGGCATAGTATTTTTGGGATNTTTAACAGGTAATCATTTCGTAGAGCCGATACTTGCTCTGGGTACGGCATCTGTTGGGATTTTAGCTTTAGTAATAATATTATCAGCTACCAGTAGTTCTTGGAAAGATTACAGTTGCCAGGATTGCGAGGATAATTTTTATAAGGAGAAGACAAAAGAAAATGAATCCGTTAAACCCTTGAATGTTGTTTTAGGTATGAAGGAGGAAAAGGTAAGAAAAACTTTCAAAAAAGATAAAAATACAAAAGAATCAGAGGATGAATATTTATATACATTTGAGCAAAAAGCAGGAAATTTTCATTATAGAATAAGCACAAAGTATTTCAAAAATAGATTATATGAAATTAGCTTAATTGCTCAAAACTGCTTCTCGAATTTCTCGGAGGTTATGTACCAGGTTAATTTGCTGCATGAATTAATTTATAAACAATATGGTTTACCCTCCATAGGTGGAAATATAAAAAAAACAAATTTTCAGAAAGGGCAAGTTCCTTATGTCTTTAAGTGGAAAAAAAATGACACAGAAACAGGAGAAATAATAAAAATTCATCTTCATAGAAGACAAAATGGATATAAACCAGCATTATCAATATCTGCTCCAATTATAGCCAAAGAAGTGGAAAATGCTGAGAAAGAAAAAGATAATTTCAATATGAAAAACTGCTCAGGCTTTTAATAATCCAGGTTTTAGCTCAAATAAGTTCTATTTTTCAAGATGATAATTTTGAGGAGGAAAAGTAAATGAAGAGTATTAAAGAATCTAAAAGTTTGGAGGAGAGAAATGAAGAGTTAGTAGTTTCTTCTGCCGGTATTCCAATGCGGGTTATGGTGCCGGTTTTAGACCACAAAGCGGGAAGAGATCTACTGCGAATGGCTGACCACATTGGTGATATAACAATCGGCCTCAATGTAGTGGATGTTCCCGATGAGATGAGTTTAACAGAGGCCAGAGAGCGAAATATTGAAGAACTGGATGAAAATTTCCAGGAACTTGATGAAACTCTTCGGAACTATTTCGGCAGAACTGAGAGAGAACAGAGATATCTGATTGTATTTGATCACAGCATTTCAGATGCCATCCTGGAGCAGTCGGAGAGGGAAAGTGCTGATTTGATATTGATGAGCTGGCAGAAAAAGAAACGTTTTCGAATAGGGATGGGTGGAGTAATCAGAAAAACGATGCATCAGGCCAGAGGTTCAATTGCAGTCTTGAAAGGACATTATCCTGAAGATCTCGATTTAATATCTGTTGCTTACGATGGCAAAAGAAATTCTTACTACGGACTGCAGATAGCACGCAAAATTGCCCGCCAAACAAAAGCTCAAATTAAGGTATTTCATATAGTCAGTCCTGATGCTCCGGAAAGCAAAAAGGATAGCTGCCGTCAGAATTTGAAAGAGCTGGCCGCTGATGAAGTTAACTTGCCCATAAAATATGAGATTGAGGAAAGATTTTCTGTCTCGGATAAAATACTGGAAGAGGCACAAAAATCTGATCTGACGGTAATAGGCAATTCTCTCAGGCGGTTCAGCCTTAGCCACATTGGCAACAGAGCAGCCAGAATAGCCCGACACAGCAACGATAATCTGCTTATTGTCAATAAGTATCAGCCTCTCTCCCAGGAAACTACTCTTTCCAGGTTGAAGCAGCTGAGCCAGAATATTAAAGAGCATATCATTATGCCTGCAAAAATCTATTGAAATATAATAGAACCAAAGCAGGGCCTGTTTCACAGTCTGGCCATTCCTATATACAAAAAGCTCTTAGGTGTAAGGAGGGCTGCCAATGCTTAATCCAGGTATGCCGATATTGCTGGCTTCACTGCTGTGTTTTATTGCCCGGAACAAAACACAAAAAATATCGCTTTCTATAATAGCTCTGGCCGCTTCAATTTCTGCAATTTATAATGCTCCAGGGGGAGATATCCTTTCCACCACCAGCTTTCTGGAAATGGATTTGATTCTGGCCTATGTCACACCCATCAGCAGGAACACCGGTTATATTTTTGCTACTTTTGCAGTTATAGTTTTAATTTATGCCGGAAAGTTCTTCTCCTCAGCAAATATCAACCTGCTAAATCTTTTTGTTGGCTCTTCACTGGCACTGCTTTTTGTGGGCGATTTCATCTCCTTTTTTATCTTATGGGAAATGATAACTGTAACGGCCTTTTTTCTGATCTTTGATAGGTTTGATCCTTCCCTGCGTTTCACCGCTAAGTATTATTTCATTGTACATTTCGTGGGAGGGCTGAGCCTTCTTTTCGGGATAATATTACATTACACTCAGACCGGGACAATTATGCTGGCCTCACCGGAAAGAGGTCTGCCCTTTATTCTGCTCGGTATAGCTATGAAATTAGGTTTTATAGGCATACATGCCTGGATGATCCGAACATATACAATGATACCATTTCAGCTGACTGTATTGATGTCTGCCTATACCTCAAAGATCGGGGTATATGCTCTTTATAGATTGATTGAGCTGGAAGGCTCTCTAATTGCTTATCTGGGGCTGATAAATGCTCTGGCCGGCGGTATCCTGGCACTTAAACATTCACATCTGCGCCTGATAATCTCCTATTCTATTGTCAGTCAGATAGGTTATATGATGGTAGGAATAGGAGCGGGGGGAATTGCTGCTGCAGGGGGGATGTTTCATCTTATAAATCATATTCTCTATAAAGGACTGCTGTTTATGATGGCCGGTGCCATCATCTATTCCCTCAGAAAAGAATGTCTTAATAATCTGGGTGGTCTCTGGAGGCATATGCCTGTGACTTTTTTAGCCGGTCTTGTAGGTTCATTTTCCATAGCGGGTCTGCCTCTATTTAATGGATATGTGAGCAAGGC
>SL_8KL_010_SEDDRAFT_10001142_pt1 | contig 23028 bp, 15 predicted proteins | sample SodLakKL_010_SED_4_FD_11160 | JGI IMG/M metagenome (IMG submission 11160) | reverse complement strand
AGCACTCTTGTAGTATCTCTTGGACTATGTATTCTCCAGGTTTGACCTCTAAGAAGTCCGCAGCACCGTTGTCTCCTGTCACCTGAGTGTCTATGATCTCTTCTGGATCTCCTTCTTCATCGGTAGTCCACAGGTTGAATGTCCATCCTTCCAGCATCTCTTCTCCTTCGTTATAATAGCCGTCCATGTTCTCGTCGTAGAACTTGTACACTTCGATCTCACCGTACTGTACGTTACCGAACCATACTTCCCAATGATCGCCAGGACCTAAGGTCATATACTGCATCAGGTCTGTGGTGTTGATCCATCCTTCTGGTAAGTGTTCTGTGACCTGGAAGTCGCCGATAGGTACATAGAAGTTGTAAGATCCTTCCACTCCGAAAGTTTCGCTGAACACTTCTAAACCTTCGACCTCTCCGTAAACATCGAAATTGACCATCTCTTCATATATCAGGTAGTCGCCGTCTTCTTCATTGAACTCGCCGGTCATCCTCGTATCGTAGAACTTGTTTATCGTGATCTCTGGGAACTCGTAGTTTCCGAAGTTCACGATCCTGCATGGTGAACAGCAGTTCAATTCAACTCTCACCAAACTCGGTGTGGTGTTGTCCCATCCTTCGGGCAGAGCTTCTTGGACGTAATAAGCTCCAACCTTTAGATCTTCGAAGTAGTAATATCCGTTCGGCTGCGTGTAGGTCGTCGAGATTATCTCGCCGGGTTCTCCACCAACTTCGTTCCATAGGTTGATCTCCCAACCTTCGATGACCCAATCTTCCTCGTCGAATTCACCGGTCATGTTGTAGTCGTAAAATTTTATACCGTATATGTCCTTGAACATACAGTTCGCAAAATTCACTTCATCAACGGTCTCGTTTGATTCTACATATACGTGCTGTAGAGCTGAAGTCACGTTGTACCATCCTTCGTACATCTCTTCCTGCACGAAGTATTCTCCTGGAACTACACAATCAAAGTAGAACATGCCGTCCCTGTTGGTCTCCGTGGTTTCGATGATCTCTCCGGGTGCTCCATCTTCAACTGTCCACAGGTTGATCTCCCAGCCCATCAGAGGTCTATCTAGTCCGACCTCGAACTCGCCGGTTGCTTCTATATCTAAGAACTTCATGCCCTCGATACTTCCACCACGAACATTACCGAAGTACATATCATAAGATGTAGCTGCGGGTAGATTCACGTGCTGTAATAAAGGAGTCGTGTTGACCCAGCAGTATTCATATCCTTCTACTTCAGGTATTATCTCCTGAACGATATAATGGCCTGGAACAAGATGTTCAAAGGTGTAAGTTCCGTTTGTAGTCGTGACTGGATCGCCTATCGTTTCTACTGGTTGACCCTCTTCGTCAGCTTCCCACAGCTGGAAGTAAAATCCGTCTATCAGTTCTTCTTCGTTGTCCCATTCTCCATCATAGTTCTCATCGTGGAACTTGTAAACGTTTATCTCACTGTAGTTTACCGCATTACCGAAGATCAACATCCAATCGTCGTAAGGCGTGAACGTAACGTCTTCATAACCGACATAATCATTGTGGTTTTGGATGCTCAAAGCTTCTATCTCACCGGCTGCTCTGCTCAATATAACTGTATTGTACCATCCTTCTGGCAGATACTCTTTCATCCTGTATTGGATACCGCATTCATAGTCTTCAAAAACAAGGTAGCCGTTTTGGTCAGTGTAACCGTAGTCTATCATCACCCACTCCTCATCATCTTCGACGAAAAACTCGAAGTACCAGTCTTCTAATGGCACATCTATCTCAGGATCGTACTCGCCGGTAACCCCGATATCTTGGAACTTGAACACTGTGATGTCGCACCCTTCAACGAATTCCTCGTACATCGCATTTCCGAATTCCAATCTCACTGATTCTCCATGATATAACCAGAAAGTATCAGCTTCGACGTAACCATTTGTCTCTTCAAAGTCCGTACTTCCCTCTTCATTGGATCCTTCTACGATCTCTCCTCCCGTGAAGTACCAACCGTCTTTCAAAACTTCTCTGACCTTAAAATGGTAATCTCTTCCTACAGCAGCGATATCTTCACTCGAATGAGGCATCATATAACTCTCGTCTATATGGAAAGTCACTATACCGGTCTCATTCGTTTCCCCCTCAGCTAAGAAAGCCCATTTTCCATGGTCCTTAGAAGGATCAAATGATTCAAACCATCCGTCATCTCCAAAGAGTTCGAACGTCCATCCTTCTAGCCCATCTCTATATGCGTATTCCGAGTGATCTTCCTCACCATAGTACTTGAACACTTCGAAATCCGCAACTATAGAGACCTCATCGATAGATTCATTGTCTTCTTCAAATTGTGTTGCTCCGTCTATCACCATCACGCCGATCCCTAGGCTGCTGATAGCAAGAAAACTCGCTAGTAGCAGCGCTATAACATATTGTTTCATTTCTTTCACCTGCTATATAATGTAAATATAAGTATATATAAGTTTCTATATCTATTTATTATTAAAAATTGTTAAATAAATAATTTATCGGTTGACCAGATATGAAAATAAAAAGAAAATGTGTTTTTGTGCTATTCTTTTCGTCCGTCAGCATATCTTTTCTTTTTAAATATAGGGTACTTCTTAGATACAGTTCTCTTTTCTTTTCCAACTACACCTGAGGAACCCTTTTTGGCTAACACAGGATATCTTTTAACCGATCTTCGTGTCTTTTCCGGTAGGATTTTATCCGGTTCAGAAATGTCCTTTTTAGCCTTCTCTCTCATATAACTCCTATAGGTATGTGATGTCAAATCTCCGATGGTCCAGGTCAATCCTAGCAAGATCAAATTGATAGACCAAAATCCTATGAATACCGTGATCAAATAGTTTTGATATTCGATATTGTTCATTATCGCATTCAATTCGGCCTCAGCACCTATAGGGGAAGGATGACCAGTTATGAATAGATATGCCGGACCTAGAGAGGGCCAAAACAAGAATAAACCTTTCAACCATGTCGGCCAATTTTTCCACTTCAACTTCTCAGAAAGAAGCAATATTTCTAATTTCAAACTCATAATATAACCTCCATCATATAAACGATCACCTTCTATATAAATATATCTATAATATATTAAAATAAAGGAAGGGCGAATCTTAAAGCTTGGCAGGCTTTAACTCATCCTACTTCAAGTCAAACCTAGCGTAGCAAAAGAGATGATCTAAAGGAATCGGAAAAAGATAATTTTGGTTATCTCCGATACAACGATGAAGTGATAAAGGCATGGGAAAGGACTTAAGAGATAGGAAAAGCTCTTGATGCCGCGGTCTATTTGATTCAGACCCTCAAGAGTTTTGACTGTAGTGAACAGAATAAAAAAACATGACCAAGTTCCTAACTACTATAGAAAGGGAAGGACTAAAAATCGCTTGGGAGCCAAGAGGTGACTGGAAAGAGAATGCTGAAACTTTAAGATATCTCTGTAAAGACCATAATATTATCCATGTTGTCGATCTGATGAGATACGAACCCATATCCGATCAAGAAAAAGCTTAGACAAAACCCCATGGCCTCAATGCTGATGAGCAGGATCATAACTATGATTATTCTGACCAAGAACTCAAAATACTAGCTGAAAAATTAGAACACCTATCTAGGGATCACGATAACGTTTACTGCATGTTCAACAATTATTATATATGTAAAAATGCAAAAAGGTTGAAAAAGTTATTTAAAGGTTGAGTTTTCGGTGTTCACTTTTCTTCCAATTTCTCTTCTAATTCAGCGATCCTCGACTCAAGGTCACTTATCTTCTTATCCTTCTCTGTTTCTTTTGGCTTGATCATCTTTTCATAAGTAGACCTGATAGGTTCCAATAAGTTCTCTATACTTTCCATATAATCCCTTTCAGTAAATTCAGAGAGCTCCTCGATCTTTTTAGCAAGTTTAGGTTTCTCCTTGCCCAAATTCTCCCAGAAATCTCTGTAAATATCATCGTGTTTCTCGGGTACCTTTGATATCTTTTCATCTATCCTATCAGATATCATGGACCACTTTTTGAGTAGGTTCTCAGCAGTTTCATTCTCTTCGGCCATCTTTTTGAGTTCTTCAGATATGGTTCCAGAGAATTCGTCCCAGGTATCATACAACTGTTCTTCTTTATCTTCTAAACTACTCCTTCCCTCCTCTAGCTCTTCTCTGATATCTTTTATCATATCGAACCAAAGTGGATAAAGTTCTCTTATCTTCCTGTCGGTATCAGCTATAATCTTTCGGCTCTCTTCAGTATGTTCTTCGATTATCTCATTCAGTGTTTCTCTCCTCAACTCTATTTCCAAAGGAATCTCTTTCAGATGGAAATTCATCTCTTCAGAAAATTTATTCCACTCAGCTTTCAATCGATCAACGTCTTCATCCGGAAGTTCAGTTCTAGCTAGCCTCTCGATGTTCTTTTTGATGACTTGAGATTGCTCCTCCCATAGTTCTTCAATTTCCAACCAATATTTCTCTGGGCTTATCTTGAACCCGGGCAAATTCTTATCAACTTCTTTCTGCATGTCTTCCCAAAACTTTTTGATATATCTAGGACCTTCCGAAGTAAAGCCTTCAAAAAACTTGCTCGGTTCAAATTTCTCTTCTTTTACCTCGGGTTCAGACTCCTCCTTTTCTTCACCGTACTTTCCGAGTCTGCCTTTTACGACTTCATAAAAGTCTACAGAAAGCATCTGGTCAGCCATATCATCTTTAGTCCATCCCGTCTGAATTTCGATATCCAAACTTGCTAACAGGTCTTCCATCTCATCTTTTAAGAATTCGTCCTTGAGGATTTCCCTTATTTCGTCTTTATCTTCTTCTTTATCGTAAACTTCCAGATACCTTTCATATAACTCCTTTGCTTCGTCCATATGATTCACTCCCGTCTGTTATCCTCTCATTATTCTAGCGCTTAATATATTTTTTTATTTTTTATTTTTTTATATAATTGGATATGATCACTAAGAGACCGGTCAACTATCATCATCACGTTCCGGTATCTTACCCCCATGGGGACATACATCTGGATCATCCATCCTATCACACAGATCATCTATCATGTCCCTATCGAATATATGCTCTAATTCACAGGCTTTTTCATGTATCTTAGAATCAGGGATATCGAAAAAATCGTTCAAAAAAACCTCGAGTACTCTATGAGTTCTTACGATCCTTCTCCCCTCTTTTTTACCCTTTTCTGTCAATTCAACACCGTGATAAGGGCGGTAAACTACATAACCTTCACTTTCAAGTTTTGGAAGTACCTCGGTCACTGAAGGGGAAGACACCCTCAGATCTTCTGCGATCTCACCAGTCTTTATCTTTTTACTTTTACTATCTAAGGAAAGTTTGTATAGAGTCTCCAAATATTCCTCTTTAGTTTCTTTATTCATCTTGGCCCTTAAAGAGGAAAGAATTAGTTAAATCTTCTCCTAAAATAAGCATGATAAAAAGATAGCGGGGAGTGGATTTGAACCACTGGTCTCCGGGTTATGAGCCCGACGGAATATCCTGGCTATCCTACCCCGCTCTGATGAACAGGGACTGTAAAATCCATCTCTGGGAATTTGCATAGGAACATGTATCTTATAAATTTTTCCTTGAACGGATGAAGCTGATAGAAGATCGGTACTTCTTGAAAACAGTTTCTGCACGCGTCTTCATTTTTTAATTATATAATCCATCTCAGGTCCGTTTGAACCATTTTTCTATCTCCTTTACCCCAAAACTCACTATGGTCGGTCTTCCGTGTGGACATGTATATGGATTATCTTTTTTTCCGAGCTCTTCTAATAGATCTTTAGCTTTCGTTATGGATAGCCTATCTCCAGCAGTTACGGAGTCATGACAGGCCATGTATTTGATCATCTCTTCTCTCCTCTCTTCTAGAGAATTACTCTTCCATTCACCGAGCTCATCGAGTATAGAACCAAGGACCTCTCTTTCCTGTACTTCTCCGAATATGACCGGGAGACCTTTTATCCTGAAGGTTGTTTTACCAAAATGATCAATATCGAATCCTAGCCGATCCAAAAGATCCTCGTTAGCCCTCAACAGTGCTGCCTCTTTTGGTTTCAATTCAACTGTCTTCGGTGAAACGAGTTTCTGACTGTCTATAGAATCTTTGACTTTGGACTTGAGATCCTCATAGTTGATCCTTTCGTGAGCGGCGTGCTGATCCACCAAAGCCATACCGGAGGGAGTCTCAACGATTATGTAAGAATCTTTCAGCAAACCGATAACGCTCATATGGGATAGTTTCGATTCTACGATCTCAGTCTCTTCTTCCATATCAAGCCTAGACTGTTTACCCTTGCTCTCGACCTGAGCCGTAGTATGTTCCACTTTATCGGTCATACCCTCACTTCCAACCACTTTTCCTTCAGCGGATCCTTCCGGTATCAGATCCTGCTCAAGTAAAGAATCATTCACTGCTTTAGCTATCCTTTCCTTGATCTTTTTCGCTTCTAAAAATCTGATCTTGTTCTTTGTAGGATGAACATTAACATCGATTTTTGAAGGATCTATATTTATATCTAAAAAAGCTAGAGGGTATCGGCCTTTTTTAAGGAGGGTGTCAAAACCTTCTACTATGCCATCCTTCAAAACGGTGTTCTTTACGTATCTAGAGTTGACATAAGTGAAGATATGTTTTCGGTTAGATCTATTTATCTGGGGTTTGCTGACATAACCCTCGACTGAAAAGTCTTCCAATCCTCTTTCGACTTTCACCATCCTCTTAGCGACTTTTCTCCCATATATGGACTTTATATTTTCCAGCATAGAGGAGGATTTAGGAACAAACGTCAGTTCTCTTCCGTTATGCTTTAGAGAAAATTCTACAGTAGGATTGGCTATTGCGTTCCTGGTAACTACTTCGCTGATGTGTGAAAGTTCGGTATTTTTCTTTTTCAGATATTTTTTTCTAGCAGGAGTATTAAAAAAAAGATCTTCGACCTCTATAGAGGTACCTACCGCACATCCCACTTCCTCTACATTTTTGACATCACCACCTTCGAGTACTATCTTAGTACCTTCGATCTGATCCTTGGTCTTGGTCAAAGTCGTGACCTTTGAAACAGCTGCTATGCTCGGAAGTGCTTCACCTCTGAATCCAAGACTGTTCAGTTCATCGAGATCCTCGATATCGTTGATTTTACTGGTAGCGTGTTTCTTGAAGGCGAGTTCCACCTCATCTCTAGTCATCCCTGTGCCGTTATCTTTGACTTTTATCCTCTTTTTTCCACCTTCTTCAACCTCTACAGATATCTCATCAGCTCCTGCATCTAATGAATTCTCTACTAACTCTTTCACTACCGAGGACGGCCTTTCGATGACTTCTCCTGCAGCTATCTGATTAACTGTCTTTTCTGACAGGATATCTATCCTGTTCATCCACCATCATCCTCCAATTCATCTTTTAATTTCCAGAGTTCGTTTATCGCATCCATAGGAGTCATATTTTCGACATCGATCCCTTTCAATTTTTCGACGACAGGGTGAGATCCCTGCGAAGAGCTTTCACCGCTCTCGGGATCGAAAACCATCTGTGTAAATTTTGGTCCAGTATTTCCTTCCATTTTGATAGTATGATCATCTTCTATCTGTTGGAGGACTTCATGTGATCTTTCAACCACGGGATCGGGCAGTCCGGCTAGAGAGGCAACATGGATGCCGTAACTCTCATCGGTACTTCCATCTCTGACCTTTCTCAAAAATTTTATCTCACCGCCCGTGTCTTTCGCTGCGACGTGAAGATTTTTTACTTTATCAAGAGATCTATCCAATTCTGTTATCTCATGGTAATGAGTGGCAAAAAGAGTTTTCGCTTGTATCTCTCTACAGATATACTCTGTAACGGCCCACGCGATACTCAGACCGTCAAAAGTACTTGTACCGCTTCCGATCTCATCGAGCAGTATCAGGCTATCTTCCGAAGCACTGTGTAGTATGTTAGCAAGTTCCACCATCTCCACCATGAAAGTAGATTGACCCTTAGTTAGATCGTCAAGTGCGCCTACCCGGGTGAATATCCTATCTACCAAACCTATCTTAGCTTTTTCAGCAGGAACAAAACAGCCGACCTGTGACAATAAAGAGATAAGGGCGATCTGCCTCATGTACGTAGATTTACCAGACATATTCGGACCTGTTATTATCAAAAACTGATTATTCATGTTGTCTAATTCTGCATCATTCGGTACAAAATTTTCGTCTATCGTCTTCTCAACAACCGGGTGCCTACCATCTTTTATGTCTATCTTACCCGGAGGAAATATTTCGGGTCGATTGTAATTGTTTCTGATCGCCACATGAGCAAAAGTTGTCAAAACGTCCAGTTCCGCTACAGCCTCGGCCGTCCGCTGAAATCTTTCCGTCTCAAGACCGACATCTTCCCTAACCTCTTTGAAGATCTCGTATTCTAACGCTTCCATCTTTTCTTCAGCACTTATTATCTCTTCTTCTTTTTCTTTCAACTTTTCAGTATAATACCTCTCGGCGTTTTTCAATGTCTGTTTTCTCGAATAGCGTTCCGGTACATTTTCTGTTTTAGATTTAGGGACTTCAAGATAATAACCGTGGACTTTATTATAGCCGACCTTTAACTTATCTACACCGGTTTTTTCTCTTTCCTCCTCTTCAAGATCATTTATCCATTCTTTACCCTTCTTTGCTCTTTTTTTCAGTTCATCTAGGTCTTCATCAAAGCCCTCCTTGATTATACCTCCTTCTTTGACAGTAGCAGGAGGATCTTCTACAATCGCGGAGTCGATCTCTTCTCTTATCTCTTCGATGGTGTCTATCCTATCACGGATATCTTTCAATTTATTCGGACCGTCCTTTTCGATATCTTCCTCTCTCAATTTTTCTTTTATAGAGGGGATCTTGGACAGAACGCCTTTTATTGCTAACAAGTCTCTACCATCCGCATTTCCATAAACCACCCTGCTGATCAATCTCTCTATGTCGTAGAGTCCATCCATCTCATCTCTGAGATCGTCCCTCAAAAATATGCTTTCACTGAGCAGTTCTACAGCATCTAACCTCGCCTCTATTTGGTCTATATCAAGTAAAGGTTGCTGAAGCCAATTCCTTAATTTCCTAGAACCCATAGCGGTGACAGTCTCATCAAGGACGCTGAGGAGTGTACCTTCTTTAGATCTTTCTCGAAGACTTTTGAATATCTCAAGATTTTTCAACGTGGTAGCATCTAAAGTCATGAAATGGTCTGCGGAATAGAATCGGAGCCTTTTGATGTATTCCATAGTCCTCTTTTGAGTTTCTTTCAAATAGTCAAGAGTAGCCCCTGCCGCCTTTATAGCAGATCTTTTTCCGTCCAATCCGAGAGGTTCTAAAGTATTGGACTCAAAATGATCTTTTATCTGACTTTCTGCGGTATGAAATGCTTCCTCACGGTGAGGATGTATCATCATCGGATTCTCCTGTTTTAACTCTTCAACGAAATCTTCGTCATCATAAAGCGAATTAGGGAGGATGCATTCAGTAGGTTCGTATCTGAGAAGTTCAGATAAAAGGTCACTCTTTTCCTCCAACTCAGTAACAAAAAAATCACCGGTTGAAACATCGACGGCTGATATACCGTAGCCCTCTTTTTCTGAACCATCATGTTTTCCATAAATACATATCAAAAAGTTGTTTTCAGAACCCTCTATCATACCATCATCGACGACAGTTCCAGGTGTGATGACTCTTACCACTTCCCTATCGACGATGCCCGTTGTTTCATCAGGGTCCTGAGTCTGTTCCGCGATCGCTACCGTATGACCGTTATCTATCAAACGCTGAAGATAACTTTCGACAGAATGGTATGGGACCCCTGCCATCGGTGTAGGATCTTCTCCGTTTTTATCCCTGGAAGTCAAAGTTATATCAAGTTCTTCAGAGACGAGTTCAGCATCGTCATCGAACATCTCGTAAAAGTCGCCCATCCTGAAAAATACTATAGAATCGGGGTATTCGTTCTTTATCTCATAATACTGCTGCATCATCGGTGTTAGATCAGACAAGTATGCTATACCTCCTTTAGATCACGGATTTCAGTCTTGGTTGATTGACGATAGAGTAATAAATCTTTTTGAAGGTTTTCTATGTGCAATATATGGACTGATCATCATACTGTCGGCGATCTTCCATACCAGTATATTTAATTGTTAACCGTGAATTATATATATGCTCTATCTTGAAAAATGGAGGTGGTCTTATGCTTTTGGCGTAGCACCGATAGAATTAGCAGTTCAGGAAGACACCGAGAAGATCGCTTTCAGCTGATGAGATAGGAACTGGAGTAAGTCAAAGTAGGGCAAACCAACTGAGAATCAAAGGTGAAGTCTATAAGTAAAATAGGCCTAGGATGAACTTTTTGTATTCAAATTAGTTAAGATTTTGAGGGTGATAAAGAGCGTAAACATTCACGGAAAAATTTTCAATAAAAGATTTATACTAATCCTCATTTTGGATTTTAGAAACGATGGACCCACTACAAAAAGGACTACTCTGGTTCATACCGAGTTTGATAATACTTATCTGCATCGCATTAGTAGTTTTCGATGAGGATCGAAAGATCTCTATAAGATCATTGAAGACATCTCTTTGGGATTCAAGAGCAGCACTCTTATTGATGATATCGGTTTCTTTAGTTCTTCAGATCGAGAATTTGCTTCAAGATCTTTACGAGCCCGGATACAGAGTGACCAGTTGGTTCTACCAGTTCGAGGGGGTCTCACATATCGTATGGCTACAAGAAAATTTAGATTATAATCTTCTCATACACGCTTCTTCGATATTTTATGTTCTCGGACTTTCATTTTTCTTGGTATTTGTACCTCCATTCTTCATCTTGAGGAAAGAAACTGATATCTTAGAGGAATTCTCTAAAGCACTCGCTGTGAATTACATGTTCATCATCCCTGGTTATCTTTTGATACATCTGATAGTAACATCTTATTATGCTAATGAGGTCGAACCTCTTCTATACATGCATCCACAGTATGATGCTTTGATACAGCTGACCAATCGCCAGGTCAACTGTATGCCCAGCGGACACACTAGCATCCCTCTGACCATAACTCTATTCGCGATTTTTAGAGTTAAACTGAAGAGACTCTCTATCTTCGGTATAATATTTACTGTTCTTACTATCTTCGTTATAATATACCTGGGGGTGCACTGGTTATTAGATATACCTGCTGGCATAGGTGTGGCTCTAGTAGCCTACTGGGTATCTACTAGAGGAAAATTGGATTTTATATTCGATAAGATCATGGTACCTTTCAAAGAACACACACAGAGATTGGTGGATAAGCACTCTTGAGCACCATCTTTTTAATAGAAATGTAGAGATTGAACCTGGATATCAGGAACATTATATCAGAAGGAAAAGGATTCGTTCTTTTTGTTTTTCCAATACCTGATCAAAAAAAGTGTGTGGCCCAGATGCTATCATCTAAGCCTCTCGAAAAAGCCGTCGAAAGCAATAAAAGATAACTCTATCGCTTTTTTTCGATCATATATGGTAATATCGATCTTGATAATAAACTAACTCTGAATATGATGGTGATATTTTAATATACAGCATAAAACTATTTATAATCCTCGCCATTTATGTTGGTGAGATATAAAAATATGGAGGACCGATTATGAAAAAAAGTAGATTGTTGAGTTCTATAGTGGTGTTTATACTAGTGACCTCGGTGTTTGGAATCATGTTCTCTGGAACAGCAGTAGCACAGGAATATAGTGGGGATATATGGACGACCGACGGAAATGGAAATACAAGAGATCATCTACCCGAAGGTTCCGAGCTGTATTATACGATAAACCTAGATGAGAGCGTGTCCCCAAGCCTAACAGTGGATTACTATTATGATCTAGATGAACCTCGGATAAGAAGAGATGATACAGTACCTGTTGAAGATGGAGAATACGAAGCTCACGAAGATCCTTTATTCTTCGATCCTTTAGAGTTGACAGACGAATTCGAAGAGATCATCCTCGTATTGAGAGACGAAGAAGGTGAAGAGATAGATCAAAGTACAGTACAGGTCTATCAACCAGACCTCCAGCATTCGACAGTGATTACTACAGAAGAGGACTATGAAACAGAGAAAAACAACTATTTTGAAGACGATGAGATTTACTTTAGGGCAGACATGGAAGATCAGCATGGATGGCCTCCCGAAGAAGAGCCTGATATAGAGGTTCTAGTCGAAAAAGATGGAGAAGAAGTTGAAACTCCACCTGGCCGAATGAATCTTGATTATGATGAAGACGAGGGCAGTTTTTACGGTGAATTCAGGTTACAAGAATACGCTTTCGGGAATTATACTCTAAGGATAATGGACGAGGATGACGAGCTCGAATATGCTAGTACTGAGTTCACGGTCATAAATCTAGAAATCTCCATCATGCCCGAAGACGATCTTTATACACAGGAACAAGAAATAGAGATAAGGGTCGAAAGTAACTACGAAGATAATATCAACGTAATGATAGCTGATGACGATGATGAACCATATGAGATAATGGAAGGAGCTATGTGGGAAGATGAAGAACTTATCAACGAATTCTGGAGTACAGAATACCCGATCCCTGAAGATGAGGAAGACGGTACCTATCATGTTATAGTGACCAGTACAGAAGACGATGAGACACTCGGTACGATGGAATTCGACATCCAGAAGTATGATCTAGAAGTGGTAACAGATAAGGATGAATACGTGCCTGGTGAAGAAGTGAATGCGTTTTATACTGTATCTAACCTTTTAGATGGGTCTAGATACGAAGAAGTAGATGTCGAATGGACCGTTCAATATCTCAGAGAAGATGAAGAGTGGGATGATTTTACTGGTGAAGCCGAAGATGGTGAATTTGTTTTCACACTTCCTGAAGACGCCGCAACTCAAAATATTTTCCCACCATTCGACAATCCACAGTTCTGGATAACGGTTTCTGCTATTGACGCTGAGGAAAGATACCACGATGAAGTCCAGATATCAAGATCGGTAACTGATTTTGATTTAGACCTTGATGTAGAATCTGATGAATACTTCATCGGACAGACATTGTACATCGATCTTACGACTTCAACCGGTAATGTTGAGGTAGATGTGGAACTACATCATGATGATGAGATGGTCCGTCAAGAGACAGTAACCACAGACAGCAGTGGAAATTATTTGCTTACAATGGACCTTTCAGGCGTAGACCCTGGACGTTACGTAGTTATAGGAACCGCTTACTGGAATGAGAGGGAGGATACTGATGAGGACGATTTTGAACTGCTAGACAGAAGTAAGATGCTATCTGTGATGTTGGAAAGGGACAAAGGAGTCAATCCATACTATCCTGGTGAACAAGGATCGGTTTTTTACTCGGTGACTCATAGAGGAGAAACGGTCACTGATGAAGTGAACGTTAAATACAGACTTTACTCTGATAACCGGATTCTAGATAACGGCTTCGCCGATGGTGGAGAGATAGACTTCACAATACCAGAAGATTACAATCCTTCCGAAGAGGGCTGGATGGAAATGAACGTTGAGGCAACTCTAGACAGGGAGACTTATGGAGAATCAACAATAGATATACCTATAGTCGTAGGAGATATGATCCTAAATCCTAGCAGCTGGGAATACGAGGCAAATGATGAGGTCTCATTTGAATATGAATTCAAAGGTATAGATAGAGATGATATAGATTCATTAGAGTACAGGGTTGTGGCAGAATATGAGTACGTATCTGAAGTCATAATTTCAGGAACACCAGTAGATGGAACTTTTGAAGTGACTATACCAGAGGATCCAGCAACAGAACATACAGTGGAACTTCATGCAGTCACCGAATGGGGCGCAAGCATTATCGACACCGTCGAGATATCTCTCATTTCTGGATTTGACTTAGACACTGAAATCGTCACGGAATCAGATTACACAACCGGGGTCTTTCAGCCAGGTGATGAAATTGAGATAGAATACGAGTTGATCTCTCGAGACGACAGACCATTACCTGAGATAATAGAATTTAGTTACGATATACACGGACATCCAGAAAATTACGATTTCACTACTGATGAGACTGAAGGTACAGTAACACTAACGATCCCTGATGATTTCAATGAAGGAGAACATATGATCTTTTTCGATGTCTCACCTAGATACTCAGAAAGACGCTATGAGAACAGCGAGATCATAGAGATAGAAGAAGAACCTTCTATGCTTGACAGAAGAGCTTTCGGGAGCGTAAGTCTGGGCGGGCTGATAACGGTCATCTTGATCTTGGTTGCTTTGATCATCGGTGGTTTGGCTTACAACAAAGCTACGTCCGATGAATCAAGCTTCGATCGTTCAAAAGATCATGGTAAAAAAGATAAAGATGAACCGGAAGGTAAAAAGAAGAAGTCCACCGAAGGCGAAAAAGAAACAATCAAAAACTTTCAAATCGAAGAAGGCGAAGCAGAGCCTGAGGACGGATGGAACAACGGATCACAGATAGAACCGGAAGATCGATAACTAATCCGCTCTTAAAAACCATTATTTCTTATTTTTTTAAAAGCATGAACTAGTAAAGAAAATAGATGATATCTTAAAATACTATTCGAGAGAATCTAAGAGTTCATCGACTTCCTCTATATATTTTGATGAGGTCCCAACCTCTTCAAAATTACTCTTAGCTTTTAAAAATGCTTCTTTCGCCTTTTCTTGATCTCCCTTATCACGATAAGCTTTTCCAAGCTCTATCATGTCTTCTGCTTTAGGGAAGGGCACATCGAAGTTCTCCATTATATCTTCAGCCTCCTTTAATAGATCTATGGCTTCATCTAATTCACCCTTTTCACGTTTTATCATCCCCTTAACTCTCTTAACACTTGCTAGCCCTAACTTCTCCCCTAGATCTATCATCCTTTCCTCAGCATCCTTCAATACTTTCTCTGCTTTTTCAAGATCACCTTTCCTAGCTAGAGCTTCTGATTTATTGAATCCACCCCAAGCGACGAACCGATCGTTTCCTATTTTTTCAGCATAATCTATACATCTATCGAAATGTTCTATAGCCTCTTCATATTCCGCTGTTTTTAGGAACTGATCACCCATATTATTATGAACTCTTGACAATTGTCCGTATGTTTCTTTAGATTCTAAGATGGGAAGGCCTTTGTTGTAATATTGCATAGCTGTGTCATGATCTCCCTCAACTGCAAAAACATTACCTAGATCGATGTAATTCAAAGCCAATTCTTTGTTATTTCCTTCTTTCTGGGCATACTCGATGCCCTTTTCATAATGCTCCCGTGCTTCATCCAGATTACCGGACCTCCAACAAATATATCCGAGACCTCTCTGACATTCAGCTACTCCTCTAGAAGAATCTTCAATCCCTTCTATGATTTCAAGTGATCGGTCGAAATATTGTCGGGCTTCTTCATAATTTTCCATCTGTCTGTAAAGATGACCCAATCTTCTCAATGCGAGTGCTATCCTACTATCATCACCCAATGTTTCAGCCTCATCCAGGAATTTTTCGTAAAAATCCTTAGCAGATCCCCAATCACTGAAATCAAAATAGAGTTCCCCTATCCTTTTGAGTAGGTCCATCTTTTTCTCTTTAACATCATCAATATTTTTACTTTTTTCTAAAGAATCTAGGGCTTTTTCAAAATGATCTATAGCTAAAGATATATCTAGACTTTTTAAAGAATTTTTAGCAGCTCTCATAGAGTATCCATAAGCCTTATCGTATTCTTTTCCTTCATAGAAATGAAGTGATAATTCATAGAGATGATCTTCTATTTCGTCTTTATATATCTCCTCGATGGTGTTACCTATCATCTTATGGGTTACCCTTTTCCTACTCCTACCCATCTCTTCACGGAGTGCTGTTCTAGTCTGAAGGTGATCAAACCTGTATAACTCCTCTTCAACACCTTCCACTTCTTCCACTATACCTTGTTCTCTCAACTCGTCTATTATGTCTAATAGAGAAATGACATCCATGTCGACTACTCTTTCTAAAAGCTCAAATTCAAATTCGTCTCCGATCAAAGCTGCAAAATACAGCACCTTTTTTTCCTCTCTTCCAACCCTTTCTAACTTCCTGCTAGCTATATCCTTTAAACTTGTCGGTAGTGATATATCGGATAAGGCTTTTTCTGGATCCCAACTTATAGTACCAGAAGACAATAGACCTTCCTTTTCCATCGCATCAAGTATCTCAACGATATAGAATGGATTCCCTTCGGTTTCCCTATAGATAGTCCAGATCAGATCATCGGATAAATTCTCCCTATCAGTATAATCTCTGACAAGGTCAGCCACAGAAGGTTGGTCTAATCTGGACACTTTGACCTCATTTGCGAGATCTTCTTCCTTCATCCTTGTCAGTGTTTCCCGCATAGGAAGTTCTTCTTCCATATACTTCAACTCATCGGTACGATAGGCGCCCAAAAATAATATCTTATTATCGGTTATCTTCCTTGCTAGATGGTGCATCAATTGGGCAGACGACTGATCTATCCATTGTAGATCGTCCATGAATAAAACTATCGGATCTTCTTCTGAAAGTTCTATAAGAAGGTCTGACACCTCGTTGAACATCATCTCCTGCTGATCGCTGAAAGAGATATCAGAAGCATCCTCTTCATCTATCTGACCGCCACCCATCCAACTCATAGGAGCAGAATCGGATGATGGTGTGGACGATGGTTGTACGAAACCAGGGCCAAAGCGGCCTTCTTCGATTGTTTCTTCTTCTTCCCTAAGATGTTCCTCTAGAGCTTCATAGAAAGGTAAGTATGGTTCAGTGCTTTCATAATAAAGGCATCTACTCCTTAGTACTTGAAACCCCTCTTCTCTGCATATATCTAGGAACTCTTCAGCCAAACGAGTTTTACCCACACCTATCTCACCCTTAATAAATACTAATCTTCCTGAGGAAGAAGATACTAAGTCCTTATAATGTTTTAACTCATTTAGTTCATCCATTCGATCAATAAAGGAAATGTTATTTTCATTTTTATCAAGATCACCTGATGTGGCCATTCTATTAGACAGTGATACTCGTTTTTATTAAAATTTACCCTAAGATAGCAATGAAAATGATTTAAAGAAAATCGGTTTTTTAGCCACTATTCAAAGAAATTCCCAGTCATCACCGTTGTTCCTAGAATGATGTCTGACGTTACTTTTGGATGAAGACTGTTGATCACCTAATAGGTCTTCAGCTTTATTTTTAAGGTTCAGCACTTCATCTCTCCTCGTCTTTTTATCCCTAGGAGATTTCTCATTGTCCTTATTATCTCTTTCATCAACAACTCTAGGTATGCTTCCGCTGTTTTCCTTTCTTCCAGAATATCTTACAGGTCTCATCTCTTGTAGACTATCTCCTCCACGATGGGCTGAAGCTGTATTTTTATTTCGTGCAGGATTTTTAGCGTATCTATGTATAGAAGATATCTCCTTTTCAACGCTGCCTAAAGACCTAAGACCATCAGTGAATTCTCTCCTCTTTTCATAGGAGATGATTCCACCAATATAAGCAAATATTATAGTCAATATGTAACTGTTGGATTCAAAAGGTACGCCTGCCCATATCCTGTGAAAAAATGTGGTCCAATATTGCTCAATGAATTCTAGATAAGGGCCGAAAAAGGTGCTAGACGTTGCCATGGCTAATATTTTATCGGGATACTCAATAACAGAATCTAGAGCAAAATAGACATAACCATGTGTGAATAGATAATATATCGTACCGATTATGCCTAGAGCGACTATGGATGCCAAAATACCCTTTTTTGGACCTCCAGTACGTCTCCCACCCACGTATCCTGCAAGTATAGGACCGAAAAGAGGTATCCACCAAAGGATAGCGGATAAAACAACTATATATTTTACACCGCTCCAAAAATCATAAGTAATCTTACCGAACTCTTTGACTTTTCTTAAAGTATTACCACTTTTCCTTCTTTCTTTCAAAGTCAATAATCCTTCTTCCTCTAGTTTTCTCGTCGCAGGATCCCGATCCTTTTTTCTTCTCAGACGCATTATATCCCACTATAGGGCCGAAACGTCCGACAGAACGTCCGACAATTAAACTAGGTTGTGCAAATTATTTAAATGTTTCTATGGTTTAAAGAACATGTCATACGTTTACTTGAGAGTTTGTAAAGCTTGTCGCACTTCTTCCCTATGCTTTTCAGCGAGTTCCTCTGTCGTCTTTTGATCGGGTGCCTCTGCATAGATCCTGTATTTGGGTTCTGTTCCAGATGGTCTGATAAGGACCCATCCATCTTCATAAAATATTTTTAATCCATCGGTGTCATCGATATCTTGATCTCCGTATTTATCTTTCAATATTTCAAGAAGTCGTCCTTTCAATCCATCTTCACAATACACGCTTTTTTTCTGTAAGGCATACTGAGGTAGCTGTTCAATCAGCCCTGAAAGAGAACCCTCCTTTGACACCAACTCTACTATTTTAGCTGCTGTCATCGCGGCGTCCCTACAGTACTGATGTTCGGCAAAGATAAGTCCGCCGTTTTCTTCCCCACCAAAAACAGCTCCCTCCTCTTTCATCTTTCTTGCTACTATGGGTGAGCCAACAGCAGTATAAATCAAAGTACCTCCATTATTTTCTACTACGTCCTTAACGCTGCTGGAAGATGAAACGGGAGTGACAACTATCCCTCCATCATTTTCTTCGATAAATTTCTTCGCTAGAAGGGTCAATATCTTATCTCCATGGATAAATTCACCGTCCTCGTCGATGAAAATGGTTCTATCGGCATCACCATCGTGGGCTATACCCATATCAGCCTTAGTTTCAGAAGTCAATTCGATGAGATCCTTCAGATTTTCTTCTGTAGGTTCACTATTATGGCCAGGAAATGAACCGTCCGGTTGAGCATTCAATGTGACTACTTCACAGCCCAATTCTCTTAAGAGATAGGGTGTTAGATAACATCCAGCACCGTTAGCACAGTCTAGTATGATTTTAGGATCAAAATCAGCGATGACATCTTTATCTATCTTTTCTTCAATGGCTTCAAAATATATCTTTAGAGCATCTTCAGATCTTTTTTGACCTACCTCATCCCACTCTACGAGTTCAAATTCCTCTGAAAAGTAGATCTCTTCGATTTTTTCTTCCATCCATTCGATCAATTCCGTTCCATCATGGTCCACACACTTAATACCATTAAATTCAGGAGGGTTATGAGAGGCCGTGATCGCTATACCAAAATCTGATTTCTCTCTCGTATGATACTGAAGGGCGGGGGTAGGTACCTCTCCAACATCGATCACATCACAACCGGTAGCCATGAGTCCTGATGACACAGCATTTTTCAGCATGTAATTAGACCTACGCGTATCGGTCCCGATGGAGACCTCTTTCCCTTTACCTATCCAAGTCCCGATCGCCATACCTAATCTCAAGGCGAGATCTGAATCCATATCTTCGTTCACGGTTCCTCTAACACCATTAGTTCCAAACAATCGCGTCATATTTTTTCATCCTCCGGCTGCAATTTTTCATCTATTATCTCAGTATCTTCTTCAATATAAAGATCATCAGAAACTATAGAATTTCTGATCACAACTTCATCTTCTATCACAGCATCATATCCAATGATACTGTTATTTATAGTGCAATCATCTCCTATCTCTACCCCATCGAATACGATCGACTCGTTGATCTCCGACACGCCGATAGTACAACCCTCTCCAATAGTTACGTGATCACCAAGACTTCCTTTCACAACGCTATTTTCACCTATCAGTTTCTTTTCGCTTCTACGATCGAATAAAATCCTCTGAGCTTCAAAAAGACTAGACGGTCTACCACAATCTATCCAATATCCTTTGAATTCATATCCGAATAAACCGTCCTTAATCAATCTAGGAAAGATCTCCCTCTCCATAGAAACTTTTTTTCCTTCGGGTATCGTCTCAAGAACTTCAGGTTCGAGTATATAGTGGCCTGCGTTTATCGTGTTTGAGCTAGCCTCTTCAAGTGAGGGTTTTTCTTGGAACATCTTTATCCTAGAATGATCATCAATATCCATGACTCCGAATTCCGTAGGATCTTCAACCTCCCATGCGGAAATCGCTCCGATACCCTGTTTTCTTTCATAGAATTTCAAAAAGGCCTCAAAGTCCAGACTAGAGATTATATCAGAATTTATAACAAAGAAAGTGTCCTCTATATAGTTCTCGACATTTTTGACCGCTCCAGCCGTACCGAGTGGTTCGGGTTCATCCTCTACATGAACATCTAGGTCCAGTTCTAGGTCTTGGAAGTGCTCTCTAAGCATATCTATCTTATAATTAGCTGCAAGTATCACATCATCCACTTGATCGGGTAGAGAATCTATTATATGCTCTATTAAAGGCTTATTTAGCAAAGGCAACAGTGGTTTGGGAGTTGTGTAAGTCAAAGGACGCATCCTAGTCCCAAATCCTCCTGAAAGTAGTATCGCCTGCATCGGCTGTAATTACCTCCATTATATTAATAAATATTACGATTCAAATTTTTCGAGTTCTTCCATTATCTCCCCTACCGTTTCAAATTCATCAACAATCTCCAAGTCCCAGGTACCTATACCAAGTATCTTTTTCCCGTATTTGTGAGCAAAACATATCTCAGATAGTGTTCCATAGCCGCCGTCTATAGCTATAACGACGTCTCCATTCATCACCACGAGTGAATTCCTCATCATACCGAGTTCAGTTACTATCGCATGATCGATGAACTCATTCGCCTCTTTTCTATCGGATGAAGGAAGTATACCTATCGTTTCGCCGTTTTCCTTTTTTGCACCTCTGCAAACCGATCTCATAACCCCTCCTCTTCCACCACATACGATGGTATGACCTTTTTTTGCTAAGTTTTTTCCCAGTTTTTCAGCTACTGAGAGATCTTTTTTATCGACAGAACCTACGTCACCACCTATGACACTTACGTACATGTATGAAGTTAAGAAGAAAAGATATTAGTTTTTTCCGAAGCTTCATAGCTCAGACTAAGCATTTACAAATAAAATCTCACGTGAACGACAGCCACTTCTCTATAAACGCAAAGTTCTCATACATAGATCTCCATTTTGTTTACCAGCTCTGAGCACTATTGATATAGGCAGCAAGTATATTGTCTATGATCTCGACGCACTGATCGCCTAAACCCTTTTGTTTTTATATGCTAAACGAGTTTTTAGATCATGAATCTACAAGAGATGAGAGATCTAACAGAGAAAATGATAATAGAAGGTGTGAAGGGCGCCGATCCAGAGAATCTAGTCAAGAACAGTATAGAAGTCAGTGGAAACAAGATAACCATCTGTGGAAAGACTTTCGACCGCGAAGATTATGAAGAGATAGTTCTTCTCGGCATAGGAAAAGCTTCAGTCTCCATGGCTATAGGTTGTGAAGAACTAGAACCCGACGACGGCCTTATTATAACTAAGCTGGAAAAAGACATAGAAGAAGAAAGATCGCCGGTAAAAGTGAGGAAAGCTCATCATCCTTATCCTAAAAAGGAAAACATGGAAGCTAGTGAAGAATTACTATCGATAATAGAAGAGAAGGAAAATGCGCTTTTCGTCTTTTTAGTTTCCGGCGGAGGATCAGCTTTATTCACCTCTCCCGCCGAAGGCATAACTCTATCCGAGATGAACGGATTGAATAAACTCCTGGTCAAATCCGGCGCGAATATACATCAGATCAACGCGGTGAGAAAACACGTCTCCAGAGTGAAAGGTGGAAGATTGGGCAAGATGTGCTGCAGGAAGGGAGATATGGTCTCACTGATCATATCAGATGTTGTCGGAGACGATCTCAGCGTCATCTCTTCTGGTCCGACATATCCCGATGGATCCACATATAAGGACGCAGAGGAAGTTCTCAAAGAGTTCGATATCTGGAACAAAGTCTCTAACAGTATAAGAGAAAGGATAAATATGGGGTTGGAAGGAAAAGTCGATGAAACCCCGACCGAACTGAACGTTCACAACTTTTTGATAGGCAACAATATGGTGGCTCTGAAAGAGGCGAAAAAAGTCGCGGACCAAAGAGATCTAAATAATCTTATACTGACCTCCCAGAACGAAGGTGAGGCCAAGGTCGTGGCTAAGCCATTGATGGGGATAGCCAAGGAGATACAGGACACAGGAAATCCGATAGAGCCTCCAGCCGCCGTGATCCTTGGAGGGGAAACGACGGTAAGATTTTCATCAGAAGATGATGAGATGGGTAAAGGCGGTCCGAACCGCGAACTAGTATTGAGTTCAGCGATAGAGATACAAGACAGGAAAAACATCGTGATCGGCAGCGTAGACAGTGACGGCATCGACGGGATGGATAAAGCCGGAGCGATAGCGGATACCTCAACAGTAGAAAGATGTGAGCTCGATCCTAAAGACCACCTGGAAAGACATGATTCACAGCCCTACTTCGAATCGATAAATGATTCTATAGAATTTGACAGTAGAACAAATGTGAACGATATAACCGTTATATTAGTGGAAGAAAAAGAGTAAAGAAAGGGATTTTTACTTAGAATCCATAAGTTCTTTGGTCTTATCGAATCCTTTGCGGAAAGCCTTCAGGTTCATATCTACGAATTTCTCGGGAACCTGGTTTTCAACAGCATCCATCATCTCGTCCTTCGTAAGCGGCAGCACTTCCGTCGCGCTCAAAGCACCTAGCATTACTATGTTCTGCGTTATAGCTGCTCCTGCTTCTTTTGCAAGATCCTCGGCATTCAAAGTAACCAACCTATCGGTCGATTCTTCCAAAGAAGGCAAGATATCGTCGTCTATGCTCGGATATTCTTCATTACCTACACTCACCGTGAATGGAACTATCGGCTGTCTGTTCGTCACTATCCAGGTCTTCTCAGAAGCTTGTTCTATAGCTCTATAAGTCTCGACCGGTTCGAAGCCCAATATCACGTCTGCATCTCCTTTTCCGATCAAAGGACTGTGAACTTTTTCTCCGATCTTGACCGTTGTGAC
>SL_8KL_010_SEDDRAFT_10001141_pt1 | contig 23036 bp, 16 predicted proteins | sample SodLakKL_010_SED_4_FD_11160 | JGI IMG/M metagenome (IMG submission 11160) | reverse complement strand
ACCACGATTCGGAATTTAGTTTAGATTTAAATTATGCCTGGTTTGTTCCTGTTGGAATTGATGAGATAGTTATGTTATTTTCAGCTGGAATAGATACGGCAGTAGAAATTGAAGTAAATGTAGAATCTAGTGTTGAATGGGATGGACAATTTGTAATTTTAAATACACCTCTGGTGCCACCTCCTGGCATTCCCATATTTTTATGTGTCAATATTAATCCTTATTTAAAACTAGTAGCAGGTGCTGAAGCAGAAGTAGCTGCAGAATTTGGGGCTGGTATAGGTTTTGAACGAGGTTTTGAAATGGGGATTAGAAAAGAGTCAGGTGATGACTGGAGTAATATTGGGGTTCTTGGTTTAACCGGAGAAGGATACTATGTAAATGAACCTACTTTAACCGGTCGAGCAGCAGCAAAAGTTTATTCCGGACTTGAACTTGATTTAATGGTGGGAGTAAGTTATGTTTTAGAAGGTGGGCTTTCAGCAGGTGCCTATGGCAACCTGGAGGCGGAGGCAGAAATGCAGTTGTTACCTGAATGGCTCTGGCACTATGATCTAGATTTTTTCATTGATGCCCGGCTTGCTGCTCAACTAAATATTCTTCGGCTGGCTAGCCCGTCCTATGAATTCCCCCGTTCAGATCTATACCGCACTTCACTGGCCTATGGTATATCAGGCCAGATAGTAGATGAAGATGGAGTTGGATTAAGCAATGTTGATATTGACTTCTCTAGAGGATTTTCAAGTGTGACGACCAATGAAGATGGAAAATGGAGCAAGCACTTATTAAATGGAGAAGTAGCCATTACTCCCGAAAAAGATCTTTATATCTTTGAACCTGCCCAGAGAACTGTTTCAGGTTCAGAAAGCAGTATTAATTTTGAGGCTGAAAGCCTACTTTATGATATTTCAGGCCGGGTTGTTGATGGTTCGGATACTGGGTTATCAGGCGTGGAAATAAACTTCACTGGAGGCTTTTCTAGTGTTACCACAGACGGAAATGGAGATTGGAGTAAAGAAGGTCTTCATGGGGATGTAACAGTAGCTCCAGCTCATTCAGGTTATACTTTTTTTCCTGCCAGAAGGAATGTTTCAGAGGCAAACCAAGAAGTGAATTTTACTGCTATTGAATTAGTCATTGATTACCAGATTGAAATGGCTAAATATCCCGTCACAGATGTGGAATATTATCCAAAAGATATAACAGCAACCAATAAACCTGTAGTAAATATTTCATTAAGTGATGCCTTTGAATATTGTAACCAGTTAAGTCGCCAAAATGGTCTGGAAGAAGCTTATACTTTTAATGAATTTCTTCCGGGTACAGATGCATATTTTCCCCACTGGACAGGTGGTTCTCCTGAATCTGAGGGATACAGGATTCCCTTTGCTCATGAATGGGAATATATTGCCAGGGGTGGAGCAATTGGTGAGGATACCAGATATGCTGGGAGCGATGATTTAAATGAAGTAGCCTGGCATAGATATAATTTAGGAAAATTTCCAGAAAGACAGCCTGTAGGGGGGAAACTCCCAAATGAACTGGGTATCTATGATATGAATGGCAATGTCAGGGAATGGGTTTTACCATCAGAATATATAACTGGAGACACTATGATATGGTATCCTTTACACAAGGGCGGCAGTTTTAATGATCTTCCTATATCTGGGCTTTTTGAACTGGACTATATCTCTCCTATGCCCTCTATAGAAGATGAGCCAGTATTTAACTTAAAAAATTCATATACTGGATTCCGGGTTATCAGGACAGTTACAGGGAAAAAGTAAATTTTATTTATGATTCTAACAAGAGATAAATGTCTATGATCAAACGCATATATCTTAGTTTTTTAGTATGAAACTAAATGTGGTATAATTCTACTGCAAAACAGGCAGTCTCTAATGACTGCCTGTTCTGCTATATATTCTTGATTTTAAAATCAATTTGAAAAATCTTTGCTTATATTTGCAGGAATATGTGCTAGAATCCAGAAATATCAGTAATAATAAAACTAATCAAAAATCAAATTAATTTACTCCCTAAATGCGACTGTTTTATTAATTTTCCATTGTGCCAATCAAAAAAATATATTTTCCTGTCAAAAGTTTAAATATAACCCCCTAATAAAACAACATCCTGCTAAATTAATTTGCAGAAATCAACTATTTGAAAGGGGTACGAGTTTTGTCTATTAAAAGCACCTGGTTAAATTGGAAAGAAATCCTGCGAGCCTTTTCCTGGCCGGCTTCTCTCATTTCCCTCGCTCTGTCCGCAGTGCTGGCCGCTGACACAACCGAGATTAACTGGCTGCTCTTGTCCGCCATGGCCCTGGGAGTAATTTTGATGCATACCGGAGCCAATATCGTCAATGAGTATTATGATGTTAGTTTCGGTATCGATTCTCTTGAAGATGAGAGGGCCAGCAGTGTGCTTTTAGAAAATCGTCTCAAGCCTGAAACAGCTTTAACCGCTGCTCTTATAATGATTGGGATTTTTCTCTGCGGGATTGTGCTGTTTACCTGGCTTTTTGAACTCCCACTGCTTCCGGTTTTCGGGCTGCTGGCAGCTCTGGGAGGATATTTTTACACTGCACCTCCCCTTAAATTAAAATATCGCAGTCTGGGCCCCCTGGTGATTTTTGTTCTCTTTGGACCTTTACTGGCTCTGGCCGGCTATTATGCTCTGACGGGAGAAATCACCCTTCTGCCGGTCTGGTTATCACTGCCTCCAGGAATTTTGGTCAGTGCCTTACTGCAAGCCAATGACCTCCGGGATTATTCTCCGGAGAGATCTCTGACACCGGCAGACCGATTTGGCCTGAAAAGGGCAGCCTATATTTATATTGGCATGCTAATTTTGCCCTATCTCCTGGTTTTATATTTTATCATGATAGGACTTACTTCCTATTTTACCCTGGCTGTTTTTCTTGCCCTTCCTCTAAAGATCAAATTTATTTTAAGAACTCTGCAGGGGCTGAAGAGGAAAAATTCTATAATTAACCAGGATAATTGTCTGACCGATGAAAAAGATAACTTACCACCTCCAGAATTCATCGGCCTGGATGAGGATACCGGTAAACTTCACCTTATATTTGGCCTGCTCTGGCTTTTCACCCTGGCTGTTTAACTTGACAAAAACACCCGAATAAGTTAAAATACTATAAAATAATATATAAAATTTTGTTATTTAATAAACACCTTTTTGTTATTTATTCATATAAGCAATGACCTTTTTGAAACAAAGAACTATTTGAATTATAAATTGGTCGACTCTCTTTTTTTGGTCAACTTTCTTTTATCGATTAACTATAATAGCATATAATCTACCTTCAATCGACCGGTAACCTGCCAATCTGTCAAAGATAAACTGACATAATCCCGAAAAAATTCAGTATATCAGTATAAATGATAATATAATCACTGATAACCGGATGGGGATGATAATTTTGACACCGGATCTAACTCATCAACCTGCTTTTAAGTATGTGGTGAATCGAGCCGGTGTCTTTTGTATTTTATATAACAATCATTCTGAATATCCATTGCCCTACCAGAATACCTTTTGCCCACCAGTAGCTTGATTATTACAGAATTTTTCTCTGCTCTCTTAAAAAAGATCATGAATAATGACTGGGGACTGCCCAGGATAAAAGGAGAGATAGCTGTGCTGCCAGTTTTTCAGTCTGATATTAGAGACGAAATGGACAATCTTCTTGCTGAAATTGATCAATATATGCTGGATCATACCAAAACCAGCAACACTTTAATTGCTGAATCAGTTCAAAATTTAATCCAGGCCGGTGGTAAGAGAATCCGTCCCCTGCTCGCTAATTTAACAGCAAAATTTGGTGAATATGATCGGGAAAAGATGATTAAAATTGGAGCCGGTCTTGAACTTCTTCATATGGCAACTCTGGTTCATGATGATATCATCGACGAAAGCGCAATACGCCGGGGAGAAGAGACTGTTCAAAAAAAATATGGCCAGGATCGAGCTGTTTTTGTCGGTGATTTTCTTTACAGTTCTTCCTATGAAATTTTTACCAGGGTATTGTCCAGATCCGCGCTATCACGTCTGTCCCATGTTGTTAAATTTATCTGTCAGGGGGAGGTGAGTCAGTATCAAAATCGCTTTAATTATGATCTAAATCTGCGGGATTATCTCCGCAGAATCCGCCGGAAAACTGCTTTGTTTTTTTCTCTGTCTACCTATCTGGGTGCCCGGGAAAGTTCTCTTAACCGGGGCTTGAATAATTTTTATAAGCTGGGGCTGGAAATGGGAATGGCCTTTCAAATTCAGGATGATATTTTAGATTTTTCCGGCTCAGAAGAGATCCTGGGCAAGAAAATTTGCCAGGACATCTATTCCGGGATTTACACCCTTCCTTTGATTTATCTGCTGCAGTCAGAGGAGTACAGCAGACCTTTAATCTCAATTCTCTCCCGGGATAACTTTTCTAGCTCTGATATTACTGATATTTTAGCTCTGGTAAAAGATGCCGGTTCTTTAGAGAAGAGCAGACAGCTGGGACAGAGATTTATTGATCGGGCAGAAAACCAGCTAGCAAAAATTAACTCTCTCTATTCTGGAACAGAAATTATTCAGGTTTTTAAAAAGATAATTAAATACCAGATAGAACGTCACCAGTAATCAGGTAATCATACCGGTCAGTAATAACCGGTACCATTTTTAAAATTTATTCAAACTATACCTGAATCATGTTTAACTACACTTAAACTAATCTTTATAAATTAGCTCAACCATCTCAACCATATAGATTAGCCCGACAATAACCCGACAATATAAATCAATCAAGCAAAGATAAATTAACCCAATAATACAAATTAACCCAACAGTATAAATTTGCCCAACAATGCAAATAAATTCGGCAAAATAACCCGGAAAAATTCAGTATTACAGCTCTATCGCAGGCAGGACAGTAGAATTTCTCTTGAAAATATCAGTTAACATAGGAGGTTAAATTAAATGTTGAGATTAATCCATATTTTAGGTGCATTATTGGCTGTTGGGGGTGTGCTGTCCACTGATTTCCTGTTATTTGTGGTGGATTTAAAGCCAAAGTTTGCAGTTCATATGAGTAAAGTTGCCCCGGTAATCTCCACCCAGATCTGGATTGGACTCATCGTGCTGGGAACCTCAGGGGTTTTTATCTTTCAGGGGCGCCCCTGGCTTACCGACAACACTTTTTTTATTATAAAGAAAGCTTTAATACTTTTGGTCATTATTAATGGTGTTTTTCTAAATGTCTATATAACTCCAAAATTTCAAAGCCTGGCTTCTGAATGGGCCGATAAAACCGAGCGGGTAGAAGATTTCAGAAAAATAGCCATGGTCAGTGGAGCTTTATCCTTTATCAGCTGGATTGGCGTTATTATATTAAGTGTGCTGTTTATTTAAAAAATTGTCTGCCTGCCAGCTCATATCAAAAATGAAAATTAGAAAGGAGTTATAAAATATGAAACTTAATAAATTAAAACCTGCAGTTTTACTGCTTTTTGCAGCTTTGCTGGTTATGTTTTTTGCTCAATCCGCTGCAGGAGAAAACATATTTACCCCTGACCTTCTGGCGGAGTTTGATGGTCAGAACGAAGAAGAGGCTTATATAGCTGCCCGGGGCAGGGTTTATGATGTGACGGAGCTCTTCACCGATGGAACCCATATGGGTATGGAGGCCGGTCAGGATTTAACTCAGGAGCTGGAAGAAGGGCCGGGGTTTAACATTCTTGAAAATCTGGAGCAGGTTGGCTACTATGTTGAAGCTGCCCTTACTCCTGAAATACTGGCGCGCTTTGACGGAGTTGAGCGCCAGGAAGCTTATGTTGCTGTTGACAATCTGGTTTATGATGTTACAGATGTTTTTTCCGGCGGAACCCATCAGGGTAACGAAGCCGGTCAGGATCTAACCGATGTATTTCACGAAGACTCCCCTCATGATATGGATACCCTGGATGGTTATCATATTGTTGGGCTGCTGGTGGAAGAGTCCTTTACCAGAGCCGAGCTCAGTGATTATGATGCCCAGGATGACTCACCCAATTATACCGGTGTTGACGGACTGGTATATGATATGGCTGATTATGGTATGTGGGAAGAAGGGGAGCACTTTGAGCATGAAGCGGGAGAATATTTAACCCAGGAAATTCATGAGTCCCCTCATGGTATAGCTATCATGTTAGGTGCACCTATTGCCGGAGCCCTGGATGATTTTCTGCTGGCTGTGGAGGATAACGAAGTAGATGAAGAAACGGATGTCCTCTATCTGGTTTTAATGGGAATTGGAATACTGGCTGCTGTCAGCGGTCTTCTCCTGGGACTCCATGCCTTTCGTTCAGTATTAAGGGAGGTATAGCTTTAGATGCCCGCCAACAACCTGACAGCCTCCATAAAGAATCAGGAAAAGTTTACGATAACCTGGGAACTGGTGCCAGGCCGGGGGGCAAAAGAAGATAATATAGAAGCAATTTTCCGCCGGGCAGAGGAGGCTTCCCGGGCTGATAAAATCGATGGGATAACCTTAACCGATAACCCCGGCGGTAATCCGGCTATATCTGCTGAATATATTGGTATGAAACTGAATGAGATGGGAATCGATCCTCTGGTCCACTTTACCTGTAAGGATAAAAGCCGCAATGAAATGGAAAGTTTCCTTTATTCCCTGGAACGGGAGCAGGTTGAGAATTTGCTGGTGGTGACAGGAGATTATCTTGTCAGCGGTTTTCAGGGAATTTCCCGACCTGTCTTTGATCTGGATGCAGTTCAGACTTTAAANNTGATCTCCGCCTTAAATCAGGGGCTGGAATACCAGGATGCCTTTGGAAATACTATAAAACTAGAGGAGACCAATTTTTTCACCGGCTGTGCAGTATCACCCTTTAAGAAATTGGAATCTGAGCTGATGTCCCAGTATTACAAACTGGAGAAAAAAATCAATGCCGGGGCCAGTTATATTATTCCTCAACTCGGGTATGATATGAGGAAATTTCATGAATTAATAACTCTGATTGAAAAGAAGGGCTGGGACATCCCGGTTTTTGGCAATCTCTATGTCTTAAGCTATGGAGCCGGCAGGGCTATGAACAATAATAATATTCCCGGCTGTGTGGTTACTGATGAGCTATTAGCTCAACTCGAAAAAGAAAAAGAGGCGGAGGATGGCGGCAGGCAGGCCAGCCTGGATCGGGCAGCAAAGATGTATGCCTGCCTGAAAGGTATGGGTTTTGCCGGTGTTCATCTGGGAGGCCACGGCCTGGAATACAGCCAGGTTGAATATATCCTGGAAAAAGGAGAAGAGTTAGCTCCCGGCTGGCGGGAATTCATTCCGGAATTTGATTTTCCCCAGGAAAATGGTTTTTATCTCTTTGCCAGAGATCCGGAAACCGGCTTAAATACTGATAAATTTGCCCGTAGACCTGAAAGAGGCCGTAGAAGCATTCATTACGGGCTTTTTCGAGGTGTTCACAGGCTGTTTTTCGATCCTGACAGCTTATTTTTTGGTCTAATGCAGAAGAAATGTCACTGGATAGATGACAGCCTGCTGGAGAGGCCCTTTAAGTTTATCGAAAGGGTAATCAAAGTTCTTTCTAATGACTGCCTGCAGTGCGGGGATTGTGCCCTGCCTGATCTGGCCTATATCTGCCCGATGTCCCAGTGCCCTAAAAATCAACGTAATGGGGCCTGTGGTGGCAGCAAGGATGGCTGGTGTGAAGTTTATCCTGAAGAGAAGGAGTGCATCTATGTTCGAAGCTATGAGCGCTTGAAGCCTTACGGAGAAGAGGAACAGCTGGAATATATTCCCCCTGTCAACTGGGAATTAAACCAGACCTCATCCTGGTTAAATTACTTTTTAGGAAAAGACTATTCAGCAGAGAAGAATGAGATTCATCCCCCTGATTAGTTTTAACAGTAACAGCTTTAAGATAAGCAGAACTAATTAACAGAACTAATTAACAGAACTAACTAACAGAACTAACTAACAAATCCATCTAAGAGAACCATCTAACAGAACTAATTTTCCCTAATCCTGTCATCTGAGGAGGAATTTTAATGAAGATTGATAGGGATATGTTTCCCGGGGTAATAAAATTGCCCTATTTTAAAGTGCTAACATCCGAGAAAAAAATAACCAGACTGGACCGCCCGGAGAAAGTAAGAGTTTCTTTAAAACAGCATATCGGGGCACCCTGCCATCCTCTGGTTGAGGCAGGTGAGCAGGTAGAACTGGGCCAGAAAATCGGCGAACCGGAAGGGGATATCAGTGCCGCTGTCCATGCTCCCTATTCCGGGGAAGTGCTGGATATAATGAAATGCCCAATCGGACCGAATGAAAAGGCTGATTGTGTCATAATCAAAGTTGCAGAAGAGCAGCCGGAGAAATATACCGAACAGATTAGAGATCCAGCAGAAGTGACTGCAGAAGAAATAATAGAGATCGTTCAGCAGTCCGGGATTGTGGGAATGGGGGGAGCGACTTTTCCCACTCCGGTTAAACTGCAGCCGCCCAAGGGTAAGAAGATTGAAACCGTTCTGGTTAACGGGGCTGAATGCGAGCCCTATTTAACCGTTGATCATCGTTTGATGCTGGAAAAAGCTGAAGAGCTGATTGAGGGAACAAAGCTGCTGCTCAAAGCTTCGGGGGCCGAGGAGGCCATGATATATACTGAAGATAATAAGCTGGATGCTCTTAAAATCATGGAAGAAGCCAACGATGATCCCAGGATCTGCGTTGATACTGTGCCTACCAAATACCCTCAGGGTTCAGAAAAAATGCTGATTCAGGCTGCCCTGAATAAACAGGTTCCTTCCGGAGGGCTCCCCTTTGATATCGGTGTCCTGGTTCAGAATATCGGCACCACCATTGCCATCTATGAAGCAGTTGCCTATGATAAACCTTTGATTGAAAGGGTATTAACAGTCAGCGGCCAGAATATCGGGGAACCAGGTAATCATATGATTGCCATCGGAACACCGGTTGAGCATGTCCTGGAACAGTGCGGCGGCATTAAAAGCGATAACTCAACTATGGTAATAAGTGGAGGCCCCATGATGGGGGTTGCCATAGAAGATTTAACAATTCCTGTCAGCAAAGGAACCATCGGGCTGATTGCCATTCCGGCAAGCATGGGAAAAACCAAAAAAATGCGCCCCTGTGTCAGATGCAATAAATGTAATGAAGGCTGTCCGGTTTTAATCTACCCCAGTTACCTGAGTGTCTGCATAGAAGAGGGGCGGATTGATGAAGCTGCCGAGGTCTGGGATATATTTGACTGTATTGAGTGCGGTATCTGCTCCTATGTCTGCATGTCCCACAGACCGATAGCTCAGCAGATTAGAGAGGCCAAACAGGAAATCAAAGCCAGGAGAGAACAGGCAGCTGAAGGAGGTAATAATTGATGAGTATTGATAAAAGTCCAATTAAAACCAGTCCAGCACCCCACTTTCATTCCGGAGTAACAATTTCCTCTGCCATGTGGGATATTTTGATCGCCCTGCTCCCGATTACTGTGGTATCTCTATTTATGCTGGGAACCGGGCGGGTTGTATTAATGCTGGCCTGTACCGTTACCGGGGCTCTCCTGGGCGAGGTTGTTGCCCGGAAATATAAAGGAGAAGAGATCACTCTCTACGATGGAACAGCTTTGATCAGCGGACTTTTCCTGGGTTTGATTTTACCTCCAACTGTCTGGTGGGCCATGGTTCCCCTTTATACCTTTGGGGGGTTTTTTGCCACTGCTATTGTTAGAGATGCCCTGGGCGGATTGGGAAGAAATAGATTTAACCCGGCATTATCAGCCAGAATTCTTCTTTTATTCGGTCGTTCTTCCCTGGTATATCTGGCACCATTTATTCTGAGAATCAGTGAGGCTTTTGAGCCCTATTTGCATGATCTGGAAGTGCTTGACCTGGTAGCAACTGCCACCCCGCTTTATGCTGCTTCAGAAGGTCTGGCTATCCCGGAAATCAGCAACATGATATTTGCCTATCAGGGTGGGGCTCCCGCAGAAACCTCGGTTCTGGCTGTGCTGGCAGGCGGAATATTTTTGATAGTTCGCGGTCATATAAAACCTCATATACCGGTAACCATGATCTCAACCTTTTTTGTCCTGGCCTTAATTTTCAGCGACCAGCCCTTTTTTCATCTGCTGGGAGGAGGACTGCTCTTTGGAGCCTTTTTCATGGCTACTGACTGGGTAACCTGTCCATTAACCAGCAAAGGTCAGATAATATTTGGGATAGGGATAGGAATACTGCTCGCCTTTTTCAGATTTTTTGTGGCCGATCTTTGGGTTTCACCCGGAGGCGTAGCATTTTCCATCGTTATCATGAACGGTTTTGTTCCCTATATTGACAGATTAACCGCCCGACCAAAATACGGCCAGCAGAGGAAAGGTTAGGGAGAGACTAGGAGAGATTAAGAATATTTATAGAGCAATTAATAGTAATTAATAGAAATTAAGAACAAAAAGAGCAATAAAGAACGATAATGAAAGATAAAGAGAAATTTAGACCGATAAAGAAAGACTAAGGACGATAAAGTGAGATAAAGAACGATAAAGAGAGATTAGGAAAATATTAATCAAGTAAATATTGAAATATAGTTATTCTATTTACAGAACTTCTCTTAAACCTAAGATATTATTAAAAATAAATAGTATATGCTAGGAATATTAAACTGTTCTAAGATTATCAAACTGTTCTGATATTGCCCAAATTTGTATTGTCCACTTTTAGAAAAATTTCTTTGAAGCTATGTCTTTTCGATTAATTAATTTTGACTAAATAAATAGATTAACTTGTTTTAAATTAATTAATAAATTTAACTTTTTCTAAATATAATGATCTCAGATGTTTTTAACATTAAAAAATCAAGCAGCACTGTTATGCTTTGCTGTGCTCTAAATAAAGCAGGAGGTCATCCCAGGAGAAGGAGAGAACAGCTTTTTTATAGAGAATAGCTTTATTATATTATATAACTGCAATGTATGACAGGGATACTGGTATTTAGTTATATTACTGAAATTTCTACTACAAAACCAACATTTATTGCCAACCAAAGTATAATAATACGAAGTAATAGGGAGTGATTATCTTGACCTGTAGATTATGTAATTTTCTTAGTCCGGAGGAAAGGTCCAGGTGCTCAGGAACCTTGAAATGTGCTTTCGACTCTCAGGGAAATTTCAAACAGGATAATTGGTGTTGTCAGACAATTCATGAACTTCAGAAACTAGCCAGGGAAAAGGGTAATTATCAGCAGCAGGCAGATTCTCCAGCTCACATTTACACTTTGCATATCCCCCAAAATGATGTTTTCAATGGTTATGTGGTCATTGAAGATGAGGAATGCTGCTCAGCCAACGCAATAATGGTTAATTCTCAGGAGCAGCGCCCCCTAACTTTAGAGATAGCAGAGCAAATTTTAAAAAATGACAAACAGAAGTAATTTTACTCAAAAAGGAGAACAAGTTTTTCTTAATAGGAATATTTGTCCAAATTGCAAATAAGCAAAATCTGTTTTTCCTAATAAATTTGGTTTACCTGATAAAATGTTTATAAATAAAATTTCTGGTAACTGCCCGGTTGCAAAAAATTAAGCCAGTTAACTTCAAATTTTACCAGCTTAATTTGCAAATGCCCGGTTGCAAAAAAAGGTAAGCCAGCTGATATAATATTTTACCGCCTTAGAAAGTTAAAAATAGCACAAAGACAAAGGGCTTTCAGAAAAAATTATTGGTTTTCAATAATAACGTTTAGGAGAATTGCTTCTCAGCAGCCCGCTAATTAAACTTAAAATTACTGCACCCAGCACAGCAGGCAGTAGTCCGTCCACAGAAAAACCGGGCACAAAATATGCCGTTAACATCAGCATTAATCCGTTAATAACCAGGAGGAAGAGCCCCAGAGTTAAAATTGTCAGGGGTAGAGTTAGGATTGTCAGCAGCGGTCTAACCAGTACATTTACCACACCCAGAATTAAGGCGGCCAGCAGTCCGGCTATAGCTCCTGAGACATAGATCCCGGGAACAATAAGTGCGGTTATTATCAGAGCAAACATGTTAATAATCAGGCGAGCCAGCATAAATTTTCTCTCCTTATAAATATATTTTCTTGAAAATAAATAATTATGAAATATCGAGAAAAACTATAATTACAGCAAATAGGCACATTTGTTCGACCCCTATTATTATATCAATTATAGTTTAGATTTTCCCATCTTTTGATGAAAATATTTAGATTATCTGATATAATTGTACCAGCCTGGAAGTTTTCTGTAAAGAAGAAATTTCCCGGCAGCATCAGAATAGCAACAAGTTAGCAGCAAAATAGCTTTTTGCAGTGGTGTCATCTAATTAAATTTTAATTTAAAAATTGGACTTTTAAAGAAAGAGGAGGATATTTAAGTGAGTAATAAAAATCTGCTTGAACTGGATCCGGAAGATATAAAAATTAATTTAACTCCTCAGGCTGAAAAATATATCGAGGAGAAAAAAGTTTCCCAAATTACTGTCAGTCTGGTCAAGATTGGGGGAGGATGAGACCCCACAATTCGGCCTGCGGCGCAGGTTCTCAAACCTGATGAAAAGATTATTGATAAATTTGTTAAAAAAGTTATAAACGGCACTAACATTTATTTTGCCAGAAATCTGGAACCTAAAAATTATGAAACCGGGATTACTATTGATGCCCGGGGCTTCTGGATATTTAAAAAGCTTAAGCTGCAGGGCGTCAAATCACAATAGCTTGTCCTGAATATTAAAAACCAGTTTTAATGCGATAAAAGGCAATAAAATGCTATAATAATATATTCTGTAATTCCCTGCCCTAATTCCCTGCCCCCGGCTGCTACTTACTTTCTGCCGGGGGTCTTAATTTTTTTACAGGAAAGCCCGGCTTTATAGAGAATATATAATTTAAGTGCAGACCCACTACTTTCAGCAAAGATTTAGGTTAAGACATAAGGCAATCCCCCTAATATAGCTAATATCCTGATAGCAAAATAAACCTTTTAGAATAAACAATTTTGGAGGAAATAAACATGCAGCGGAATATAATCAAACAAATGATAAAATCAATTTATCAATCCCTGGAACCACAAAAAATAATATTAAAAAAACACAATACTTACCCGTCAAATATCGGAAACAGAAGAGCTAATCATTCCAGATTTTCTTTTTTGCCTCTGCTTCTTACTGCTTTACTGCTGGGATCGGTATTTGCCTTTGCTCATAGTAATACTTTTTATTTTCCAGCAGCAGCAGCAGCCTCCAATCAGCTCGACCTCAATCAGGTTATTGAGCTTTACAACTCCGGAGAATACCTGGCTGCGGCAAAGCTCCTGGAGCAGCAAGATCCCGAAGCTATTGCCGAGCTGACAGCAGCGGAATATTATCAGCAGCTCGCCTTTATCTATTATGAAGAGGGCAAGGTGGAGCAGTATGTTGAAAACCTCAATCGGGCCAGTCAGCTGCAGCCCAATGATATAAACCTGAAACTGCAGGCCGCCATTGCTAAACAGCAGGCCGGTAATTATTCCCGGGCAGCAGAAACTTTTCATGCCTTAATTACCCAGCTCCAGCATCAGGAGGAGCATCTCCAGTCCTTAAACTCAATCCAGCAGAAGCGCTTTTTTTACTATATCGGACAGAATGCCAGGGACCGGGGAGAGCTGGAACAGGCCCGCCATTTCTGGCAGGCCGGTTTGGATCTGGGCGGCAGCCAGAGTCGTTTTCTTCTGGCTCTGGCCGAAGTTGAAGATAGTCTGGGCAACAGGGAAAAGGCCCTGGAATACTATCTCAGCGCGGTTGAAAATGATTCTTCGTTGAATTATCTTTATCCCAGAATAGCTGAACTTTATGAAGAGCAGGAGAATTATTTCCAGGCCTGGGAGTACTGGCGCTTGAGTCAGGAAACCGGCATCCAAACCGATTTAGCCCGCAGCCGCCAGCAGGAACTGGCTGAATTATATCCTGATGAGCTTGAGGCACCACCTGACATTGCAAAAGAAATCGAGTTTGAGTTTCCTCCTGGAGCCGAGACTCTGGCAGATATCTGGCCGGCAGATGTGCCCCAGCCGGATTTTGATCTCACAATACCTTTAACAGAAGAACTGCTTGAGGAACTGGAGCAGGAGGATCTTACAGAAGAAGATCTACAGGAGCTGGATCTGGCTGAGGAGTGGCGCTGGGAGCCGAGCTGGCGGGAGGTTCAGCCCCTGCCTGAATTTCCCGAAGCCCCTCGCTTTGCAATCGGAATTTCTTCTCCCCGCAGCAACTTAATATTTCAGGTTGACTCTAGCTTTGTCATTGAAAATTCCACCGGTGATATTATTCTCTCCCATGGTAATGCCTATACTGAATATGAAATAAGCATTGATAGTGGTTTTTACGCACTCTGGGAAGACCGGGAGCATCTGGCAACCTTTGATGGCACGCAAAACTTATACATCAAACCGCAGGCTGAGAACGGAAGTATAATGGTCCAGGGGGTTCGCTATGGTGCCGGATATTTCTTTGCCGGAGTCGAAGATCGCCAGTACCGGGGCGAGATGAGAGTCCAGCCCACAGCTGAGGGAAAACTGCAGCCGGTGAGTCTGGTAAATCTCGAGGAATACCTGGTTTCGGTGGTACCTGCTGAAATGTCAGCCGGCTGGCCGATGGAAGCCCTGCGAGCTCAGGCTCTGGCTGCTCGCAGTTTTGCCCTGCATAATAAAGGGCGCAGACAGGCTTCCCGAGGCTTTGATCTTTTTGATACTGTCAGTGACGCAGTTTATGCTGGAATTGGCCGGGAACATCCCCGAACCACTGAAGCTGTCACCTCAACTGCCGGTGAAGTCGGCATGTATAATGGAGAGGTGGTCAATGCCGTCTTCAGCAGCAACAGCGGTGGTCACACTGAGGCTAGCAGAGATGTCTGGGGCGGAGATGTTGATTATCTAAGCGGAGCCAATCTCAGTCATGATTTTCTGCAATCCCTGGACTCCAGCTCACCACCTGAAAATTTAAGACGTTCGAATGATCAGGGTCAGCAGAATGATTTTCATCAACGGAGTCATAATTACGATGATCAGCAAAATCAGTTTAATCATGATTTTTCTCAATTCCCCCTGCTTCCCGGAGAGCTCCAGGCCTGGTTTCAAAGCCGCCCGGAAACCTTTTCTGGAACCGGACCCTATGCCAGTTCTCAGGCCTACCGCTGGAGCCGGGAAATTAATGTAGAATTTTTGAAAATCGAATTTGATCTGGAGGAGATTGAGGATGTTAGAATCAGGGAACGTTCAGACAGGGGCTTTGTCACCGAAATAGCAATAATCGGTCTGAATGAAGCAGGTAGAGAAGAGGAGTTGCTGTTTTCTGGTGACCGTATCCGCAGTGCTCTGGGCGGGCTGCGCAGCAACAGCTTTGTCCTCCACCGCCAGCTTGACAGCAGTGGAGAACTTGAGAGAATAATTCTCTATGGCGGGGGTTGGGGCCATGGTGTTGGCATGGATCAGACAGCTGCCGGAAATATGGCAGATCAGGGCTGGGATTATGCCAGCATTTTTAAATACTTTTATCAGGATATTACCCTGGAAAATATCTATCAGTGATTAAATATTAATTAAACATCAATTAAACATTTACTGCTCTAATTTTGTTCTAGCTTTCTTCCAGTTTTTCCAGTTTATCCAGGCGTTTGGCGATTTCCTGATTGCCTTTATTGATTTTCAGGACATATAAAAAGATTATAAGCCAGAATAAGGTGTAAGCAGCAGCTAAAAAAGTCATAATATCGGGCTGAATCAGCCCTTCCTCCTTTGTTTTAGTTTTTTTGTTTTGTTGTTTCTTTTGTTTATTAGTTCTTCTTCTGTTACCATGAAAAATCAAATTTTAATTGCTTCAAGCTTAATTTTCTGCCTGGGTGCTAGTCTACTGCCTCTCACCCAGAAGTTTATCTCCTGCGGCGCAGCCTGTTCATCAGCTGTTTTACTCTAACCTCACTATTAAGCTGTTTCAACCGCATCAGCAGCAGCTGATAATAGAGCAGGGAAATTGTTATCACTGTAAAAATTAAGACCTGTATCATTCGAGGAGAGAGGCCTGTTCCTCCAATTTCAATGACAACTGGATGAATTGTCCGCCACCAGCGGATTGACATAAAAACCAGCGGCACATTGACAAAGGCAATAATGCCGAAAATTGCTGCCAGTCGGTTCTGTCTGTTTTTTTCCTCACCTTTCAGAGTCTGGCTCAAAAAGAGGTAGGCCAGATACATCAGCCACAGTATCAGGGAGGTGGTCAGCCGGGGATCCCAGGTCCACCAGGTATTCCAGGTTGGTCGGGCCCAGAGCATTCCTGACAGCAGCACAAAGGTGGTAAAAATTACCCCGATTTCAGCCGAAGCCCGGGCCAGCCGGGTACAGTAGCTGTTCTCTCTTCTGAGATACTGAATGCTGGCTATAAAAACAATAAAAAAGGCAAAAAAACCAACCCAGGCCGCTCCCACATGATAATAGAAGATACGCTGCACATCACCCATTACTCTCTCCCTGGGGGCATAAGCAAAAACAGCAATCAGAGAGAGCGGTACCAGCCCGGCTAAGATATAAGGGAGATATTTTTGTATGTTGATATTATATTTCTTATGTTTCTGAATCAGGCCAGTCGGTTTATTGTTGTTATTATTTTGCTTAGTCTCTGGCTGTTCAGAATTAATTTCTGATTTTCGGTTTTTAGACATTATTAGTCTTTAACCTCCTGATATTTAATCTGAGATTATTGATTATTTTTTTAAATGTTATCTTTAAAGAGGAAAACATGCCATAATATTTCAGCCTTATTAGAAATACAGGGATTTAAATTTATGTGGTTTTATTTTTTATTCTGATAAGTTTTAATAGCTCTGATCAGTCTCAATAGCGCTGGATTTAAATACAGGTGTTTCTTTGCCATGTTCTTTATTAAATCATCAACCCTCAATCATTAATTCTCAATCTACAATCCTGAATCTATAAACCTGAATCCACAAATCTCAATCCTTAAGTTTCAATTCTTAATTCTTAACATCTACAACACTTAACCCTTTAACACTTATCAATTAATCCTTAACCCCTAATCCTTGAGAAGATAAGGGGCCAGGATAAAATTGACCAGGAGACAGACTGCGTCATAGAGTATTATAAATACAAGCCAGAAATACAGGCTGGCCAGATCCATTTCAGGATAATAAAAAAGTCTGGCACCTTCCACTGCAGCCAGAATCAGTGGGATCAGCACCGGCAGCAGCAGAACTGGCAGCAGCAGGTCGCTGAACCGGGTAGAGGTCGCCAGCGCTGCCAGCAGCGAACCATTGGCAACCAGTCCCAGGTTGACCAGCAGCACCAGCACAGGAAACCAGTGGACAGCACTGAACGGAAAAGCTTCAAAAAGAATAAAGAGCACCGGGCTGATGATAATAGCCAGAAACAGGAAGATGAGGTAGTTAAATATTATCCGGGCGGTTAGAAAAGTTTCCCGGGAAATGGGGGCCAGCAGGATTGCTTCCTGGCAGGAATTTTCTGTATCTCGGAGAAAAGAGCGGTTTAATATCAGCAGGGCTGCAAAAATCTGGGTAAACCAGTAAATGCCGGGGAAGAGGGCCTGAATATTCTCCTGCCCGGGCAGGAAAGACATGCTGAAGATTGTCCCGCCTATCAGAGCGAAGAGCAGTACCGTTCCGCTGAGCTGACCGGTATTAAATTCCAGCCTGAGATCTTTTTTCACCAGAACCAGCAGAGCTCTGGTAAATTTCATTCTGCTCCTCGGCCTGCTAATTTCCAGGTTGTTTTTCTGGTATCTCTTTGCCTTCAGATTTTTTTTCTGGTCTCTTTCTGCCTTTTTTTGAGTATTAGTTATTTCATCAGTTGAACAGCTCTTCTCATCTGGTTTTTGGCCGGTTTTTGATTCTAATCTTTCAATCCTTTCATTCCTATTACTTTTTTCAGCATCACTATTTTTTCCAGTATTTTTTTGCTCTTCATCAAAACCCAGGCTTTCAGTTGAACTCCTGTCATTTCCGTCTAACTGCAGCCTGGCTGCTGTCTGGCCGGTTAACTCTTGATAATGCCGGGAGAATTCCTGGCTGCCCCAATTGTTCTGGCTGTTCCCTTCTGCCCGCTCTCCAGGACTATCCTGGCTGTCGGGAGAGCTAGTCTGCTGGCTTCTGTCTAGAATCCGACCGCGGCAGAGAATTATCCAGCTGCTGGCTAACTGATAACCCAGCTCAATATCATGACTGGAGAAAATAACCGCAGCAGAAGAATTATCATCCAGCAGTTCTATTAAAAATTTGCTGGCCTGACTGTCAAGCCCGGTAAAGGGTTCATCCAGCAGTAAAACTTCAGGTTTAATGAGAAAACAGCGGCAGATAGCAAGTTTTTGCTGCATGCCCCGGGAATAGGTGCGAACTTTTTCATCCAGCTCTAAAGATAGCCCGGCCCTTTCTGTCAATTTTTCAATCCTGCTCTGCAATCCAGTAATATCATAGAGTTCACCGAAAAAATTTAGATTTTCTCTACCGGTCAGATCATTATAGAGATAAATATCATGGCCGAGAAAACCCAACCTGGGCTTAAATCTGGGTTTATCAGAACTTTTTTTAAAACTGTCATCATCATCCTGATAACCATATTTTAACGTACCACGATCAGCTTCCTGCAATCCAGCTAAGAGACGAAACAGGGTTGTTTTCCCGGCTCCGTTAGGGCCGAAGAGAGCTAAGCGATCTCCAGCATAAAGTTCCAGTGAAACCTCATCTATGATTTTAAATCCGCTGCGGGTTAGAGACAAATTCTCAGCAGAAATTAGCGGCTTTTCAGATAGCCCCATTTTTCTTATCAGCTCCTGAATTATTAACAATTCTGTTCCGTCAGGCTTTTCAGAGAATAGCTTTTAGGCAAAGAAAATCACTTTCAGGCAAAATTGATGGTAGAATTTTTCTGATATTAAGATATTCATCATTATTATAGTTTCTTGATTATAGTTTCTTGAATATTGCTGGTTAGGGTAGTATATTAATTGGTCATTGAATGAGAGTTAAACCTATCAGACAATTTTTCCTGGCCCCTAAAAAATCATTAAATAAAATTCCTTTAATATTTGTCAATATCTGATATAATTTAATATAATCTGATTGGATTCTATAATGACTGTATTCTATAATCTGATTGGATTCACATGCAGCTGACTTTTAAAACACATATGCCGCAGGAAAAAACAGATACTATAATTTAATTCTTTCACAAAATCAAAATTCCTGCCTTATCCCTCCTATAATTACTTTTAGTAACAGCCATAATTGAAAGGAGAAAACAAAATGACAGATAAACTGCGCAGTATCTATGCCAACTTAAACCCCCTGGATCACCGTTATGCCAGGGATGAAAAGGTTTTTAGTAAATTATCTCCTTATTTTTCTGAGGAAAGCCGTCTCAAAATGGAAGCCCGGGTGGAAGTTGCCCTGGTGGCTGCTCTGCATCAAGAGGGCCTGGCTCCAGCAGCAGCAGTAAAGGAAACCCAATCAGCTGTTGATAAGATTACAGCTGCAGCAGTCTACCGGGAAGAGGAGAAAACCCGCCACAATACCCGGGCCCTGGTAAACTGCCTTCGTCAGAATGTTTCGCCCGAAAATCGCCAGTATATCCACCTGGGGGCAACCTCCTTTGATATAATTGATAATGGAGCCGTACTGCGCTACCGGAGTTTTACCCGGGAGGTTCTTCTGCCAGAACTAATTGAATTGACCGACAAGCTGCTTGAAATAGCTCAAAGGGAGAAAGAAACTCCTCAAGTAGGCCGCACACACGGCCAGCAGGCCGTACCTTTAACCTTCGGCTATTACCTGGCCGGTTTTGTCAGCCGCCTGGGACAGCGAATTGAAGAGATTGTATTCCGAACCAACTCCCTGAGAGGTAAGTTTTCCGGGGCAGTGGGAGCCTATAATGCTCTGGATCTGCTTGTTGATGACCCCCTGGCCTTTGAGAAAAATCTGCTGGCTTCTCTGGACTTAAAACCGGCCGAGCATTCCAGCCAGATTCTCCCTCCCGAACCCTTAACCGATTATTTTCACAGCCTGGTTTCCACTTTGGGAGTGCTGGCCGATTTAAGCGATGATATGCGCCATCTTCAGCGCAGTGAAATCAGTGAGGTAGGGGAAGCCTTCGAGGAAAACCAGGTTGGTTCTTCAACCATGCCGCAGAAAAGGAATCCGATAAACTTTGAAAATGTTAAGGGCAGCTGGAAAACTTTTCTGCCCCGAATGTTTACCATCTACCAGGATCAACTCTCCGAGCACCAGCGCGACCTCACTAATTCCACCACCGCCCGTTACTACCCTGAGATCCCTATCGGACTTTTCCTGGCCGCTCACCGCCTCAATAAGGTATTTAAAAGATTTGTGGTGGATAACAGGCAGATGAACTCCAATCTGGCCGCCGGCAGCAGTCTATTGGCAGCAGAGCCCCTTTATATTCTCCTGGCCCGGGAAGGCCATCCCGACGCTCATGAGGCAGTCCGCCAGCTTACCCTGAAGGTGGAAAATCATCTGGAAGCAGATCAAGACAAAGATATCAGCGATAACAATAAATCCAATTTACTCTGGGAATTTGCCAGCCAAAATCCCAAACTCCAGCCCTATCTGAAAACTTTTTCTGACCAGGAAATTAAGCTTTTGCAACATCCCCAGCAGTACCTGGGACGTTCCCCAGAAAAAACCGAAATAATTACCGAACGCTGGCGGCAGAAACTCAAAAATATCAAGCATCATCTTCGAGAATAAATAGAAATAAAAATACCTTAACTGGAGGTTGAACTCAATGAGCACCTATTTTCTTTACGGAATCGGAGCCCTGCTAATCTTTTTTGGTATAACTCTTTTTTCAGTAGGAAATATTTTTATGTCCTTTGCTTCTTTTGTTCTGGGCTTTCTTGCTGTCAGCCAGGGGGTTAAAATAAAGAAGGAAACCAAATTTGAAAAAACTGACAGCTTTATAGATCCCGAAACTGGGGAGTTTTATGTCAAAAAGGACAAACTTGAAGATAAGAATAGCCAAAAATCAGATTTAGATAATGAGAACAGAAAGTCAGAGTAAAATTAAGTCAGTTAATATATAAATATTCATACTATACATTTAATAAAGTATAGTATATAATATCAATATAGGGAATAAACTGAGCAAAATGGGGTGAGGTAAATGGGGGATTCAGCTTTAGAAGTTTATACCCTGGGGAAATTTTTAGTTCGCAAGGGTGAGCATACTTTATCCGAACATAAAAGCCAATCAAGCAAAGTATGGGATATCTTTCAATACTTTCTCAGCACTGCCAATGATGTCAACTCCCCGGAGCAGATCTTTAAAGACCTTAATTTTGATATGGAACTGATGGACGCTAAAAACGTTCTGGAAAATCGAATTTATCGTCTGAGAAAAGTTCTGGCTGTTGGAGAAGAGTATAAGGCTGATCAATATATATATTATAGAAATGGCGGTTATGGGCTCAGACGGAGCAGTTTTTCCTGGATTGATTTTGAAATATTTCAGGAGAATTGTAAAAAGGGCAAAAAACTGGTTAATTCAGGGAAAAAAATGGATGCAATTGAATGTCTTCTTTCAGCCCTTAATATATATCAGGGGGATTATCTTACTAATCAGTTGAATCCTCACTGGGCGGTTGCTCCCCGGGTACAGTACCGGGAGTTATATCTGGAATCTTTAGATCTGCTCTGTAAGATGTTGTCTGAACATGAAGAATATCAAAAAATTGAGGAATTATGCCGGCGTGCTGTTAAAATTGAACCCTTTGAAGAGCATTTTCATTATATCTTACTTGAAACCTTCTTGAAAAGAGGTTATCGACACAAAGCTCGTCAGCATTATGCTCTGGTTCAAACCTTGTTTTCCCAACAGGGCGTGGAATTCTTTCCAGAGCTGGGTAAGAGATTGAATGAATCTAATAGTTCTCATTCCAGATTTGCAAAAGGGATTTTTAACCTGGATCAGATTAAAAAAGAAATTTATTTAAATAATTCCTGTAAGGAAGTAAAAATAATTTCAGCCCAGCTTTTCCATGATTTTGCCGAATATCTCTATAAATTTTCTCAGCGCTATGAAGAAAAACTTTATTTGGCTTCCGTTGCTGTTGAATTCTCTCACAATGATGTTACTGAAGCAGACGAGGAATATCACATAAATTCGCTACTAAAAATTTTTCAGAAGAACCTGCGTTCCTATGATATCATCTGTAAGTGGACCGACCAGCAGTATTTAATTCTATTGAGCTCAATTCAAGAAAGGAAGGTTATCGATATTCTGGAAAGAATAAAAGATAGATATTATGAAGCGGGCAATCAAATTGGAGCAATTATCAATACGAGTTATAGGATTTTATAAAAAATCCCTGCTGACAAATTTAGAGAAATTTGCTTAGAGGTTTTTCTGGCACTCAAAGCCAGAAAACTTAAATAATCTAAAATATTATTTGTTAACTGGAGGATAACATCCTCCAGTTTTTTTATTGCCCTGTGAAATCTGACCAGAGTTTAATCAATATTTGAGTAAAATATGACTGGCAGTATTTTTTCAGGAAAATTTATGCAAATAAGCAGCCAGCCTGGGTGCAATATTTTCAGAGAGAACAGCAAACCCTTGTAATGAGCAATTTTTTAGATAACAGATTTATCTGCAAAACTTCAAAAAATTTGACTCAAATATAATTAAATTCTAAGTGATTTATGACTGTTAATTTCTTTAACTGTAGTATAATTAGCATAAATTTATAACAGCATCCAGACAATTAAAAAGTGATAATACAATTTGAGGAGGTAACCGGAGTGGAAAATATGCCGGAAATTAACACCAATAAGCAGAATCCGATATACTTCCTTGTTAAAATAAATTTCCGGCAGAGCGCTTCAATACAGGGAGAAGTCGAATGGTTAAATCAACCGGAAAAGCAGGTGCGGCATTTTCGAAGCTTGCTTGAATTAATTTCTTTGATCAGTGATGC
>SL_8KL_010_SEDDRAFT_10001139_pt1 | contig 23039 bp, 22 predicted proteins | sample SodLakKL_010_SED_4_FD_11160 | JGI IMG/M metagenome (IMG submission 11160) | reverse complement strand
TCCATTATTACCAGCAGAAAAGGAGCTTCCCATTTATCAAAGGAAGAAGGGGGTAATATTTTGTCCACGGAAGAAAATATTAATTACTGGATAGACCGCCTGAATTTTTTAAACTCCCCCATTGAGGGAGCCAAAATATCCCACCGGGACTCCCAACTTCCCAATGCCCCCCGTCCTTACCGGAATGGTGTTCACCATGGACTGGATTACTATTATGACTATTGTGGGGTTGACATTCGTATTGGAACCCCGGTAAAAGCAGCCGGGGAAGGAACTGTTATCCGCATTGACCATGATTACGAAGAATTAACCAGGGAGGAAAGGGAGGAACTGCTAGCTATAGCTGCCGAAGATTCAACAACCCCTGAAGAAGTGCTGGATAAGCTCAGGGGCAGACAGATATGGATACAGCACCAGGACAACATTGTTACCAGGTACGTCCATTTGCACAGCACCTGCCCGGAACTCCAGGTGGGAGACAAGGTGAAGCCCCGCCAGTACATAGGAGAAATAGGGAACTCGGGGACCAGCCACGGGGTTGAAGACAGTTCTTGTGGAGCTCACCTTCATTTTGAAATATGGATAGATGAGGAGTTTTTTGGACACAACCTGGAAGTAGAAGAAATAAGGGCTGTCTTGGAAGAAGTGCTCCAGTAAATAATTTAACCAGCTTAATGAATTGGTTGGAATACAATTTTTTCTCCAACCTTTTTTTCTTTAAAAGATGGTTCAAAAAAAATTTCATGATCCACCTGCCACAGGTTTAAGCCATAACTTGTAGCCATATTTAGGCAAGCCTGGGGAAATTTATGGTATTTAAGGAGGGGAGCAAAGCCGTAATAAAGCTCTCTTCCTTTCTTATTTAAAACAAGTTTACCCGGGCTTTCGAAAAAGCTGGCTTTTTTAAATTCATTCACAATCCCTTGAACCTGAAAATTGTGAACTCCATTCCTTAATTTTATAAAAACATATGCCGCCGGGAAATCCCTGGTGTTACTTTTCACCGCCGCCAGATATAAAAAATTATGAAGGGTCTTTTCTCGTTTAAAATTAGCACACATAAAAAGCCTGAGTAAGAGTAAATGATTCAAAGAATATAAACCGGAACTGGTAATCATGCCTTGCTTCGTCTCCTTTTTTATTTTTAATATGTTAAGTATTCCTCTAACTTATGCTACAGAAGACAAAGCAAATAATGTTAACTATGGCTGGGTTTATCCTTTACCAGGGAAATAGCCTGATTCACTATAGTTAGAATATCGATATTTTTTTGAACCCCTAGTATATCCGTTTTAGCATAAGCCTCCCCTTTTTCCGTAACCACATACTTGGGAGGCAATTTATTTAATGCAATCCCGGCAATATCCATTTTACACCTTTCACACTTACACATATCCCTTTCCTTTAAACTCTCTTCCATACAGTTAAAAACCACTTCTTCCATAAGGTTTTTCAATTTCATAAACGAAAACCTCCTATCTCATTAAGGCTATAAAAATTTATTTTCTATCAGTTCTGCCATCCCCCGGGCATTATCCAGGTCAAAAAGGGGCACCCCTTCCACCTCAAAGGGATAGTCACTGGCAATAGCAAAAAGATCCTCCTGGGGAGAAACCAGTTCAAACTTTTGGGCTGTTTCCTTTCTAAATACTTCCAGCTTGGGCATGGGCCCAAATTTATATCCTTCTGTTATAATAAGATCCACTCCCTTAACCATGGAAGCTATTTCCTCCAGGCTAAGCTCTTCTTCCAGTTCCTTCACCAGGGCAAACCTGGAGGGGGAAGAAATAGAAGAAATAACTGCTCCCGCTTGACGATGAAGATAGGTATCTTTTCCCGGTTGATCCCAGTCAAAACCATGGCGGTCATGTTTTACCGTTGCAACCCGGTAACCCATCTCCCTTAAATATGGTATTATTTTACATATAAGGGTGGTTTTGCCGCTATTGGACCATCCTACAACTGAAATAATAGGAATCAATATTCTCCCCCCTCCTTGAAATCACCCAATTAAAGGGATAATCCATTAATAAGTATTACCTTTACCCGGTCTCCCTCTCTAAAGGGACCCTCTCCCCGGGGTATATAAATAAGGGAGTTTACTCCAACAAAGGAGGTAATTCCTCCTCTTTTGGCCTCTACCCTTATAGTGCCTTTATCCACAAAAGCTTTACCCTTTAAATATCTATCCTGGGAGAACCCTCCCTTTATATATCCTTTGAGCCTGGCTTCTTCAAAATTTCCTTCCTCTTTATTATGCCCCTGCATTTCTTTTAATAAGGGACCTACCAGCAGCTCAAAGGAAACAAAAGCTCCGGCAGGACTCCCGGAAAGACCCACTAATATTTTATCTTCTTTCCAGGCTCCCAGGGTAAAATGACCGGGTTTTATTAAAAGTTGGCGAAATAAAATATTTGCGCCAAGGGAGGAAAATACCTCTTCAATTAAATCATAGTCTCCTCCCCCTGCTCCCCCTGTAGTTAATATCACATCTAAGTAGGGAAGGTTTTTAGCGATTAATCCTTTTATTTCCTCCACTCTGTCCCCCGAAAGGCCTAAAAAGGAAGGAATTCCTCCCTTTGCTTTCGTTTGGGCCGCTAGCATAAAAACATTGGTATTTCGTATCTTTCCATGGGCCAGGTTTTCTCCAATATTAACTACTTCCTCGCCGGTAACCAGGATTCCTACCCGGGGTGGCGAATATACTTTAACCTTTTTTTTGCCGGCCATAGCCAGAAGAACCATTTCACCACTTCCTAAGGGGATCCCCTTCCTTACCGTAATTTCTCCTTTTCTTAATTCTTCCCCCTGGAAGGTGATATTTGACCCTGCTTCTATCTTATAGATAAACCTGGCCCTGTCCTCCTGCCAGCTGGAGTCTTCCAGGGGAACTACACCGTCCGCTCCCCGGGGCAAAGGAGCTCCCGTCATAATTTTAAAAACTTCCCCCTTATTAAGCTCCCGGGAATCATCTGACCCCGCCGGGATAATACCCTTGACTTTTAAGGTAACAGGATTAGAAGGGGAAGCATTCTTTAAGTCCCCTGTAGAAAGGGCAAAACCGTCCATACGAGAACGGTTAAAGGGAGGATAATCCCTGTCAGCTTTAATATCTTCCCCCAAAACAAGGCCTGGAGACTCCTCTAAATCCTGGTAAACCAGGGGTGTTTTTTTAGATTTTTGCAAAATAAGAAAAAGGGCTTCCTTGACTTGAACCAACGGGACACCTCCTTAATCCAGTAAAGGCCGTTATTTCTTTACCCTCCAATTTGAAGCATACCCCTTTTATTACAATTAAATCTGCCCCGGGGATCCTGGTCAACCATATGGGGGTCCGGTCTATATTTTAAGGCTTTGATCAGCATTTTTTTAATGTCTTCTTCCCTTCCCTCTGCTTCTTTAAGATCCATTTCTTCCAAAGAAAAAAGACAGGGTTTAATCTTTCCATCAGCCGTAATGCGAAGCCGGTTGCATTTAGCACAAAAATGCCGGCTTACAGGAGATATAAAGCCTACCAGTCCTTTGGCTCCATCTATACGGTAATAGGTGGCAGGACCATTTCCCTGGAATATTTTTTCTTCTTTTAAAGGACCTATTTCCTCACAAAGGCCCTGGATCTCCGTTAAGGGCAAAAAGCAGTCGCCCCACTGCTTTTCATGCTCATTGTTAATGGGCATGTACTCAATAAAGCGAACATGGAGGTCATTTTCCAGGGTTAGCCGGGCAAAATTTGATATTTCCCTGTCATTTATTCCTTTCATGGCTACCACGTTTATCTTAACAGGAGTTAATCCTTCTTCCAGGGCCCGGTAAACCCCCTTTAAGGTTTTATCTAAAATTCCCCCCCGGGTGATTCTTTTGAAATTTTCCGGGTCCAGAGAATCCAGACTAATATTCACTCTGCTGAGTCCTGCTTTTACTAATTTTGATGCCATTTTATTCAACATGATACCGTTGGTAGTTAAAGAAAGGTCTGATATACCTTCCACAGCAGATACCCGGGAAATCAGCTCAAGTATATCAGGACGGATTAAGGGTTCCCCTCCTGTCAGCCTGACTTTTCTTACTCCCATGGAAGAAGCTATTTTTACCAGTTTTTCTATCTCATCTAATGACATGGAATGCTCAGCATAGGCAGCACAGGCACCTTCCTCGGGAACACAGTAAAAACACTTTAGATTGCACTTATCTATTACTGATATCCGGAGATAGTCAATCTCCCTTCCGTATGCATCTATTAAATTCATTACACTCCCTCCAATAATAAAAAGCCAACTAGCTGCTCTGCAAGGACTAGTTGGCTTTCATAGAATGATTCTCCTTTCCAAGCAGCGGGAGGCAAAAAAGTTTCCCTTTTTACCCTGGCGGCCGATAGCCATGGACCTTTGGCCTTTAGGCATACGGCTCGGAGAATTTATTATTTTAAACTTATTAAATTTGGGTTTTCTTCCACCATTCTTAAAGCTTTTTGATAATCTTCTTCCGTATTGATATTAAAAAAAGACAGGAGTTCCGGATCAAATTTTTCTATGTCCTCTTGAGGAATATACTTTGTTTTAATCCTGGTGATAAAATAACCTATTCGATAGGAATCCTTCTCCAGGTGTTCTTCCAGGTGAGGTATACAGCTCTTGCCGTAAACGGCATGAAGAGCCTGATGCCCTTCCTTAACTTTAGGGACCAGGGCATCATAACCCCTTGCCGGGTACCTGGAAAGATAATCAATCAAGTTTAAGTTCAAAAAAGGCATATCGCAGGCAACCACAAAACTGTATTCGCTGGAAGACCTGCTCAATCCCGCATGAACTCCTGTTAGGGAATTCTTGAAGGGTTTAACAATTACATCCCTGGTAAATACCACAGGTAAATGGCTTAAATCTTCCCCCGTGCTTCCAGCTATTATTACCTCTGGAAAAATTGAGGATAGCTTGTCTACAACTATCTTTATCAGGGACTTTCCCTTTAAATTAAGTCGGGTTTTATCCCGCCCCATTCTTTTACTGCTTCCCCCCGCTAAAATAACTGCTGTATTAACAATTTTCTCCATATACATCATCCCTGTACAAAAACTTCTTTGACCCCTGAATTATTTATATTTTTATATTTATCTTAGAATTACCCTTTATGAAGTGGTTTGTTCCTTTTCCGTAGAACTTTGTTGACTTTCCTGAGTAGTCTCCTGAGTAGTCTCCTGAGTAGTCTCCTGGGATGATGATTCTACAGGTTCAGGCTTTTTCGGAGCTTTCGCCTGTTGTTCTCCTGCTGGTTCATCCTCCTCTATATTTATACTATCTTTCAAGTCTTTAGTAGCAGTTTTAAATTCTCGAATTCCCCTACCCAGGGATTTTCCAATTTCAGGTAACTTGCTGGGGCCAAATATCACCAGGATAATCCCTAAAATTATTAGAAGTTCTGTAGTGCCCAGTCTGCCTAACATGGTCTCACCTCCTCCTGAAATTATTTAATGTCAAACCTTATCCTTCCAGACTCCGCTTTTATCTATTTTCCAACCATTTTTGCCGTTAGTATACTTATTTCATAAAGAAGTATCATGGGAACAGCCATCAGCACCTGAGAAAATACATCAGGGGGGGTAATGACTGCTGCTACAACAAATATAAGCATTACGGCATATATCCTGGATTTTTTCAGAAAATCCGAGGTTACCAACCCCAGCTTGGCCAGGATAAAAACTACTATGGGTAGTTGAAAAACTCCTCCAAAGGCAAAAACAATACCCGAAACATAAGAAATATAATTGCCAAAGGATAGCATAGGAGTTAAGTCCTCTGAGGCAAATCCAAGGAAAAACCTTATACTGATAGGAATAATAACATAAAAGGCAAAAAGTACTCCTATGGCAAAAAAGAAAAAAGAAGCAAAGGCAAAGAGAACTATAGATCGCTTTTCCGTTGATTTTAATCCCGGTAGCAAAAAGCTCCAAACTTGAAATAGTACTACCGGAAGGGCCAGCAAAAAACCGGCAATTAATGCTATTTTAATATTGGTCATAAAGGCCTCTGCAGGCGTAATGAATACTAATGGAATTCCTGCAGGGGCAGTAATAGTTTCCCTGATGATGTCAACATATGCGAAGGTGACTATGGAGGCCAGTATTACGGCAATAAAGGAAAGTACCAGGCGCCTCCTCAGTTCTTCAAAATGTTCTGTCAGGGGTGCTACATTTTCTCTATTTTTTTCTCCCACCCCATAATTCCCCTCTCCATGTAATTATACCATAACTTCTCACATTATATTTTATACATAAATATGTGTCAAACAACTTAAACCCTTTCTATTTTTAAAGTATTCGATAATTTAAGGCAAATTCCTTCTTGAAAAATAATTATGTATTTTACATAACATAATGGTATTTTAAATAATTTTTGGTTAATAGGCTTCTGGCTTTCTATCCTGGAGATAAAAAATTTCTTTCCTGGCTTTAGTTACTATATCCCTGTTGATTTCTACTTTTAAAAGGGCTTCTTCTTCTCCCCCTTCTACTATTACATTTCCGGCAGGATCTACCACCAGGGAGTTTCCAAAAGACATATCTCCTTCCCTTCCTCCCCTGTTAACTCCCAGGGCAAAAACCTGGTTTTCTACCGCCCGGGCACCCACCAAGAATCTCCAGGCTCCAATCCTGGAACGAGGCCAGTGGGCAACAATAATTAAAATTTCAGCCCCTTCCTCTACCAGGGAACGGCTCAGCTCAGGAAAACGAAGATCATAGCAAATAAGCAATCCCCAGTTTATGTCATCCAGGGTGAAAATAGCCTTTTTCCCCCCGGGAGTAAAATTTTTATCCTCCTCCATCAAACTAAAGAGGTGAATTTTATCATAAGAAGTTATTAATTCTCCCCGGGAAGAAAAAACATAAGAGCGGTTAAAAAGTTTATCCCCTTCTAAATCAGAAATGGAACCTGCAGCTATATTTACCTCATTATCCTGTGCAAAGGAAGCCAGGAGAGATACAGTAGGTTCTCCCCTTTGATCAGCTAGCTCCCTTATATTCTCCACATAACCTGTGTTCCACATTTCCGGAAGTATTAGGATATCCGGATTGTATTTTAAACCCTCCTTCATCAATTCAAGGAGGTGTTCCCGGTTGTATTGGGGATTTCCCCTCTTTATGTCCGCCTGGAGTATAACGGCAATCATTCTCTTCACCTGCTTTTTTATCCCTGGACCTTTACATAAATTTTTCTACTTCTGGGACCATCAAATTCACAGAAAAATATTCCCTGCCAGGTGCCCAGCACCAGTTTTTTATCTTTTATCAATATACTAAGACTTGAACCCATAAGACTCGCTTTAATGTGGGCTGCAGCATTGCCCTCCAGGTGACGATAATCACCGTCAAAGGGAATAACTTTATTCATAGTATTTATTATATCCTGGGAAACAGTTGGGTCGGCATTTTCATTAATGGTAAGTCCTGCGGTAGTATGGGGAACATAGAGGTGGCAAATTCCCTCTTCTTCTCCTTCACCCCTCAATATTTCCTGCACCCGGGAAGTAATATCCACAAACTGGGTATGTTGGGATGTCTTAACCGTCAACTCTTTCATTTTTTTCTACCTCCTTAAAAAAAAGACTTCCATTAGAAGTCTTTTATTCCTCATCCCCTTCATTCCTGTCATCTTCTTGAAGATACTTTAAAACATTTTGGTAGGCCTTAACATCAATTTTAAGGACTTCATTAATCTTTTTAAATTTCTGGGATACACTGGATAAAGATACATTATACCTGCTGGCCACCTGCTTTTGGGTCAAATCAAGAAAATGGAGCCTGATCAAGGCGTATTCCAATCCAGCAGCCCAGGTTTCTATTTTTCTTATGATTGGAACATTGGGGTAAACAGCGTTAATGTAATCAATCCATATAGCCTGAACATCATCAAAAAAGTAATCTTCATACAGATTGCTCTTTTTCATATTCTCCATGGTAAAATTAATGATTTCCTGCCATTCTTCCTTCCACTCGGGGACTTCTGCCGAATATTCCCTCAAGTTTACCCGACACAGTTCCCCTTCCAGGAAGACCTGGTATGGTTCTTCTGCACCCATTTCCTTTAATGTTATCAGAGATAGCTGCTTCAGTTCCTTTTTCACCCAGGGATTTCGGGCAAACTCCCGCAGCACCTTTTCTGCACTTTCATTCCCAATTAAACCATAGAGATATAATACTTCACTGGCCATATCTTCATCTTTACCATATAAAGTTTCTAAAAGTTTGTTACGAAAATCCTTACTCTCTTCAAATTTTTTTATAAGCCTGTTTTTTGTATCCTCCATAAGGGTAGAAAACTTTTGCTCCGGCTTCGGATATTTAAAACTTTCATAAAAGGTATCCTCTTCACTAACAGCTTCTAATAATTCTTCTGCTTCAAAGGCCATTTCCCCCTCGGGGGATGACCTTAAATACTTCTTAAGGTAATGCCTGGTCATGCTAAGGTCCTCCAGGAGACCAAAATTCACGGCCATAAGAAAATAGCACTCGGTCATACTGGAATCAAGCTTCTCTACTATGAACCCGAAAACGTCATTTGCTTCTGTCAGGTAACCCATTTTACTTAATAAACAGGCAACATTATAGTGATTTAAAGGATTATCCGGTTCCGTTTCCATAGTTTTTCGGAAAAACATAAGGGCTTTATCTAATTTATTTTTTTTGTAATATAATGTGCCCTTTTCAAAGTAATAGCTGGCATCCCTTTGAAAGTTCACCACTTTACTGTTAATTACTTTTTTGCTCTGCTGGGTCATAGAGTATCACCCCCGGTGTCGGGAATTCCAAGAAGATAAAAATAACTTCTCTACTTTTTAAAGTATTCCTTCTTTATCTTTTAAGAATAATTTTCTTCAAAAGCATTGAATACAATTATAGCAGTTTAGGATACTCAATGCAAACCCATAAGTATATTTAAAATTTATGAATTTATAAATTCCTTTTAACCCTTCAAGATTTCTTCTATATCCGTTTTCGTCACGGGGGTCTTTTCTTTGATCAATTTAATTGCCTCTCCTGCTCCCCTTAAATTACCTACAAATATCAGCCCACATAAAATGCCCTCTTTTAAGACCACCTTCCTGTAGACCAAATCATCTTCCTTCTCCAGGTATTTTTCCTGATAAACCTCCCCATAACCCTCCTGCCCTGGGTTAACCAGGCCAACGGATATATAAGGAAGCCCAAATTCCCCCGTATAAATATCCAGGGTCCCCGGGTGGAACTCTTCCCCTCCTGTCATGTTAATGCCCGCTATCCTGCCCTGGGTAGAAGCGTTAGACCAGTTGGAAGTCTGGGTATATACTCCCTTAACCATATTCCAGGACTCGGTAACATCTCCGGCAGCATAGACATGGGGAATATCCGATTCCATTTTTTTATTAACCTTAATCCCCCTGCCCGGCTTAACCCCAGCATCCCTTAATAATCTTGTACTTGGTTCAACCCCTACATCTATAACCATAAAGTGGCACCTTATTTCCTCACCCCTGCTTAAACCAACTCCCATCAATTTAAAATCAAGGGGGTTATGAATTACTTCAATAATTCTATCTTTGTTATATATTTCCAGGTCAGGGTTTTTTGACATCCTTTCAATTAATAATTTAGAACCTCTTTCATCCAGGGCATGATATAATAGCCTGGGTTCGGTAAGAAGTAAAGAAACCTTCAAGCCACGGCTTAAGAGAGCCTGGGTCACCTTCGTTCCTATTACCCCTCCCCCTACCACCAGGGCCCTTTCTGATCTACCTACAAGATCAAGAATATTTTTAGCGTCTTCCCAGGTTCTTAAGGTAAATATAGGACCGTAATCAGTTTTTTCCACCATCAACCTTTTGGGAGCTGCCCCCGTAGCTATAAGAAGCTTTTTATAGGTTATATAATCCCTGTTCTCAAAAAGTATTTTTTTCCTTTCCGTATCAACCCCTGTCACCTTTTCACCCTGGAAGTTGATTATATTATTGTCCCGGTAAAAATCCCGACCTTTATAGTTTAATTCCGAAGGATCTACTTCTCCTGCCAGGTAATTGCCCAACATAAACCGGTAATAGGGAAGATGATTTTCTTGAGAAATAATAACTATCTCCTCCCCTGGGTTCCGTTCCCGTAAAGCTTCGGCAGCAGAAAGCCCTGCTGCGCTGTTTCCAATTATTACATAAGCCATAATAATCCCTCTTTTATTCCTTTAAGTAATCAGGAAGATAAATATTTCTTTCCAGGAAACGATCCCAATCAGACCATTTCATTTCTTTAGCCAGGTTGTCCTTGACCAAACCTTCGAACTGATTTAAGCGGGCACTAACCAGGTCAGCGTAATAAAGGGCAAAAGCATTCATGGTCCGGGGTATTTCCGGGGACCCCCACTCCTTTTTACCATGATGGGATAATATTATGTGTTCCAGTTCCAATAATAATTCATGGGGAAAATCCTCAAAGGAGGAGGCTTTATCCATTACCATATCCCGTCCCATGGTTATATGACCTATCAGTTTACCCCGGTCCGTCATCTGAAAGGATATGCTGTCCAGGTCATATTCCTTTATCTTTCCTATATCGTGAAGAAGGGCACCCGTAATCAAAAGGTCCTGGTTTAAAGCCCTGGGGTACAGTTCAACCATCTTTAAGGCTATCTCCAGCACTTCCAGGCTGTGTTCCATGAGACCTCCCACATAGTTATGATGAATAAGCCTGCCACCGGGAGCTTTAACAAAAGAACGACAGAACTCACCGTCTTTAAAGAAATCAATAAGGAGCCTTTTTAAATAGTCTTCCTCCACCTTATTGGTAATAAGCTCTTTTATCCTTTCAAACATATGACGCCGGTTTTTGCTGGTAGCAGGCTGAAAGAAAGCAGGATCTACCTCGTCTTTATTTATTTTTTCAATGCTGCTAATAATTACTTGAAGCCCCTTATACTCATTTATTTCTCCCTTAACCTGAATAATATCGTCCCTGTTAAAAGTTCTGCTTATTTCCAGGGCGTTATCCCACACCACTCCCGTTATAGTTCCCGTAACATCTCCCAAAAGGAGACGCATAAACTGTTCTCCCGCCCGACTGGGAGTAGAATAATTCAATAAATTCTTTTCTATAACTGCCAGCAGGGTATTCACCCTGTCCCCCACCTTTAAATCCTTGACGAATTGTTCTTTTTTGGAATTTTTATCACTGCTCATTATAAATTCTCCTCTTAAAAAAACAAGCAGGCCTTTCAGCCTGCTTATTTTTTCAGATAGTCTATAACGTTTAAAGAAACCGCTTTGGCATGCTGCATGGAATCTGCAATATCCCTGGGCCCTGTACAGGTCCCTGCTACAAAAATACCCTTTTGGGAAGTTGCACCAGGATTAAAGGAGTTTTCACATTTGAAAAAGTTATCTTCATTTAGATCTAAATTGAAAATTCCGGCTATATTCTTAGTATCAACCCCGGGCTGACTCCCAATAGCAAGAAACACTAAATCATATTCATGCTCATAAATCTCTCCATCAACGGTAGATTCATGTTGTATGAGTACCTTTTTCTTAAGGGGATGGTAAAATGACTTGGCAGGCCTTCCTAAAATAAAATTAATATTCTTATCGGTAATACATGAGTTTTTATACTCTACAAACCCTTTACCGAAGCTTTGAAGATCCATGTAGAATACATCAAGGGCAACCTCAGGAAGTTCCTCCCTGATCAAACTGGCCATCCTGACAGTGTACATACAACCTACCCTGCAGCAGTAATCTTGCTCCGGGTAATCGGAACGACTGCCTACGCACTGAATGAAAGCTATTTTTTCAACATCGGAAGGAAAGGCGTTCTTGAAACTACCCTTTTCCCTTATGAGCTGTTCCAGGTCATATGCCGTATAAATCCCCTGATATACTTTGTAACCATATGCTAACTGCTTGGTAGCATCAACGGGAGTAAAGCCGGTAGCCACAACTATGGCATTTGCCTCTAAACTTGATTCCTCTCCCTGTTCATTCTCAAAGGTTACTTTAAAACCGTCATCCGTTGATTGGGAAGATTTAATCTGCAACCCACTAAAGACGCTAATATTGGAATGATTGTTTACTTGATCCAGGGCTTGAGGGGCGAAGCAGGCTCCGCATTTCTCGCACAGCTCCAGGCCTTTACAGCAGTATTGGGCTGCATAACCTCCTATTTCAGCCTCCTTGTCCACCAAAAAGACCTGGCTGCCGGTTTCTGCTAATTCCAAAGCAGAAGTTAAACCAGCAATTCCTCCTCCGAGGATTAGAACATTATCTTTTCCCATTAGTTTCCCTCCAAACTAGCAGTTTTAATCATCAAACTTGGGCCGCGGCATCAAGCCTCCAACTGCTTCCACAATTTCAGGCACCTTTTCTTCCCAGGCAATAGCCATAATATGGGCTCCGTGGATTCCTTCTATTTCCTTGACCTGCTGAATCTGTTCCACGCAAAGCTTAAGACCTTCTGCTTTAACTCCACCTGGCTTTTCCTTAGCTCCCTTTAGCCTTTTAACAATTTCATCAGGGATAATAATACCGGCCACGTTATTTTTCATGTACATGGCTGCCCCTATAGCCTTCAAAGGAGTTATACCCGCCAGGATATAGCACTTTTCATGAAGACCCATATCTACTACCCTTTTCATGTATTCCTTAAGGCGGTCCATATCGTAAATGCACTGAGTTTGAACAAAGTTCACCCCTGCCGCGATTTTTTTGGCAAACCTGGCAGGCCTGTACTCAAAGGGATCAGCAAAGGGGTTTACTACGCCTCCAATAAATGCATCCAAAGGAGCTTCCATTTCATCCCCGCTAACAAATTTGTTCTCATCCCTCATGTCTTTTATAACTTTCATCAACTGGGTTGAGTCCACATCATAAACCCCTTTTGCCTGGGGTTCGCTACCCAGAGTCTGATGGTCTCCCTGAATACACAGGAAATTTTTAACTCCACAAGAGGCTCCACCCAGAACATCCGCCTGCAGGCAGATACGGTTTCTATCCCGGACTGTCATCTGCATTACCGGGTCCATGCCCCTTTCAACTAACTTAATAGCAGTTGCCATACTGGCGATTCTTACCACAGCCGTCTGGTTATCGGTGATGTTAAAAGCGTCCACATGGTTTCTCATGTGTTCAGCGTGTTCCAGGCAGGGACCCAAATCAGTTCCTCTCATGGGACCTAGCTCGCCAGTTATTGCAAAGTGACCGTTGGCTAATACTTTTTCTAAGTTACTCCCCGCGAACAATTTTAACATCCTCCCTTACTATTTTTCTAGGCCCGCCATGGAACGAAGTGCTCCAGTTTTTAGGTGGTTCAACTTCTTCCATATAATCCAGCTTACCCAGGGCCTTTAACCTTTCATGAATCAGGTGCCACCCGCATTCTATTTCGATATCCCCGCTAATCTCACACATGCCCTCGGAAGATCCTCCGCAGGGACCGTTCAGCATGCTCTTGGTACAGCGGGTTATGGGGCAAATGCCATGGGTCTTATCCAGGACACAATCTCCGCAGGCCTGACAGTTTTCCATCCAAGACTCCCTGCTCCAGGGGATATCCCAAAAAGGTAGTATTAAGACCGGGAAGGACAATCTTCTCAGGATACCTGTCAACCATGGTTTGAACTCCTACTCCGCAGGCTACGGATAAAACCACATCATAATCCTTCAATAAATCTTTAAATTCATCTATAAATTCAAACTCGCACTGCCTCTGAACAGATTCTGCTTTTACTTCGACGGGTTTATTTTCCTTCTTGCGGTGCAAGGAAATGGCTTCTGCCGTTTCCTCAGCTTCCTTTTTGCCTCCGGCCAGGCATACGGCAACACAGGCCTCACAACCCAGCACTAAAATCTTATTAAAGGAGGAAGTCCTGTCAAATACCTCTTCCAATGGTTTCCTTTCGCCTATAATCATTTTTTCACCTTCCCTTCCATCGGACCCATTTCTTTTAACTTGTCGTACATTTCCTTAACCAGTTCTCCATATTTATACTCATTGTTGGCAGCTACGGGAGAGTATGCTAATCTTTCGGCGTTAATCCCGATATTCTCCAACATACCTTTGACATAATTCACTTTCTTTTCCGCCCGGTCATTTCCCCAAAAATGCTTACAATTCTCCTTGAGGCAGGCCAGGACCATAACTCCATCGGCTCCCTGGTCAAAGGCATTCAAAATATGATAGTGTTCTACCTGGCCCCCGCAGGGTATTTTTACTGGAGTTACTCCAGGCAGGTTCTCTTCTTCTGCAACTAAAAAAGCAGAGTTTTCACAGCATAGTGTTACCAGAGAAGGATTAAAATCTGCCATTANACCTTACCCCCTATCTNCTTAAATTCCTTTTGCATATCNTCATCGGTGTAGCCNGGAAAGCTAATAGCCCTGTTGGGACACTCGGCCACACAGCAACCACACTTTTGACATGCTAGAGGATGCAAATAGGGAGCACCGTCCCATGCTGCCCCCTCTATTTCATACAGGAGGTCAATGGCATTCCAGGGGCAGGAACGATAACAGGTCAAGCAGTAAGCACATTTAATCACGTCAATTAAGGGAGTTTTTTCCATTAATTCTTTAACGTCTGCTACACTGAGCTGGTATATAGAATTGACGGCTGCCCCGGCCTGTTCCTGTACATTATGGAGCAGGTCCGGCATTCTGCAGGCACCAACAAAATAAATCCCTTGCCGATTAGAATAAACTGGCTCCGTGTGATAATTATCCTCCTGGAAAAAACCTCCGGGACCCAGGTTAACCCTGAGTATTTCTGCCAGTTTCCCGGTATCAGCTCCCGGCAGCAAATCTTCATTGAATATATAATAATCAAAATTAATAACCAGTTCTTTAGCCAGTTTTACAGGAAGCTGAGGATCTATGGTTGTAAGGGAAAATTTTCCTTCCTCCTGGCCAATTTTCAGGTTGTTGGTTCCGCGAATAAAGGTTACACCCTCTTCCCGGACCTGGTGATATAGCTTTTCCGTACCTTCTTCACTGACTTTCATTTCATCGAAAAATACATATACATTATGATTGGCTTCTTTTAATTTTTTAGAATATTTTAAAGCATTGATGCAGCCGATTAAGAAGTCATCTTCCTTAACTACCAGGACAAAGGTCTTGCTATCGCCAGAAGCTAACTGGGTGAACTGCTTTTCAAACTCCATCTGGGATAAGAAGGAGCCAGCTCCCTTTTCCACCTGGGCAGGCATCTTGCTGCTCAGGTCCATTCCCGTAGCCATTATAATAGCCCCGATGTCCATTTCTTCCTTTTTTCCTTCAATGTTTAAAGTAACCTTAAAATTACCAACCTGTCCGTTAACCTTTTCCAACTGGCTGTTGGTGTAAATGGTAACTTTATTGTTTTTCTCCAGGGACGAGATTTTATCCTTTAGCCATTGGGAAGGTGACAAATTGCTTTGATAAAGGAATGAAAGTTGAGCTGCTTTACCACCTAATTCTTCAGTCTTTTCTATCAGAACTACTGACAGGCCTAATTCTGCAGCTTTCTCTGCAGATAAAATGCCAGAAGCTCCTCCCCCTACCACAAGTACCTTGGGCTCAAAAGTCATTTCTTCTGGTGCTGGTGGATATTTTCTTTGAGCATTCATTATTCCTTTTAATTCCTCCTTTCTAAAGGAAAGGGGAGAGTATCTGAAACAGATACTCTCACTTTTTACTTTATTAACCTAATCTAAGTACTTCTCTTACCACCTGTCCTTGTATACTTCTACAAAGGAATCACAGTAAATATCCAGGTTCATAATGATCCTGGCACAGGCGATGGCCTCCATGAGTTCATCGTCATCAGCGTCGGCAACAGCCGTATCCAGGCCCATGGCAATGCCCATCACGGCAAAGGTCCTGTTAATCAGTTCCCTATTCTTGGTTCCCTGGGAAATATTGCTGAGTCCAACAGTGGTCCTGGGCGGAGGATCCGCCAGGGTCTTGACCTGCCTGATGGTTTCCAGGGCTTCGGGACCGTGGTCCTGACCTACGTTACAGGGCAGTACCAGGGGATCAATGTAAAGGTCTTCCATGGGTACCCCATAGGAATCAGCAGCAGCACATAATTCCATGGCCAGGGCCACCCGGCTTTCTGCATCCTTGGGGATACCCTGTTCATTCATAGCCAATCCCACTACACCGGCTTCATACTTGGCAGCCATCTCAAATACCCTTTCCATCTTGGGCCACTCTGCGGGAACGGAGTTAATGAGGGGGGGCTGCTTGCAAATTTCCAGGCCCGCTTCGATGGCATCATAGTTTGTTGAGTCAAGGGCCAGGGGAGCCTTGGCGACTTCCTGGGTTACTTCCACCAGCCACTTCATATGGCTTACCGGATCATCTGATGCGGGACCGCAGTTAATATCAAGCCAGGCAGCACCATTATCTTCCTGCCTCTTGGCCCACTCCTGGACGGCCGTGGGATCTCCCGTCTTTATAGCATTGGCTATGTCCTTAAACATACCATTAATTCTTTCACCAATAACTAACATTCTTTTACCTCCCTTTAAAAAATTTAATAGCTGTTGGGTTTCATGAGGTCATCTATGGTTTTCTTAACCACGGCCAGGGAACTGGGATGACGCAGAACAGCTATGTTTAATCCAGCACATAATAAGGATGTAGCTGTAACGATTTCCCAATTGATTCCTCGAGGCTCCTGTTCACCCCATTCAGGAAAGTCTGACACAGGAGCATTAGCTTCTTTAGTTTTCCATACTTCCCAGCCAATGTTTCCTATCATGGGCTTGGCCATAGCCTTGTCTCCACCCAGGGCACCAAAGCGAGCCCTCTGCATGATGGAGTACCCATATTCAATTCCGTAACCCACAGCAGCAATGGTGGGGTCCATGACAATCCTGTCGGTATCAAAGTTCATCTCACCGATCATGATGTTAAGCTGCTTGGCTATGTTAATGTCAATGGGAGACTGGGCAATGATAGCGTGCTTATAACCCAGGGCGGCAGCCGTTAAGGTCTTATAGTTTTCCTGCTCGGCAACACCCATGAGGAGGTTTTCACCAGCACCCGATTCAGCAACCTTCATAAATATCTCGTTATCCTTTTCAAACTTGCCGCAGCCCAGAACTATTATAGGAACTCCTACGGAATCCAGGACCTTTTTCAACGCAGCTTCACATTCATCGGCAGACCTGTTGTCCTCATCGGGATCGGCACCCTTTAGCCTGAGGCATATCATTTCTGCGCCGTATTCCTCCACGCATTTCCGGGCCCATTCTCCTACATCGTTGTAAACATCTCCATAGTACTGGTTAAAGCACTCGTTCCACCCGGGAGGAGCAATGTCCCAAACTTCTAAAGCGGTTACGGGGCGGTTAGGAATGTTCCCTTCGAAATGTAAATAGGGTAGTGCTTCTTCTCCACCGATAGTCACGGTTGAGGTTCTGGTACCACCTTCTTCTTTGGTGGCTCCTATAGTAACTTGAGAAATTTTGTTTCTATATTTTTCTTTAACTATATTAAAAGCCATAGTTTACTCTCCTTTCTTAAATTGATGTTACCCTACATCAAACAAACTTATGGTTATCTACTTTTCAAACCCTTTTCCCAAACTTCCGGAGAAAAGGACTCTATTTTATAATCCCTTATTTACCAAATTTCTCCCGGGCAAACTTGGGAATCCCCGAAGCTTCCCTGGGTCCAACGATTACTTCCCATCCAGACTCGTCCTCAAGCTTACCGCTGATTACTGCTACTCCACCGGGAATAACAATCTTCTTGTGGTTGACCTTTTCTTCCAGGCCCAGGTCTTTAATATACTTGGCAATAATATCTCCTGAGAACTTGTTGTCGGCCCAGGCGGTAAGTACTGAAATACCATCGGTATCTACCGAGATAATGTAGGAAGGAATCTTGCTTCCCTCAACTTCACCTTCTACAATAAAGTAGGTCAGGGAGAAGTTGGTGGTAACATATACGGGAGAATCGGGATTTACTTCTCCTACTTCGTATAAGCCAGGCTCAACGGCAATAGGCTTCTGGGGATCGGTGTAGAGGTTTAAGCGCCAGGATACTAAGGGTACCAGAGCAGCCTTTTCATCCGTCTTCATTACAATAAGCTGAGCGTAATTGGACATGTAGACTGTGGCTTCAGAGTTTTCTTCCATGGGATCTTCCTTAGTGGTTACTGCCATGGAGGGATAACCAAAGGTCCGTACTCTCCTTAAGGCAGCTCGCCTGATCTGGGATAAATCAGCCAGGGTTTGAGACATTTCCCGGGAACCGGGGTCGATTACCAGGTCCTTATGACCGGCAGCTACAACTTTGTCCACCAGTTCAGCCGTATCCATTAAGCCATTTCCTTTAACGGCCAGGGGACAACCCTTTTCCTTGGCCAGTTCTACCATTTTTTCATAATTATCGTTGGTAGCGGCATAAATAAGAGGCTTACGGTCGGCAGCAACCTCCAGGGCCTTGGCCATAGCATCAACATCTTCACTCATGAGAACCAGGCAGCGTTCTGTTTTGTTAACAGCTGTTTCCACGGCCGACTTAAACTTATCCGCATCACCAGAATCATTGACCACAGCTACGGCATCTACCACAAACTCCATGCCGATTCTTTCGAATTTAAGATCGTTGAAGTTCTCACACTTGGCATCTACATCATCGGTGTCTTTAACCTCGATGGCCAGGATGGTTTCATTAAAGAACCTCTTGTCATGACGAAATATTTCTGTTTCATCTCCTATAGCCCTGGTAAATTCACCTGTGCCTACGGTTACCTTCTTAATAGGAGGTGCAGCAGCAGATTCCAACTGCTCTTTCGCTTCATCACTTACATAAGGACACATGTCCAGACTTGTTTTCCCCTGAGCCAAAGCCATAGCAAATGCCATACATGTAGGAAGATCACATTCCCCACAGTTGGTTTTTGGCAGCAGTTTAAAAATTTGTAGACCTGTTAAACCCATAATAATGACTCCTTTCTTATATGATATAATTGACAACTTACCTTGACCTTAACTTTTAAAAGGTCAAATATATATTGCTTCATTCATATACCTGTCCCTTGCAAGCAAGGGACAGGTATTATTTTTATTAATTGATTCTACATTAAGGGATCCATGTTGAGAGCGGGATGTCCTTTTTCTTCTAAGAAGGGTAGAATTTCTTCACCTGTTGTTCCTACGGTTTCATCTGCAATCTTATCAACAAAGTCCGCTCCCAGGCCAGCATCTTCAGCAGCCTTCTTCAGGTCATCCCCCAGGGATTCTTTCAAGGACTTGGGCATCCATACTAACCTGGCCAGTCCACCTTCAGCCTTAATGAACTTGTCGCTGAGGATGTACTGCTTGGAATGGCCCATAAATCCTGGAGTCTGCATCCCGCCACCCACAGAACCGGCCAGGGTGGAAAAGTTCATCCCACAGGGAGTTTCTCCACCGTGCTCTCTGGTGGTTACCATGACACCGTTGGCCTCAGGCACCAGAGCAGATATAGCTTCGAAGCACCCACAGGAGGTCATGGGATATTCCATGATGGAATACAGGTTCAGGATCTCCGTCTTACGCTGGGAGTTTTCAAATACATATTCATTAACGGACTCCCACTGGCCCTTTTCAGGGTCAACTGGATCTTCACTCACATCGATGGGACGACAGGGACCGTTGGGGTCAATCTCGTAAGAAGCACGGCCGTCCAGCCAACTAACCGCACCGCACAGTCCCGTTCTATCGGGAGTAACCACGCAAACCTGGGCAGGCGCAAAGGACTGGCACAGGATGCAGGAGTAGAAGGTATCTACTGATTCATCGCTGAGCTCTTCAAGGCGCTTATCACGTACCGTGTATACTTCCTTGGCCTGCTCCATAAGCTCTTCCACTTTTGCCTGGTCCGTGGTAATAAATATTTCTACCCGGTCCACAATGGCGGGGAATTCGTTCTTGAGCTTGGCCAGGATAATTTCGCCATAGTGCTCCAGGCGAAATCCTTTTTCAAAGGCATCCTTACTTATCCGCATCCAGTTAATATCCCTCTGACCCATATGCCAGAGACCTTCACCGTAGTTGAAGAAGTCGTGGAGTCTTCTTTCCAGAACTCCCTCAAAGTCGTCCTGCATCTTTTTACCGTATACCTTTACCCAAATGCCGATGGGAAGGCCGGAACCTTCTTCTACTTCATCCGTGTCAGGACCTTCAACGGTTATTTTACCGTCTTCTATTTCATCAGCAGTTACGGATCTTACTATCTCAAATCCTGTCTGCTTACCTCCACCGAATTCGACGTGCATATCACCCCTGCGGATGGTCTCACCTTCGAAGGAGGGGCCGATAGCAATAGGTACGGGAATGTCAACGATTTCAACCTTAACTCCCCGAACTTCCATAGCGTATTTTACCATAGTTTCGTAATCGGGATGGGACTCATACCAGCCGGGAATTTGATGATCTTCGGGCAGTTCCGAATCACAGATGACGGGGAAGCCTAAGAATATAGCAGCAAAGTGGGCAGCTACCTGGACGTCATCGATTTCTCCCAGGTGGAGAATAAAAGCTCTAATACGACGGCGCTGGTAATCCCTGTGGTGATCCCTTAACCCGGGCTCGATACCACCAAAGGCAATACCGGCACGAAGAGCATAGTTAACAACATGGATTACCTGGGTGAAGTTCCCTAAGGGGAACTGAAAGTAGTCTTTACCTACTTTTACTTTGGCTTCAAAGACCTGCTCGCAAACTTCGTTGCAGAAGAAGGTCATCATACCCATGGACATGAGCTCCCGGGCTATATTCCCCAGGTCCTCGGTAGTTTTGGCCTTACCAATGATAACCGCTTCACCGGGGATGGTCCAGTCCACCATGAGGATACCATATTTCCTCATAATGGGGTCTTCAATGAATCCTGTCCAGGGTTCTACGTGGCGGTGACCATACCTGAGATAGTGAACGGTTTCAATGATCTCCGCAGCGTAGGCGGTTGTTTCTCCCGCCAGCCGGGCCATTTCAAAATTCACTTCGTTTTCTTTGATCTGGGCCCTCATCCTGTTCAATATGGGCTGCAGTTGACCCAGCTGGGTTACTTCTTCACCGCTTAAAGACCTTATAACGGGAAGGAAGTAGGCAGTATCGGGGTAACCCACCTTAGCATCGGGACCGTAATCGGCCAGGGCTTTACTTAGAAGTATTTCCGCGTAACCGCAGGCAATTATGGCTCCGTTGATGGCCCGCTGGAAAAGCCGGGTAGGCGGGTTGTCCTTTATAGCTTCTTCCGCATCTTTATAAATCTCTTCAAAGTTGAGTTCCTCAACAGACACTTTGCATTCCTCCTTTTATTTACATTATTTATATCGAAAGCACAGCTTCCTTAAATCTACCAGAGGTGGATAAGATCTGCTCCAATAGCCTCGGCAGTTTGCTTTTGTATCTTAAGCTTCCAGGTACGATAGTCCAGGTGGTAGAGAAGCTTTTCTGCTGCCTTCTCTTTGTCCATTTCGAACATGAAGAACCCACCGTAAACGTCATGGGCAATAAGCTGGGCAATATCTGTCACCAGCGGGCTACCAGAAAGGGGCGCCCATACTCCTACGTGGCAGGGCAGACCCAGGGTTACTACCCAGGAACCGATGGATACAGCCTTCTCACTCATAGCTTCGGGTGCGCTGGCTACGTAGGGGATCCGGGGAACATCTACGCCCAGGTCGTTAGCCATGGCGGTGGCCAGGTCATAAGCCCTGGTGTTATCTACGCAGGAACCCATGTGTAAAACAAGGGGTAGTTCTACGCCGCTAGCATCGGATAGCTTCTTCAAGAAGGCCTTCAGGCCATCTCCGGCATACTCTTCTATCGCTTTCGGGCTCATCATTCCTGCCCGGGCATGGGACTGGGCGGCACAACCGGTAGCTACAACAAAGACATTGTTTTTAGCCATTTCCTGGGCAATGTAGTTGTGGGCCTCATCCTGCTTTTGCTTGGGGTTGTTACAACCAGCCATGAGGGCTACACCCTTGAGCTGTCCTTCCATAATGGCCTCGTTTAAAACCCCGATGGGGTTTTCCTTGTTAACTGAGGCAAAGATGTCCATTAAGGCTTCAAAGCTGAATCCAGCTACTACGTCATGCTTAACTTTGGGTATTTCTACTACACCAGGACGTTCCTGCCGCTCTTTAAAGGACTGGATAGCAGTGCGGACTACATCCCGGGCATTATCCATGGCGTATTTTTCGTCATAAGAGATATGGTAGGATCCAGGTATCTTGGCAATGTTGGAGGTGGTAATGATTTTGGTGTGGAAGCACTCGGCTACCGCCCGCAGTCCGGGCATTACACACTGAACATCCACTACCATGGCGTCAATGGCGCCCGTCATCATGGGAAGTTCCTGGGATAGATAGCTGGTTACAATGGGTACACCCTGGCGCATTAATACTTCGTTACCAGTACAGCAAATACCCATGCACTTAACACCCTTGGCTCCCGCCTCTTCAGCTTCGGATTTGAGTTCCTTGGCAGCTTTTACTACCATTTCGCTGAGGAGGGGGTTGTGGCCGTGGACCACCAGGTTAACCATTTCCGTGTCGATTACGCCCATATTGGCTTCAGACTTGACAGGCTTGGGTGTTCCAAAGAGGATATCTGTAAGGTCGGTGGCAATATGCATTCCCGTGTAATCGGAAAGGGCGCACTGGAGTCCACCAAATATTATGCTGACGGGGTCAGCGTCCACACCAATGTGGGTCTGGTGCAGGAGCTCTACCACGCTGCCGTTAACGTTGGCAGGATAGATGTCCCTTTCGTTGAAAATTTCTTTACGTCCTTCGGTGATGTTTGAGGTCAACCATACGGGTGGAGTACCTTTGTAAGTGCCAAAGTCCTCCAGGGCCAGCTTGGCCACTTCCTTGGCCAGGGTAGCATCGTCTTTACCTTCGGTGCTTATGCCTACCCTTTCGGCAACCCTCTTTAGCTTGTCAGGATCGGTAATCTGGTAGTCCTTGGCATGGCCTTCGGCCGTCTCCAGGAGTGTTTCCGCTATATGACGACCGTGGTCCGAGTGGGCAGAACATCCACCGGCAACGG
>SL_8KL_010_SEDDRAFT_10001136_pt1 | contig 23079 bp, 17 predicted proteins | sample SodLakKL_010_SED_4_FD_11160 | JGI IMG/M metagenome (IMG submission 11160) | reverse complement strand
ACCGATGAAGCTTCAAAATATAATAGACGACGTGATGGAAAAAGGTGCTGATTACTGCGACATAAGGAAGGAGAGATGGAACCGGACAAGTCTTACGTTGAAGGACGGCGACATAGAAAAAGTTACCAGCGGTAAAGAAGAAGGAGCGATGGTGAGAGTACTCTACGAAAATGGATGGGGTAACATCGGAACTTCTGACCTCGATCATTTAAAGGAGACGGCACAAAGGGCTCTTGACGTGGCGAAAACCAGTAACGAATACAAAGAAGAAGAGACAGGCATGGCAGAAGTTAAAACCCATGAAGAAAAGCTCGAGATGGGGATGAAAGATAATTTTTTAGAAATACCTATCGAAGAGAAGGTATCATTTTTGAAGGAGCTTGAAAAACAGCTAGACGAAGACTTTGTCAGATCCACGGAGTTGAGATACGGAGATAGCGTAGTGGATAAAGAGATAGCTACCAGCGACGGTACACATGTAGAGATGAGGATACCCAGGATAGTAACTTATATGGTGGTTACGGGAAAGAGCGACACCATCCAGAGAGCTAGCGAAGCAGTCGGAGGAACTGGAGGATACGAACTGACCGATGAAGCCTACGATAAGAAAGACGTGGTTCTAGAGAGGTTGGAAACTTTACTCGAAGCAGATACACCTCCGAGCGGAAAGATGTCCCTTATAATGGATCCACATCTCACGGGCGTTTTTTCACATGAGGCCTTCGGACACGCGGCCGAAAGTGATTTAGTCTCAACGGGTAATAGTTGTCTTGAAGGGAAGATAGGCGATAAAGTCGCTTCTGACATGGTCACGATAAAGGACGATCCGACGATGGAAGGCTACGGCTCTTTCCCATTCGACGACGAGGGAACTAAAGCGAGAAACAGGATACTTGTTAAGGAGGGAACACTCAACGATTTCATACTAGATAGAGAGAACGCCTGGAAACTCGATATGAGCCCCAACGGAGGAGCGAGAGCCGAAGACTTCAGAGTGAAACCCCTGGTCAGGATGAGCAATACCATAATGGAGCCTGGAGATATGAGTTTCGAAGAACTTGTTGAAGAAGTAGATAAAGGTGTCTTCGCAAAATCGTCCGGCGGAGGCCAGGTGAACCCCGGTGAGGGAACCTTCCAGTTCAACGCCCAAGAAGCATATCTGATAGAGGACGGAGAGATATTGAAACCTTTGAGGGACGTGAGTTTTAACGGTTTTACTCTTAAGACTCTTCAGAATATAACCGGCATAACTAAAACAATGGAAACAGGCATAGGCCACTGTGGAAAGGGTCAAACTGCAGCAGTCACAGACGGCGGAGCCAATGTTTTGATATCCGAAGTAACGGTAGGTGGTAGAGAATGAGCGAAAAACTGGTAGACGGCGTTAAAACTACCCTGGAACTTCTCAATAAGAAGAACCTCGAAGGCGACGTTTTTGGTATAAAAGAGAGGAACATCAGTTATTCCATCGAAAAAGGAGAGATATCTGAGAGTTCGGAATATGAAGATCTCGGTCTAGGTATACGGATCATCAAGAACGGAAAGATAGGTTTCGGTTACTGCACTCCGGGCGATGAAGAAAAAGGCGTCAAGATAGCGGAGGAACTTTCAAGTGTGTCTCAGGAGCTAGGTCTAGAACTTCCCCCTGATGAAGATACGCCGGAGCCGAAGGTACATGACAAGAAAGTCGTAGAATCATCGTTAGAAGGTAGAGGGGCAAGATACACCCAGCAGGTGATAGATGGTGCAAAGGAAGTCAAAGATGATATCATCCCTACAAGGGGAAGTTTGGTGATGAACGTAAGCATGAAAGTTCTTGGGAATACAAACGACCTTTTCCTCAAGGAGAAAAGTACCGCATTATCTGCGGGAGTTCTGACTACCATACCTGGTGAAGAGACTTCTATCAATGCGAGTGAATCAAGATTTTCAAGAAAGATGGACCTGGATTTCAAAGATATCGGAAAGACGGCGGCGAAAAAAGTGGATTCTCTCAGAGAGACCTCAAAACTTCCGAAAGGAAAGGTCCCTGTGGTGATGAATCCGGATGCATTCGGTATGCTGATGTGGTTTGGAATAGTTCCCGCTATAAATGGAGAGAACATAAGAAAAGGCAAATCCGTTTACGAAGGAAGGAAAGGAGATCAAGTGGCCGCTGAAAACATGCTCATGAAAGACGATCCCACCATGGACTGGGGTACAGGAAGCGGCGGTTTCGACGACGAAGGTGTGCCGAGCAGAGAAGTGCGTATAATAGAAGATGGGACTCTCAATGGCTTTATCTACGATATCAAGGAAGCTTTAAAAAGTGATAGGGAAAGTACAGGAAACGGTCTTAGAGGAAGTTTCAAAAACCCGCCAGAGATAATGGATAGAAATATAGTGGTGCGAGGCGGAGACATAAAAAAAGAAAATCTACTTCCAGACGAAGGTATTCTCGTCGATGGCGTGATGGGTGCCCACACTCTCAACCCGGCGAGTGGAGACTTCAGCGTGGTGGCTACACCCGCCTGGCTGGTGGAGAACGGAGAGATCAAGGGAAAAGTGGAAGGAGCCATGGTATCAGGTAATCTACCGGAAGTATTGAAAACCATCGAACTGTCTGACGACTACAAGAAATTCCACACGGCCATAGGAAGTAGGGAGATAAAGACGGACCTTCCCTCAGGAAGGTTCAATGACGTGACCGTTTCGGGCAAGTGAAAAACCCTTTCCTATCTTTCATTATCATTAATCGAAAGTCTTTTCTTTCAATATCTCTATACCTACTTCCTCGAGCTTCTCTATCATCTTTTCATATATAGGGCCCTTTATGCAATCCTCAGGTGCTACGATGCCTTTTTCGGTGATCTCTTCTTTCGCTATCATCTCGGCAGAGATCGCAGGAGGGAAGCACGTGGTCCTCTGCATACTAGTAAGCCCCATCTTTGGGTCCTCTCTGTCCAACATGTAATAGTCGATGCGTATAGGTTTTCCGTCTTTCTTGCCCTCGGCGGTATTCCACATAACGCACATGTCTCTGTCTCCTTCCTTCGGTTGTAATCTGGGTGTGATCAGATCGGAGAGGAACTCTCTAGGTATAACTTTAGAGTCTCCCACTTCAACGGGATCAGTATCCAAAAGGCCGCATTTCTTGAACTCTTTTATTATATCGTAATGTCCGGCCCAGCGTATCGTCTTTTCATAAGTATTTTCCAGTTCTGGTCGGGTATAAACATAGCTGGGCATCCCGGGAGTTACGGCGCATTCTAGCTCTAATTCACAACCGAATTTATCGAAGGTGAATTTCACGTGATCGGTCAAAGCCTCCAATTCTGTCATCTCGCCGTCTTTTATCGCAGGAGATTTGATGTTATATTCCCTGAGAACGTGGTCGAACGCCCAGGTTATCATGTACTTCAATGGATGTCTTTGGACGGCTTCCTCGTCGGGTATACCTCCACATCTCGCTATGGCGCTTTCGCCCTCGTCCATCTCTCTCAACCCCTCACCGAGGGTAAAATTGGTGATACCAGGGGCGAATCCCATGCCGGATATGAACGTTATATCCTTCTCTACAGCTCTTTCATGTAAGGACTCGCCGTATTCCTCTACACTCATGCCTTCCGGTATCTCGAGATCCTCCGTTTCATACGGATCCGGTCTTCTGTGATATTCTTCCAGTATATCTATCATGTCTAGACCTGTATCTATGGCCGCCTCTACGGTTGCGTAACACGTTTTTCTTGTAGGCAACGCATTGATGCCTACGTCATACTCTTTCATGATCTCTTTGAGCTTTTCCGTTTCAGCGACGACATCCACAACATACTTTTCAAGTTTATCGTCACCTATGAACTCGATTATCTCCTCGATAGGTCCTTCAGATCTGCTCAATATTCCTATCTGGTCGAAGTCAGAACGATTCGCTAAATACCATACCACACCTTTAGCCTGCTTTCCTGCGCCAAAAACAAGAGCTTTCATTTTATGCTACCTCTCGAACCCCCCATAATAGACCTGATTATAAACCTTACGTCGTTTTACTTATGTATTATTTCCGATCACAAATTCTTTTCAAAAGCTTCGTGTGATCTTCGTAGAGCTTTTACACCTTCTAATTCTCTACCAGTAAGAAAGTTGATGCAGGATCCGCCGCCTGTAGAGACGTGATCGATCTCATCTTCCAAGTCAAGCTTTTCCAAAACCGCCGTACTGTGTCCTCCACCGATTATAGAGTAGGCCTCCGATCGAGCTATCGCTTTGAATATTTCTTTTGTGCCTATGGAAAAATTTTCGAGCTCAAAAGCTCCTGCGGGTCCGTTCAATATTATAAGCGCGGCTTCCTCTATATCCTTCCTATAATCGGTTATCGTATCTAGACCTATATCGAATATAGGATACTTTGACGGGAGTTTTTCCAACGGCATACCGTTCCTCTCTCCGTCTACGTTTAAAACCACATCTTTTGGCATCTTTATCCTTTCAGGCCATCTATCTAGTAAGTTTTTAGCATCTTTAACGATATCTTCGTAGCCGGAAAGTTCTTTTTCCATGAATTCTTTGTTCCCTTCTCCGAGGTCATGACCCGCAGCCATCAAGAATATATTCGCCACTACTCCCCCGGTGAGTATCTTATCGACATCTCCGTCACCTAACATGTGCTCAGCTACCCGTATAGAATCTTCGGCCTTCATGCCGCCAAGGAATGCTATTTTTGGCGAAACATCCATGGTAAAAGTTTTGCCCAAGTTCTCTAGTTCGTTCTCCATCAATCTTCCGGCTAAAGTAGGTACAACCCTCGAAAAGCCCACAAGGGTAGGCTGAGCTCGATGGGCCGCGGCAAAGGCGTCGTGCACGTGATAGTCTATTTCAGGGCTGAGTTTTTTGACGATATGGGTATTCTCGTGTATATCCCAACTGGATTCCCCTTTCAGATAGGTTTCCTCTGCAAAAAATCTAGCGTTCTCTAAAAGTAATATATCTCCCTCATCCATATCGTTGATCTTCTGCAGCACGTGACGCTCAAAAAGGCCGTCCACGTATTCAACTTTCTTTCTCAGTAACTTTGACAATCTTTCCGCGTGTGGTTCTAAAGTGGTATAATCATTTTTACCGGGCCTGCTTTGATGGGCCACGATTATGAGCTTAGTTTCCCTCAACTCTTTGATGGTATCAAGATGTCTTCGTATCCTATAGTCGTCAAGGATCCTACCCGAATCCGGATCCAATGGCGAGTTTATATCGACCCTCAAAAGCACTTTCTTACCCTTCAGATCGAAATCGTCCAGGGTGAATATATTATCCCGGTGATGCTGCATCTTATCAATTCGGGATTAAGACGTAGTATTATAAATTTTACTTTGACTTATTCGGCAACCAAAAATTTACATAGAGCCGTTCATTGAATCCATACCATGGATACAGAAGAGCGATGTAAACTGATCGAGAGGAACGTTGAAGAATTGGTGACCCCTGAAGAGTTGAGAGAACTGCTTGAGAACAATAGTAAACCGAAGGGCTATATCGGCGACGCACCCACCGGTAAGATGCATACTGGTCATTTCATGACCCATCGAAAGATAGCAGACTTTTTGAGAGCGGGGTTCCACTTCACAGTGCTTTTAGCCGACTTACATGCCCATCTAGACGATCTTAAAAGCCCATTCGATCTTTTGGACGCTAGAAGCGAATACTATGAAGAATGTATAAAGGGCATGATGGACGCAACAGGTGTGGACTGGAAAGACCTTAACTTCGTTAAAGGTAGTGATTTCGAGCTAGAACGGGAATACATGTTGAACGTTTTGAGGATGGCCGCAGATACCACTCTGAACAGGAGCAGAAGAGCGGCTGCCGAGGTCGTAAGATATGGAGATAACCCTAAGCTTGGCGGTTTCATCTATCCGCTTTTACAAACACAGGACGTCTTCGCCCTAGAAGCGGATGTGGCCTACGGTGGTATCGATCAAAGAGGCATATACATGCTGTCAAGGGAGATCCTGCCTGATTTCGGCTACAAGAAGCCCATATGTGTTTTCGCACCGCTTTTGACTGGTCTGACAGGCGGGAAGATGAGCGCATCGGAGAAAGGTTCGAAGATCGATCTGTTGGATGATCCAGAAACTATAAAAGAGAAAGTGATGGGTGCCTATTGTCCCGAAGGAGAAAAAGAGAACAACGGCATATTGGAACATCTTGAGATGCTGATAATGCCTGTATTGAGATCCAATGATGAAAAGTTCGTCATAGAAAGACCTGAAAAATGGGGTGGAGATTTGGTCTACAAAGAGTATAGCGAAGTGGAGAAAGATTTTCTGTCACAAGATCTACATCCCCAGGACCTTAAAAGTGCAGTGGCTGAAGAGCTTGCAGACATTTTAGAACCTATCAGAGAAAGGTTCGAAGGTAAAGAGGAATTGGTCCGAAGGGCATATCCTGAAGGAGATGCCGAGTGATACCAATGGAAAAGGTCAGTCTTTATTTCGACCCAAGCCGATATCTTTCATCCTTTTGATTATCTTTTCAGATATATATCGTGAAATATCATCAACTGGCCCTGAGATGTTCAGTACTGCAGCTCCAGGATGACCGCCTCCTTCAAATCCTTTTTCATCTTCAGCAAGATCTGTGAACAGCTTTCCGAGATCTAAACCCGAATCGGTCACTTCTTGAACAGCCCTACCTATTATCCTGCTTCGATATTCATCTGCGGAAGGATTGATCACCAAAGCTATATCCGCACCGCCATCTAGTAGATAAGATGCCACCGATCCTTCGAAGGCACCTATTGTCGTCTCCGCCAATATGAAACCGTTCACCTCTTTCCAATCCGCTCTTTTAGCTCCTTTCAATCTGGCTATCTTTTCAGAAAAGGACCTTGATTCGAATAGCACTTCTTTCACGTCATGGATATCGATCCCGGATCTCTCTAAGATCTTTCCCAGTGTAAGTAGCGTTTTAGCATCGGCACGCTGCAGAGACGATGAATCGGTGAAAATGCCGCCGGCTAAAGCGATACCTTCTTTTTCTGTCAGCGTTCTATCACCGATAATCTCGTAGACTATCTCCGCACATGATGTTCTCTCCTCTAAATATAGATCAACATCATCCCAGGAGTTGCTTGAATGATGATCTATGACTAAAACTTTTTCAAGAGGGATCTCGAAGGGCTCTAATTGACTCATGTCGGGTGTGTCTAGAACTATGATCAGATCATACTTGTCAGCATCGATCGAACTTTTCAGTTCAAAATCAAGAAAAGATAAGAGATTTTTTCCGGTCGTGCTGGGCGGTGACGGAGTGGCTATCTCTCCGCCGTAGTATCTAGATAGATAGTAAGCACTGCCTACAGCATCCGGATCTGCGTGTTCATGGATCAAGAAGAGTAATTTTTTTTTCCCTAAATTCTCCTTTTCTATCTCCATCTACGCTCCGCCGGCCTGACCTTGCTGCATGGCGCCCATCTGCTGGCTCAATTTCTCCTGCAGCTCTTGGAATTGATCTTGAAGCTTTTCTTCTTTGCTCTTCAAAGACTTCAATCGGACATCGGCGGATTCTTTTTTCTCCTCCATCTCCTCGATCATCTCTTCTTTATCCTCGACCTTTACCAGTATCTCGCCTATCTCCTTGTATACTGGGGTGTCCTCGTCCAACCTGGATAACTCATCCAAGGCTCTTTCAAGGTCTTCGGTCTTTTCCTTCAACTGTTGTTTCTGGCTCATGATCATCTGCAGCTGCTGCTGAAGCTGTTGAGCTTTTACGATCTCGTTCTGTACATCTTCCTGCGACATAGACATTTTTTTCCTCCTATTACATCAATTATAGTTCGTATCCGTCAGTTATTTCTTTTGAGATGTTCAACCATCTGAGGTATGAATTTAAGGCGGCTCTCAGATCATTGGTATCCTCCGAACTCACCTCGATCTCAGAGTTCTCTAAAGATATCTCGACTTGGACCCCATTCATACCTTCCTTTGCCTCGGGTTCCAAGGCTTTGAGCGCGTTTTTCGAATAGTTTTCTGAGAAGGCCAAATATGCTTTCTTCATCTTTATCTGGCCTTCAGCTCTTTCTTCACGTTGGGCCTATCTTTGTAGAATACCCGGCCTCCGCAGTTTTCACATTGTATGCCTATGGTATCCATATCCGTGGTTATCTTCTCATTACAGATGTAACATCTGAACATCCTATTCCTCCATATCCACGATCCTCTGTATCTTCTTTCCAAGTTGAGGTGTGTAAGCCCCGCCTGCAAAGGTCAAACCACATCTACTGCAATCCCAGATACCGGTACTATCTCTCTTCACCTGTTTATGGCTGCATCTAGGGCACTCGTATTCTTTCTTTTTAGCCTCTTCGATCTCTTTGATGGTTTCCTTAACTTTGACCCCATATCGAGCGCCAAATCTTCCTGTACTGCCAACTTTCTTCTTTTTGGCCATCTTCCTTACCTCTCGTTCAACTCAGTTCCGTTGTAATCCAAGGTTACAAAGACGTTATTTAAATATTTTCCCGTCCAACTTCTTCTATGACTTTCTCCCGCGTCTCACTGCAGATATCTTTGGCCTTCTTTATGCATTCTTTTGTGCTCTCGTAATCGAAAACTCCTCTGAGTCCTTTCTGCATCGCAACGATCTCGTCGTTTTCGTTCAGCGATACCGTCAATCTCGCGTCCGCTATCTTTTCTTCTTCCAGCTGTGAGTCCAACAGTATCTGATCTTTGATCTTGGTGAACGTAGCCGGTACTACGACATGATCGATAGGCAGTGGATAATCTTCCTCTTTTTTTGCATCATCGAACTTGGAAGCCGGTACGACCGTATCCATCAATGCCGCCATTACTCCGATGCCCGCGGCATCGAATAGATTACCGTCGTAGTCCAAAACGTGTATATCTATGAATAGGATCCAAACCTTTTCACCTTCTTCTATACAGAGTTCGCTGGTATCTACGACTTCGCCCTCTCTTACACCTCTATCGACGACTCTAGCCAGTTCAGTAGCGTCTTCGCCCGGCGGACCGGACTCGTACTCTGGAGAAGCCATGGGGATGAGTTCTGCGGAAGTCGTGAGCACACCGCTTTCCGGCGTATCTGGAAAGGGCTCTCCTACATCCATCTTAGTTCCTACATAAACGTCTGTATCTCCTAATCTTACTCTAGCGGAACCCTCTGCAGGTTCTATCTCACCTGCCTTGATATCGATATCCCTGTATTCGAACATGTTTCTACCGTCTACTCTTTTTCCTTCCTTCACCAACCTGTATAGGTAATCCTTTGTTATCTTAGAGAGGATCTCTTTCATAATTTACACCCCCTCGGCTAGATCTTTCTCATTTTCATCTTTCAACTCGGTTGAATATCTTTCTCTGAGCGCCTCTCTCTGTATACCGTGTATCTCTTTGCACGCCTCTATGGCCATGTCCATGGCCTCCTCGTACTCTTCTTCGGTGAGATTGCCGTCCATCTGTAAAAGGCATATATCATCGGACCTAGGGATGTAACCAACGGGTACGTCCGCCTGTCCATAATTATCCTCGTTTTTACCTAGATCGAGAACCACTTGTCCTTCGATCTTACCTGATGCACAAGATGCCACGAGATCCGACATGGGGATACCGGCATCGGCTAGAGCAACAGAAGCTGCGGTCAGGCCTCCACATCGTGTTCCCGCACTCGCCTGTAGCACCTCGATGAAAACGTCGATCACCGATCTAGGATATTTCTCGGTGAAGACAACCTTCTCGAGCGCCTCGGAGACCAGTTTGCTTATCTCGATCGACCTTCTATCAGGTCCCGGCCTTTTCCTATCTGGTACGGAAAAAGCAGCCATGTTGTATCGAGCTCTGACGACCGCTTTTCTGGTCTCTTGAGCGTGCCTGGGGTGCATCTCTCTTGGCCCATAAACCGCGGCCATGATCTTGTTCTTTCCCCATTCAAGATAAGCTGATCCGTCTGCTCTCTTTAAAACGCCTGCCTTTATGGTTATCTCTCTCAATTCATCAAATTCTCTTCCGTCCATTCTTTTTCCATCTTCGATCAATTCTATGTCCTTGTTACTTCCCATAGTTATCACCTCCAAAATTGATAGTTATTCAAAACTGAATCGTTATCTATTTCATCAATCATCAAAATCCTTTCCTGTCTCTTTTTTAAGAAAACTTTCGATAGCTTCTGTCAACCCGATGGCCTGGGCATTCTCTTCGATCATCTTTATGGCCTTTACCGCCAGGTATTGACCTTCAAGGTCACCGTCGATCCATATCCTTCCGTTCTGCCCGACGAATATTTTACAGCCTGTGTATTTTTTAAGCATGGATATCATGGATCCTCCCCTACCTATCACACGTGGCACCTGGAACGGCGGGATCTCGATGATCTGACCCACGTCGAGTTTTCTCAGGCCTTCTTCGTCGATGGTGATCTGCATCCTCTTCTGTTCGTCCACGTCGGTGATCTTGATCAGAAGAGCATCGCCGACTTGGATGTAACTGCCAGTATCACCATAATCGACCCTCCAAGGGACGTCGTTCACGTGCAGAACAGCTGGAAACGGAGCATTCACATCTACAGTCCAGTAGGAAGCGTCGATATCGCTCACCGTTCCTATCACTTTATCGCCTTCACTGGGGTCGTATCTTCCACTTTGAGCGGCTACATTCACATAGCCTTTTCTGATGTTTTTTATACCCAATTTCGCTGCGTAAATTTTACCGTCTTTTTTGAAAACTCCTTTACCTGGCTTCAATCCTTCAGCTTCGATCTCGTCGCCGGGCAGAAGGAGTTCCCTTTTCGTTTCATCCTTACTCATACTTTAACACCTTTTAACATTTAACACTTACATAACAAATTTTGATCAAATATACTTATCGTCGCTCTATTAACCTTCGACTTGTTCTATCTCTTCGTTTCATCTCTCCTTATCTATTTCTTCTATTTCAGCCTTGCCCTTTGTGAGTTCATTGATTTTCTGGTATAACTCCTCTTTTTTTCCTGCAGGCATTTTAACGATCCCCTGCCATCTACCGTCTTCTAGCCATTCCTCGTCTTCTATGCTGCCGATACGTTTCAGAGGCCCGTAGATCTTACCCTGTAGATCTCCTCTCACGGTGACAGCGAACCTTTTCTTCTCGAAGCTCAAGGGGATAAGATCCCTTAATTTGTCAACGACATCGTCCATCTGAAGGCTCACGGGTTTAAACGGGTCGATATGCACCTCGGCTTCAGACATGGCGTTCTCTATCCTTTGTGGAGGATGAGGCGTGTTGGTTTGAGGATTGTAGGACCTCTTCGCAATCCTATTTATGATCTCTTTTCGCTTTTGTTCTTGTCTCTTATTTCTCTGCTCCGTTGTGATCTGTACTTCGCCCTTTTCCAATATTATCCTTGCGATCTCTTCTATTTTGGTCGTATCGAAGGCTCTTTCGACCATATGTGTCGGGGCTTCTTTTCCTTTACTAGCGTCGGTAAAAATCTTTTCCACAGGCATGTTGTCGAGCAGATCGACTTCTACACCACTCCTGAACTTTTCCACCACGTCCGGCTCCACGATGATCTCAAATCTTTCCCCGTGAGAACTTATACGGCCTATCACGTGTTCATCGAGGAGTGTATCAGTGTGTTCCTTTTGGAAATCTTTTTTACCCACTTAAGTTCCCCCTATTCAGGATATGTATTCCTCTATCTCTTCCATGCTCAGTTTTCTAAAATCTTCTTTGTCCGTGATTATCCCTATATCTAACGAGCGCGTCTCCAAACTTTCTTCTCCAGCTCTCTTCAAACCTTCTAAAGAAAGTTCTATCGCCTCGCCAAGGTCCATGCCTTCCTTGTACTCTTGATTGAACACTTCCTGGACTTCTTCTCTGTTGCTTCCTATGCTAACAGCTTTGTACGCCATATTGGCTCCACTGGGATCAGTTTCATAGAGATGTGTTCCTTCTTCATCTTTTCCCGCAACCAGAAGAGCGGTACCGAAGGGACGAACTCCGCCGTACTGCGTATAGGTCTGTTTGTAATCACATATTTTCTTTACTAGACTCCTCACGTTTATCCTTTCGTTGTATGACACCCTGTTTATTTGAGCGGCAACTCTGGCATAATCAACCAAGATGCGTGAGTCGGCGACTAATCCTGATGTAGCTATTCCTATCTTTTTGTCTATCTTATAGATCTTCTCTATGGATTGTGGTTCCACTAATTTAGTCGGTACGTCTTTATCGACTACTAAAGCAACTCCTTCTTCTACTTTGATACCGACGGTTGTTGTGCCTCTGCTGACCGCCTCTCTAGCATACTCTACCTGGAAAAGGCGTCCGTCCGGTGAGAAGACCGTAATTCCTCGATCATAACCCATTTGGCCTGGCTTCATTCTCATTCACCTGAGCGTCATAATATACCATTTAGTTATAAACCTTACCCCCGCTATTCAACATTTTAAAAGATCAAGCTATAAAAGTACTATGAGCAAAAAAAAGCAATAAAAAGTATAGTGGAAGTCGAAACTTTTTGAACCAAAGTTCCGACATCCACTACTAGTCAATGACTATGAAAAAGTTAGGTCATTGAATATAAAGAGGGAGGGAAGGGGGGAGGTTATCGTGAGGTCGTAAGGAGGGAAGGGGTGATACCCTCGCAGTCCCTACTAAAAAAAAATAGGGAGGGAGGGTGACTATCGTGATGTGTTAGGGCGTATATCCTTGTACTAGTGTACTATTATGCATATAACTATAAGTAGTTTTCGGAAAAAACGCAATTAATAACGGGTTTTTACAAACAAAAGACGTCTTGATCCTTAGGATGCTAGATACTAAAATGTCTCGCAAGTGTGCAAAAAGAAGAAAAATTCAACTATATCTAAGATCGAGTCGTAGGTGAGATATTACATCATCGACGGACTGCAGTGATGGATTGGCAGGGTGAAAAAGCTATAAATAGGGGGAGTTATTATAGCCGTATTTACGTGCCATTCAGTTGCAAAAATCAATATCCGTTAGATAGGTGAAACGAGATGAGTTCTAGCTTGTTTGGTAGACTTACACGCGAAAAAGAAAAAAAGTCCTCAGGAGCGAGATGGTTGAAGGAGAACTCTGGCACTTTAGTCACCTTGATAGGTATATTTCTAGTGGCTTTGATTGTCAGGTCATACTTCGCCTTCGAACTCGCTACGGACTTCGGAACGCCGTATCTTCTTGGAGGGGGCGCAGACTCCCATTACAACGCTAGAATAATCAATTATATAGTAGAGAATAATGAACATCTATTTTCGGACCCGTTGAGAACTTATCCTCTCACCGTTGGAACAAACGCCCGTCCTCCTTTATATCAGTGGTCGGTAGTCCTAGGAGGACATGTTTTGGCTCCTTTCGCTGGAAGTTTGGATAGAGGGGTTCAATTATCTTTCATATTGTCCGCTGGATTTTGGGGCGCGTTGACGACCATACCGGTATACCTGATCGGAAAACACACCTTCGGAAAGAAGGCCGGGATAGCCGGAGCTTTACTTCTCGCGATCAGCGCGGGTCACCTTGAAAGAGGCGTTATCACCAACACCAATCATGATGCGTTTTCGCTTTTCTTTGTGGTCACCGCCTTTTATTTCTTCATGCGAGCATTGGAAGAGATACCTGATGAAAAAATATGGGTCACCGATTGGTTGGACAAAACTAGTATCAAACAGGGTCTGTCTCAATTTTTTGGAAGTAACAAAAGAGCTATGCTGTACGCAGCCATGACAGGTATGGCTTTAGGTACTGTTGCATTGACGTGGAAAGGTTACGCTTACGCGATCGTGATAATACTGGTATACTTTTTGATCCAACTAGTGATAGATAAATTTAGAGATAGGGATTCTCTCGGGATCACCATGAGCATCTTTGTGGCCATCATGATCGCTTTCGTCATCTCTCTTCCGTGGTATGCTACGTACAGACCTCATATCCTCACAGAATGGTTCAGATGGCCTCTTGAAAATTGGTATCAGGCGCCTTTCTTCATATTCCTCGGTACTTTCGGCGTAGGCGTCTACTTTACCGTGACCAGGAAGCTTCCGTGGATTTTAACTTTCGGTATCCTTGCGGTGGCCGGCGTGCTTTTATTTGCGCTGGGACCCGATATTTTCCAATCCATCGCAGCCCAATACTTTGTCGATAATAAGCTGTATGCGACCATCGCCGAGGCCCAGGCGCCGCAGTTCAGCAGACTGGTGATGGCCGGCGGTATCGCAACATTCTTCCTTTCGTGGGTCGGTATAGCCTTCGCCGTTTGGCACGTCATCGAGAAGTGGACGAGATCTTTCGTATTTATTCTGGTCTGGGCCGCATTCTCTATCTACATGACGACCCAGGCGGCAAGATTCATATTTACAGCCGCCCCAGCTTACGCATTGACATCCGGATGGGTATTAGCTTTGATCTTCGATAAGGCCGATTTTGAGTACATAGCGAGAAGGTTTAGAAGCCATAGAGGCAGCACCATCCGTGGTGTCAAGGAAGGAGTAAAGATAAAACACGTATTGGTATCTTTAGCTATAGTCTTCCTCCTTCTGATGCCTAACACGCTCTATGCGTTCGATGCGGGCATACCTTTCGAAGAAAAGGGAAGATACGAAGAACAGATCTACGATACTTTGCCAGAAGCCTTGAGACCGCCCGAATACGACGAGGCAAGAGGATATCATTATATGGGTGCCTTCGGCTACAGCTTGGATAAGCCTACAGATTATTGGCAGGACGGTTGGAGGTGGCTCAGAGAGCAGGATACAGACAGACCTCCAGAAGAGAGACCTGCATTCTTGAGTTGGTGGGACTATGGTTTCGAGGCTATGAACAAAGGTGAACATCCCACGGTGGCGGACAACTTCCAGCACGCTTACCGCTTTGCGGGAAACGTGTTGTTGTCCCAGAATGAATCGGAGATGCTCGGTCTGCTCATTGGACGTCAGATCCAGCTGCCTTACGACGAAGAGGGAGGATTTGAAGGAGACGTAAGGGATATATTGATAGAACACCTGGGAGAGGAAAAAACCGAGAAATTGGAAGACATATATGATAACCCAGGTTCATATCGTCAGGAAGTTCTTTCCAATCCGGATAGATATCACCCGCGCGCGGACGACATAGATAATAGAAATACGAAATGGGCTATGGTCATGGGAACCCTTTCCTACGAAAGCGTGGAAACACTATCTTCGCTTTATAGAGACGTCAGCTTGAACTCGGGATATAAAAGGTTAGAGAACAGGATGGGATATCTTGCGGTCGACTCGAGGATGTTTCCCACTTCTGCGAGGGACACAGGCATCTTCCACGCTCCGGCCTTCCTTTCGGATCATCGTGTCGAAGGCGATAGAGAGATGAGGACTCCTGTTGACTTTTATACTATAGAATTGGTCGATGCCGAAGGAAGAAGATATGAGAGTATAGACGATGTACCCCCAGATGCACAGATAGTCGACCAGGAGATCAATTTTAAACCTATGTTCTATGATTCGATGCTGTATAACGTCTTCGCGGGATATGCGGGACAACACATAGGCGAAGAGGAGGTGATCCCGGGTATCCAGGACAGGGAACTGCAACCCATGCCCGGTTGGGGTCTGACCCACTTCAAGATGGGTTACAGGACCGCTTACTTCAACCCGTATCCAAGAGACGAGGTGCAGAACCATACCGATGCATGGAGAGCTATATCTTTTGAAGAAGCAAGAGAGTATCAGGAAGACGAGAACGTCACCGTCGATATGAGCGCCGAGAGCTACATGAGGCAGGGCGTGGTATTCCTGAGATATTATGACGGTGCCATAATGGAAGGGGAGGTCAGAACTGAAGAAGGGGACCCCATCCCGAATGCTAAGGTGACCGTTCTCGGCGAGACAGGAACCCCTCACCATACATCTAGGACCGATGATGAAGGTAGATATAGAGCGATACTGCCCGCCGGTGAGATCACGGTAACGGTTACCGCTGGTGGAGAAGAGGGGACGGATTCACAGCAGAGGATGTTGAAGCAGGAAGAGATATCCTTGGATCAAACGCAGGTCGAAATATCTCACGAACAGGCCATGAGAAAAGAGATAGACAGTACCGGAGACGGACGATGGGATTACCTGCTGGAGGAAGATTTCGAAGTTTCTTCAGGAGGAGTATCGGGAAGAGTTTTCTTGGACAGAGACGGCACCGGTGAGTTCGATGAACAGAATGATACGCTTGTTGAGGAAGGGGAAGTGATTATCGAGAACAAGCAAAATGATATTAACTATACTGTTGAAATAGAAAAAGAAGGGATCTACCAATTAGATAAGATCGTTCCTGGAAAATATTCAGCAGAAGCCGACATCCCGGGTAGTGACATGATAGAATTCAATATCGAGCCAGGTGAAGCACTCGGTGAAGATATCGATAATCCTACGGACAACCCAGCAAACAATCCAAGCGATGAGGATAATCCGGGCTTGGACCAAGAGATGATAGAACCCGGACCCGGAGATCCGGGTGACGGGATGATAGATCCAGGGGCTCCACCGGAGGAACCGGAGGAAGAAACCTATGATATCCCCATAGCCGTCGGTGAGCTGGGAGGTAATGTGACCTATGGAGAAGGCGCATTTACGCCTGAAGATGAAAAAAGTATAGAATTGGTGCTGAGGGAAAGCGGTCAATCAACTGAGATAATCTTGGGCGAATCTATGGATTACTACTTCGGAAGCTTAAAGGCGGGCGATTACACATTAGATATAGAGACAGAAGGTTATGCGTTGGGTCAAGGACCTATCGAAGTCGAAGTTGAGGCTGGGACCCTGATCAGTGAGGATATCCATATTGAAGCAGCCCATCGGGTAGAAGGCGAGGTCATCAAAGAAGGTGAACCAGTGCCCGACCAAAAGTTAACCGTCATGGGCAGGCGCTACAGCAGAGTTATCACTACGGACGAGAACGGCGAATTCGATATAAAAGTGCCGGAAGAGGTTTATCAAATATACGGAACGAACCGTAAAGACGATATAACTTATGTGACCATGGGGATCCTACGAGTGGATTCTGACGTAGTCGGTGAGGACAGATACGTTGGAGAGTTTGAAAGAGGCTTCAAACTCAGAGGTCGATTAGGATACGAAGACGAGTATGTGCAAGATGCAGAAGTCTTCATCACTAAAACTACGGGTGAATACCATTACGTTACTACAAACCAGGAAGGAAGGTTTTCAGCATTCCTTCCCAGGGGCGATTATACCGTTTATGGTTGGACCGAAATGAGGGGCGAACCCGGTGAAGGTATGATAGGACCTGGACAAGCCCTTTACTTTTTAAAGAGAGTGACCCTCAACAGAGATAGAGAAGTGACTTTAGAAGGTGATGAAGGTCGAGCGCTCACAGGAAATATCAATAGAGGTTTCTTCACCAACGGCGAGATCGAACCCGGTCACGGTCTTTACGCCGATATCGAAGTCAGATTCGACGGCAGAAGATTTACGAGGGCGACGGATATAGAGGGTAATTACAAATTCGTAGTACCGGACGAAGAGATAACCTTGAAATTTAACGAAGAAGGGTATCATGAGAAAGTCCTTAGAACGCTTCCTGAGGATGTACCTGAGAGTATATCTCTTGAAGCTGAAAACGTAACAGTCGAAGGAGACGTATACTTCGATCACGAGAGAACTGAAGAATTGACCATCGAATTCAAACCGCTAGGTGAAGGAGCGGTCGGCAAAAATATCACAGTGACTGAGGATCGATATGAGGTGGGACTTCAGCCAGGCGAATATGAGCTCAGCATCGACGAGACTTTAGAGAACGGAACTGCAAAATATCAGCTTTCCCAGGACCTTTCTATAAACCCCGGAGACGATACCCTGGTAAGAGACCTAGAGCCCATATATAGAGTAAAAGTGAGCGGTTCTATAATCGATGAAGAAGGTGAGTTAACCTCTGCAAACATACATTTCATAGGTGTTGAAGAGAGAAGGATTGAAAGGGCGAACCGCACATTCGATATATATCTGAAACAAGGTGATTACTCTATACGTGCAGTTAACAGGGAAAGAGAGGACGAACTATCCATGCAGAAACGTCTTTATGTTAACCAGAGTATGACGAGCAACATCACTTTAAAAGAATCCATACCCCTAAGAGCCTACATGACATATGCGGGAGAGAGAAAGTCGGACATCCCCGTTATCCTTGAAAACAATCAGAGCGGTTATGTGATAGAGACCTTCAGCGAAGATCACGGCGAGCTCAATATTTCCCTCTCAGAAGGTGAATACAGGGTCCAAGTCGATTTTGCAGTGAGGGAAGAGATCGACGGTCTTGAAAGAGACGTGATCTATTCTTTTGACGAGATGATGCATAGTGATGATCTGAGTACGCCTATCGCATTAGCCATGGACAGGAAGGTGCTCAATTCCACCTTTTCCGGAACTGTACGGCTCTACGATCGACCGGTGGAGAACATAGATGTACAGATAATCTCCGATGGCGAAACTGTAGATGTCTTGACCACCGACGAGACGGGATACTTTGAGATGGAGGAACTCCTTCACGGCAGGTACACCATATACATGACATACAGAGGATCAAGGGATCTCTATGCAAGATTTGATTCTTTCACCATGGCTGATGAAAATAAGCACATGGACTTCTCTTTAAGAGAAGCAGTCATATTGAGAGGCAGAGTTTTCCTGGACCGCGAACCTTTAGAAGACGAGGATCTAGAGATACGAAGAGGAGACGCCTTTAAGAGGATATCCACCGATGAAACAGGGGACTATAGAGTGGTGTTACCCAAAGGCAGATATGAGATAGCTTCAGAATCAGACAAAGATACTGACGATTATGGACTCACTTCTTTCAGCTACTCCGAAGAGGTGGACCTGAAATATGACCTATATCACAGGATAGACCTCAGAAAAGTGATGGAATACATAATCGAGGTAGATGATCTAGAAGTCAAAGAAGGCTCACAGGGCGAAACCCTAATCTACCGAGCCCGGATAAAGAATGCAGGCAATACTATAGATGAATATGAATTGTCTGCAGAGGAGACAGAGTGGGATGTTGAATTCGAACCCAGTAAGTTCTCGTTGGGTGCCGGCGAAACAAAAACAGTCGAGATCAAGTTGACCATACCTGAGGACGCCGTGGTAGATCACGAACCGGTGATGTTCACAGTGGATTCTATGAAATCTACCGAGAGTGTTGAGAAAGAGATACCTGTCGAGGTCAGGGCCTTTTATGGAGTAGAGCTTTCTCCAGAGATAGTTACTAGAAGGATCAGGCATGGTGAGATCACCTGTACCGTAGAGATCCAGAACATGGGCAACATAGAAGACAGGTATGATCTAAGAGTGACCAACAGAAACAAGCTGTACGATCAAGGATGGGACATTTCGGTTGTCACCAGGACGGAAAACATAACCGCACTAGAGTCTGAGTCGATAGAGATCAAATTGGATCCTATCACGTCCAATCCTAAAGAAGACATCGAGATAAAGTTGAGTGTGGTCTCTACTACAGATAATGAGATAAGAGATACATCCACGTTGAGAACCACTGTACCTCACATAACTGCAGATATAGAGACGGTCGAACTCGAAGGCGAAAAAGTTCGATTGGAAGAGGAGAGTTTCACGTTGTCTACATTCCAGTGGAGTCTGATAATCTTCGCAGTCGCGTTAGCTTCGGTTTACGTTATGAAGAAAAAGAGGTGGATCTGATGAAGAGCAATGATATCATGAAGACGTTATCACTGCTCATAATCGTTTTCTTTATGGTGAGCCTCTGCTCTGCGTTCATAGGAACTACTGCCGGCGAAGAAGCGACACTCGACAGAGGGATAAACATCGAGATAGAAGACGAGGAGCAGANGGANGANGNNTTNGTTAACATCACGGAAGAATTNAGGATATTCATAGGAGGTTTCTTCGGATTCGAAGGTCAGCGTGTGAGTGCGGCCGACGCCGATAATTGGACCCTTGAGGTCGAAACGGCTGCTGACGCTAGTGTCCAACCGCAGGAACAGACATCTAACGAGAGTAGAACGTTCACCTTCGATGCGATGTTCCGTGAAACTGGCACCGCAACGCTCAACCTCACGGCCTACTGTACCAAGGAGAACGAAACGAGGTATTCGGAGAGACAGTTCGACGTAAGAGTGGTCGAAGTTAACACGGTCTCGTTCGAAGTCAACAATCCCACCCACTACGAACTCGAGGAGATAAAACTGAAACTCTATATCAACGGTGAACTCAGAAATACGCAAACTATCAGAAACGTGGACCCTGATGAGACAAGAAGAGTCAAGTTCAACTGGTCTAGACACGGTCTCGATCAAGGGGAACATGAGATGGAAGTTAGAGCGGATTACGGCTTTGGGAGAGAAAGAGTTATCCTTACACGCTCGTTTTACGTCGAAGGAGAGACCAACAGGGCTCTGTACGCGGGCATAGCGGTCTTATCTGTAGGTGCCGCCGTGGTGGTATTTTTCTACTACAGGAAGAAAAAAAGAAGGCGCAGAAGACCTTGGTGACCCTTGCCTATATTTCTCAGATCACTTTATCAAGCATCCGGGAGGTAACTCTTTATCCGGCCGAACTATACCGTCACTGGTCTCTAGTAGTGTTCCTCTCTCTCCGCTGACGAGAGCTACGCCGACCCCTTCGAATCTTCCGCTCTCGACGGGTTTTATATCAGCTTTATCCGTATGCAGTTCTCCGTCTTCCCATCTCACCGTTTTAAGGGTGTGATCCTTGAAATCGTTGAAAGATAGGGTGTCCGCACCTCGTCCAGTACCTTTAAGATTTTCTCCGACCTCTCCTTCCGGCTGTAGAAGTGAAACGATGTCTCGTTCTTCGTCTTCCGCCGCCAGCATCATACCCTCGGACTCTATACCTCTGAGCGTCGCCGGTTCGAGATTGGCAAGAACGACGATCTTCTTCCCTTCCATCTCTTCTTTTTCATAATAGGGTTTGAGCCCGGCTACCAGTGTCTTCTTTTCGTCTCCTAAGTTGACTCTGCAGACGTAGAGTTTATCCGCGTTAGGATGCTCTTTCACTTTTGTTATCTTTCCTACTCTAAGATCGAGTCTCTTCAAAGAATCTATGAGACGTGTTTTCTCTCTCATCTCCGAGAGTTTTATCTTGTCGTAAAGCGGTTCTGGCTTTCGGATCTTTGATCCTGCTCGCAGCGGTTCTAAAGCTTCTTCCCAAGATCGATCGTGAACGCTCCTTTCGCAGCCGAGAAGATCCCACAGCTCGTCCATGCTGTGTGGTAAATACGGCGAGCCGGCGATGCAGAGCGCCTTGACGATCCTTAAGGATATGTTCAAAGTGGTACCCGCGGCTCTTTTGTTTTCTTTGATCGTATCCCAAGGGGCCTCGTCGTTCAGATATTTGTTACCAGCCCTTGAGAGCTGCATCAGATCTTCCAGACCTTTTTTGAATTTTCTAGATCCTATACTTTTACCGACACCATCCACTCTTTTTTCTATCAGTTCGATGATCTTTTTATCTCTTTCTTTGAGTTCGCCAGCTTCAGGGACTTCGCCGAAATTGGAATATGTGAAGGAAAGGACACGATGGATGAAGTTACCCAGGTTTCCCACGAGTTCCGTGTTGACCTTCTCTTCGAATTCTTCCCAGGTAAAATTAGTGTCTTTGACTTCCGGCATTATAGTTGTGACGTAGTACCGAACTGGATCGCTGTCGAAATCTCTCAAGATGTCTGGAAGAGAGACTATGAGCCCTCTCGAGGTGGAGAACTGTTCTCCTCCAAGGCGCATGTACTGGTTGGCAGGTACGTCGTAGGGCAGATTGAGCTCCTCGTCATAGCCCATGAGCATAGCGGGCCATATGATCGTATGGAATGGTATGTTATCTTTGGCCAGAAAGTAGTAATGCTCGGCATCTGGATCCTTCCAGAATTTACTCCAATCTCCTCCACCCTCTTCAGACCATTTGATAGATGTCGAAAGGTAACCTATAACGGCATCGAACCACACGTATATCTTCTTGTGTTCGTATCCTTCTATAGGTACTGAGATGCCCCATTCCATGTCTCTAGAGATGGGACGATCTTCGAGTCCCTCTTTTAGCCATCCTTTGGTGAAGTTCAGTACGTGATTCTTCCAGTGATCTTTATCTTTGACGTATCCTTCCAACTTCTTTTGGAACGCAGAGAGTTTTAAGAAGAAATGTTCGCTCTCTTTGAGTTCCGGTCCTCCCGAGCATAGTTTACATTCCGGCTCTAAAAGGTCTTCCGGGTCTAGAAGGACTCCGCATTCGTCACACTGGTCGCCGTCTATATCTTCCTGCCCGCATTCGGGACAGGTACCTATGACATACCTGTCGGGTAGAAATCTTTCACAATCTGGGCAGTAAAACGTTTCCATCGTGTCTATATAGATGTGATCCTTTTCGTAGAGAGTTTTGAATATGTCCTTGGTTACCCTCTTGTGAGTATCGTTCATGGTATATGTGAATAGAGAAAATTCCACGCCTAGGTCCCGCAGTGCTCTTGAATTTATCTTGTGGTACTTTTCAGCGGTCTCCTTCGGTGTCAGACCTTCCTTTTCTGCAGTGACCGTGATGGGAGTACCGAACTGGTCCGATCCCGAGACCATGAGTACTTTGTTGCCTTTCAATTCATGGTAGCGTCTGAATATATCCGGCGGGAGATAACAGCCGCCGACTTGACCTATGTGTATGGGGCCGTTGGCGTAGGGCCATGCGACCCCTATGAGTATGCGCTTCATGATAAAAGAGAAAAAAGCGGTCAAATATAAAATCAATGTTTCATCGGTTCTTCGAAGGCGTAGGGCGGGCCCCGAGGGCGCACACGAACGAGAGCCCGTTTTGCTCCCAGAGTGACGGAGCAGCGTCTTGGATCGAGACTTGGACTAAAGACTGGGAAGAAGATATATATATCAGGTTCAACCTTTAATAGGGGTGAGGTAAAAAATGCAAGACAAATGGAAAACGCAATTTGCGGCTTTTTTTGGCGCTCTGATACTGGTGATCGGGACCGCTGGGCTTGTGTATGGTAGTGATGCTGATGATACGAGTCCCATAAATGTTACTGTAGATGCGGTGCCTGCTGAAGTCGAGAT
>SL_8KL_010_SEDDRAFT_10001134_pt1 | contig 23089 bp, 20 predicted proteins | sample SodLakKL_010_SED_4_FD_11160 | JGI IMG/M metagenome (IMG submission 11160) | reverse complement strand
GCCGTATGGGCGGAGGTTTGGCGATTACCGCCGTTTTAACCAGCACAGTTTTTGCCGCTGCAACCGGGGTTGTAGGGGCAGCAATTGTGACCATGGGCATTTTAGCCCTGCCTTCCATGGTTAAATATAAGTACGATTACGGTATTGCAACCGGCTCTATCTGTGCCGGTGGAACTCTAGGTATACTAATCCCACCCAGTATTCTCATCCTGGTTTATGGTCCTACCGCAGGTTTATCGGTAGGCGCCTTGTTTTCAGCTGCTATTGTTCCGGGTTTAATTCTCTCAGCTATCTACATGATCTATATCGGGATAAGATGCAAATTGCGTCCTGCTGATGGGCCTGGGCTGGATCCAGCGGAAGTCAGCCAGTACACATTATCCAACAAGGCAAAACTATTCTTAACTTCGGTTTTACCGGTAGTGGCACTAATCGTCGCAGTTTTAGGTTCAATCATCACCGGAATGGCACACCCAACCGAAGCAGCGGCCGTCGGCGCTTTATTTGCGGTTATCCTGGCTGCTTTTTATAAAAGGTTTAACCTGCATAATTTAAAAGAAGCTGCTTTCCGAACCGTTAAAACCAGCTGTATGATTTACATGGTCCTGATCGGTGCCGGCTTTTTCACCGGAGTTTTCATGCGCCTTGGTGGGGGCCGGGTAGTAACAGAACTGGTTACCGGCCTGCCTTTCCCCGACTGGGGTATCCTTCTGGTAATGTGGGTCGTAATCTTTATTATGGGAATGTTTATTGACTGGATCGGGGTGGTCATGATTGCAGTTCCCTTGTTTACCCCAATTGCCGCTGAACTGGGTTTTCCACCAATTTGGTTTGCCATGATGAATATCGTGCTGATGCAGACTTCTTTCATGACCCCACCATTTGCTTACGCTATATTCTACGTTAAGGGTATCGCCCCACCGGAAATCCAAACCTGGGATATTTACCGCGGAATTGTACCCTTTGTTTCCATAGTGCTTTTTGTCCTGGTATTGCTTGGTATATTCCCGGAAATTATCATGTTCCTGCCCAGGGCATTTGGACTGGTATATTAAAAATATAAAAATAAAGCTAATTCGATTCGTATGAAGGAGGAATAAATAATGAGCGCAACACTAATTACCGGAGGCTCAGGATTCCTGGGCAATTACCTGGCCAAAGAATTGGTGAACCAAGGTGAAAAGGTAGTGATGATGTATTCTTCCAACCCCAACTTGCTACCGTACGTAGAAGAAATTGAAGACAAGGTAGAAAAGGTCAAGGGAGATTTGAGCAGCTGGACCGATATTTTTGACACTATTAAAAAATACAATGTTTCCAAAGTATACCATTCTGGAGCATTTCTCTCCCATAAGGCAGAAGGAGATCCGGTCAAAGCTTTCCAGGTAAATCTTCTTGGTACCTGGTATATCCTGGAAGCAGCCAGGTTATTTGATATAAAGCAGGTTATTTTTGTCAGCACAATTGCTTCTTTCGGTGATCACATCACCGATCCCGTAAGCAATTTTGCCCCTCAACTACCACACACCATGTACGGAGTAACCAAGGTTTCTTCAGAACGTTTGGGGGAATATTACTGGCGTAAATTCAATATTGACTTTCGCGGGGTCAGGTTCCCCTCGGTAATCGGCCCGGGTAGAGGTCCCGGTGGGGTATCTGCTTATTCAACTTTGATTGTTGAAAAACCGGCCCTGGGTGAGGAATACAATGCTTTTGTAGAACCTAGAAACTGTATGCCTCTCCTTTATATAGACGATGCAATCAAAGCCCTAACAATGCTTTCTGAAGTTCCAGAGGAAAAACTAAACTGCCGGATGTATAACATACAAGGATTCTCACCCACTGCCGGAGAAATGGTAGAAGAAATCAAGAAAAATCTACCTGATGCCAAAATCAATTTTAAACCGGAAGAACCAATGGTTAAAATCGTAGATAGCTGGCCCAATGAACTTGATGATTCAGAAGCAAAAAAAGACTGGGGCTGGAAAGCCGATTTTAAGATGGAAGAAGCAATCGAAGACTTTATCACCAAGGTAAGGGAGTTCAACAAGGCTAAAATATAATTATATTTTGGAGGTGTAATAGCAACATGGCCAATCAAAACGTTGACTACCATGTAACCGGCGATCAAAACGTAACCTATAAAAAAGCCGGTAAAAGACGTTTGTTTACCAATCCGGATGCCGACGAAGCAAGAGAATTTTTTCACACAAAATCCAGGCGGATGGTAGACAAGACAACCACAGTCAAGGAAGCAGTGGCAAAGTATATCAAAGATGGTGAATACTTTGCAGCTGGAGGATTCGGTAGTAACCGAATCCCTGCAGCAGTCCTCCACGAAATGGTCAGGCAAAAAAAGAAAAACCTTGGTTTTTCAGGCCATACATCCACTCATGACATGCAGATTTTGATTGCCGGCAATTGTCTCGACCGGTGCGACGCTGCCTACATTGTCGGCCTGGAAGCCAGGGGGTTATCAAAAGTATCCCGTAAAGGTTTTGAATCCGGGCAAATTGAATCAACAGAGTGGAGTAATGCCACCCTGGCATGGAGATATAAAGCTGCAGCCATGGGCCTGTCATTTTTACCAGCCCGCTCAACTCTTGGAACAGATACCATAGAATACAGTGCAGCTATTGAAATGCCCTGTCCTTATACTGGAAAGAAATATGCAGCTGTCCCTGCGTTATATCCCGATGTTGCAGCAATCCATGTTCACCGCAGCGATATTTTCGGGAACTGCCAGATTCAGGGCATAGCAATTTCCGACCTTGACCTGGCCAGGGCCGCTAAAAATCTGATTATTACTACTGAAAAAATCATCCATAATGAAGAGATTCGCCAGGCACCACATAGTACAGTTATTCCTTACTACCTTGTAGACGCAGTTATTGAAGTGCCTTACGGGGCTTATCCTTCCAATATGGCATATGAGTACTTCACTGATGAAGATCACTTGATGGAATGGTTAAAAGCAGAAAAAGACGAAGAAGAATTCAAGAAGTTTTTGGATAAAAACATTTATAACTGTAAAGATCACTGGGATTACCTGGAAGCTAATGGTGGACTGGAACGCCTTAACCAATTGCGAACCCAGGAACTTCTGACTGACCGAAGATAACAATCCTAAACATATATTCTGGCAAAGGAGTGAACATTAATGAGCAGCTATAATGGTATGGAACTGATGATTTGCCTGGCTTCAAGGTACCTGGAAGATGACGGTACCGTAGTCGTAGGCACAGGAGCCCCCTGTGCAGCAGCAATGCTCGCTCAAAAAACAAGGGCTCCCAAACTAATGATTATGTTCGAGGCCGGTGGTGTCGGACCTCAATTACCTTCAATGCCTGTTTCGGTAGGCGATTCGCGAACCTACTACAAAGGCCTGGTCTCGACCAGCATGCCCGAAATAATGGAAACCTGTCAGCGGGGCATGGTTGATTATACTTTCCTGGGCGGAGCTCAAATAGATATGTACGGTAATATTAACTCCACGCATATCGGAGACTACGAAACGCCCAAAGTACGCTTTCCGGGGAGCGGCGGGGCTAACGACCTGGCTTCGCTATGCTGGCGAACAATGATGATCACACCCCAGGACAAAAATCGTTTCACCAACGATATAAATTTCATCACTTCACCCGGCTATCTAACCGGTAAAGGTGCCCGGGAAGAGGCAGGCCTTCCACCGGGATGCGGACCTTACAAAATCATAACCAATTTGGCCATAATGGGCTTCGATGAAGAAACTTGCCGCATGCAGGTAGAATCAATTCACCCCGGAGTAACTCGTGACCAAATCATTGAAAACACGGGCTTTGAACTACTTTGGGCAGACGAAGTTTTAGAAAGCGCTCCACCTTCTGACTTAGAATTGGAAATACTGCGCAACGAAGTCGACCCCCGACGCTACATTATCGGCCGCGGATAATTAAAATAAATAAGCGGGTTTCACATAACCAACAGATTTTCTCATGCAAAAAGGTGTGTGAATGACAATGAATGAAGAAGGTTACAACAGTGAAGAGAAACAAAAGGTGGTCGAAAGCTTTAAATTATGCGCGCCATTGATTAAAAATCTGCTTACTGATGATATAAGCATAGCCATAGTAGAAAAAGACACACGTAAAACCCTTTTTTATCAGCCGGGAGAGACAATCGATCACGGTATCCGGGAGGGCGATCTCTGCCCGGAGGGTTCAATAGTAGTCGAAACAGCACAAAAGGGTGAAACAATCAGCAAAAAAGCAGGAAGTGAAACATTTGGTTTCCCGTACTTTAGCCAGGGAATGCCTTTATATGACAGCACGGGTAATGTAATTGCCGGAATAGCACTAAGCAAATCACTTGAAAAATATCAAAAACTAATGGCAGCAGTAGATGAACTAAAAAAAGCAATTGATACAGTCGGTGAAAATGCCCACAACCTTGCAGCAAATTCTGAAGAACTGCTGGCAATATCTGAAGAACTCAGCGCAGCATCAGAAAGAACAATCAACAAAACCAGCGAAACAGGCGAAGTCTTAAAAATGATTGAAAAAGTAACCGGGCAAACCAAACTCCTCGGCCTCAACGCTTCAATAGAGGCAGCAAGACTGGGGGAACAGGGTAGAGGATTTAATGTAGTAGCAAACGAAATACAAAAGCTAGCACAAAATAGCGTCGACTCGTTAAAACAAATTGAAGAAATACTGGGAGAATTACCGGAAACCACCAAAATCATGAACCAGAGTATCGAGAATGTTAGAGAAGTGGGTAGTAAACATGCAGAAGATGCAACAGAAGTTGATGCTATGATTCAAAAACTGACTAAAATGTCTGAAACACTCACTTCTTTGGCCGAGGAACTGTAATCCAATAAAAGCCTGTACCAAGATAGATTATTTATTATTCGGTACAGGCTTTTAATATGCTTGTTACTATTCAGCCGTGCTGCATTTTTCCTGGTATTCATAAATCCCCAATTTTACATTGCCTATCTATAAGCAACACATTAAAGTTGTTTATCTACTCCAGGGCCACGGACAAAATTTCTTTTACTTCTTCGAGGCACAAAACCTTTGGATTGTTACCCATCAACCTGGTCACATTCATTGAGGCATCTGCCAAAGCAGGAATATCACTTTCTTGAACCCCGAAGCGGCTGAGTTTTTGTGGAATACCAATATCCTGGGAAAGCTCAGAAACCGCCTTGCAGGAAAGTTCAGCCTGGTCTCGCAAGCTTTTGCCCTCTGTAACTTCTCCCATAGCCTTCGCAATATCAGCAAACTTATGTAAATCACTGATCAGGTTACATTTCATAACATAAGGCAGCAATAATGCGTTTGTAACGCCATGGGCCATGCCAAACTTTCCACCCAAGGGATAAGCTATAGCATGGACTGCACCAACCCCGGCATTAGCCAGGGAAATTCCGGCAAAAACGCTTCCCATGGCCATGTTTTCTCTCGAGCCAAGATCCTTGCCATAAGTTACCGCTCTTCTTAAGTTAGCGCTAATCAACTCGATGGCTTTAAGGGCATATATATCAGTTTGGGGTGATGCTTTGGGTGCTGTATAGGATTCTATAGCATGGGTTAATGCATCCATACCGGTGGCAGCAGTAATTGCCGGTGGCAAAGTGAGAGTCAACTGCGAATCCACTATCGCTATTTCAGGCAGTAAATACCTGCTCACCACTCCTTTTTTCAACTGTGCTTTCTTGTCGGTTATAATTGCATTTTTAGTAACCTCCGATCCGGTACCGGAAGTCGTCGGGATCAGGGCTTTGGGAACTCCACTTTTAGCAATCATTTCAATCCCGGCATAATCAAGAATGCTACCTTCATTCATAGCCAGTACAGATACAGCTTTTGCTACGTCAAGAGGACTGCCCCCTCCCAAGCCCACTATAAAATCACAATCATTCTCTTTGAATTTTTCCAGGCATAAATTAACGTTCTCCACACTTGGCTCCGCTTCTGTCTCAAAAAATTCCACAACTTCCGAGTTGGCTTTCCTGATTTGTTCTCTTACCGGCTCAACCAAGCCAGCAGACGAAACGCCGTGATCGGAAACCAAAAATACCTTTTTGGGATTGAAACGCTTTAATTCGCTGGACAGATTTTCCAAAGCTCCATTTCCAAAATAACAAACCCCCGGTAAAGTAAAAGGATTAACCATAGTTTAACTCCTCCCATCTTTTATTTTATCCAGCTCAAGCCCAGTTCCGCCATCTTACCTTTAGAAGGGTCTCCTTGAGAATCATACCCGGCCACCTGGTAATAAAGATCCATAGCCTGCCGGAAGGACTCTGGATTAATCTTTCCACTACCTGATAAAGGTCCGGAAGCGATATCCTCATATAAGCGCTGCGGTAAAAAATCGTCTTTACTGGTAAAACCTTCCCGGGCGTTGAAAGCCCGCATCATTACAGAAACCCGTTCTCCAGCTTTCATTAACTCCCATAAACTTGTATCCCATCCGGTAACACCTTTCACCAAATCAACCAATTTATCAAGGGGGATCATACTGCGCGTAATATAACCAAACACGCACACTCCCAGGCAATCATACATCATGGTTAAAAGGTGGGTATAATAAAATAACCTGACCTTCTCTTCTGTGAGGTCTGTGGCAGGAACAGGTTCAATGATTCCAAGAGGCTCGATGGTTTTTAGGGTTTGTGAATCTTTTTCCTTGTACATGTTATCATGCTGGGCCACCCAGTGATCAGCCCCGTGGGCGGAAAGAGCATATTGAAATCCTACCCCCGTTTTCACCCGGGGGTCATGAGCCGGCATTTCCTGCCCCTTAACCTGTAGCAAAGACTCATTTGCTTCTTCACTTATTTCTTTAGCCATAGCCCTGGAACCAAGAGCAAGCTTTGCCCCAAAATCTTTTTTAAAAGCAGTTTTTTCTATCATCGGCAAAAGAACCTCTTTATTACCAAAGCTTAAATTGTAACCACCGGTATCTTCTTCGGTAATCAGCCCTTTTTCAAAACATTCCATAGCAAAAGAAAGAGTCATTCCAAAAGAGATAGTATCAATGGTGTAGCGGTTACAAAGCTCGTTGGCTTTGGCAATTATTTCTAAATCACCAATCCCCAGGTTTGAACCCAGGCAGGCGAGGGTTTCATATTCCGGCCCCCCAAGCTTCGGGTCAATGTTTAAATCATTTTTTTCCAGTTCAACCACCCGTTTGCATCTTACAGGACAAGAAAAACAGCTCTTGCGGTTAATCAGCATCCTTTCCAGGCTTTCTGCCCCGATATCTTCTGCATTTTCAAAAACATTATCCTGCCAGTTCCTGGTCGGCAACGCTCCACCGGCATTCTGAACTGTAACCCCACCAGGCGTACCGTTTTTATATAAAGCATAAGCCAGGGGATGTTCTTTTAAATTGGCATTTACCCAGCGGGTTAAATCTTTTGCCACCTGCCGATTATAACATTCCACCTTTTCGCTTCCTCCGGCAACAATAGCTTTCAGTTTCTTTGAGCCCATAACCGCCCCCAGACCATTTCTTCCGTTAAAATGGGCTAACTCATTAGTTATGTTGCCGTAGGCGACCTGGTTCTCCGCTCCGGGGCCTATTTGGGCTACCTTAACCCCTTTCCCTTCTCTTTCTTTTAGGTATTCCTGGCTGTACAGGATATCTTTGCCCCAAATCTCCGAAGCATCTTTAAAAAAGCACTCACCGTCTTTAATCAACAGGTAAACCGGTTTTTCCGAGCTTCCCTTGATTATGACAGCATCAAATCCGGCTTTTTTCAACTCAGGCCCCCAAAAACCACCCGCTTCAGATTTTCCAATAGCCCCGGTTAACGGAGACTTTGCGGTCACAGTATACCGAGGCACTGCAGGTGCGGGAGTACCGGCCAACAAGCCGGCAGAGAATATGAGTGCATTTTCAGGTCCTAAAGGATCACATTTAGGGGGGATTTCCTGGAGAGCATAATAATTGCTAATACCAGCTCCCCCCATGTATTTGCGGTAAAAATTTTTATCCAGCTGTTCAACTTCATAAGCACCTCTATTGAGATCAACATGCAAAACTTTTCCCTTGAAACCATAAGGCATAATAGCCATCCTTTCCAATTTATTCTAATTTTTCTTGGTCTCCGATTAAATCAACATCTAATATATTTAAAAAACATGAACCCCTCCCGGATCCAAAATAATAACCTTGCTTTCCGATTTCTGTTCAGTCTCATGCTTAAATTTTTGAGGATCAGCTTTGAGCAACTCATGAGTGTTATAATGATATGGAATAACCTCTCTGGCCTTCAGGTAAGTTGCAGCAATCACAGCATCATCAATACCCATTGTATAATTATCGCCAATTGGAATTAGTGCCAAATCAAGAGGATCAAGCTCACCAATTAATTTCATGTCACTAAAAAGAGCAGTATCCCCAGCAAAAAATATTTTGTTCCCGTAATAATCGACTACAAAGCCACAAGCATGGCCGCCGGGAATCCCGGAACCATGAAAAGCTAAGGTTAACTTAACTGAACCGAAAGGATAAGTGTGCCTACCACCCAAATGTTGGGCATGGGCATTTAAACCCTTCTCCTGCGCCTGCCTGGCAATTTCTGCAGTGGAAATTATAAGAGACTGATTATTGTGTGCTATTTCATGTGTATCGCCCAGATGATCATGATGAGCATGAGATACCAAGATATAATCAGCCTTTATTTCATCCACATTCACCGAAGATACCGGATTATCCTTGATGTAAGGATCAAACAGCAAAGTTTCCCTGTCTTTCTCCTCAAGGAGAAAGCTGGCATGTCCCAAAAAAGTCAATTCAGGCATTATATTTACCTCCCATCTCATTCAATCAAATACCCCTACCTGCTCCCTAGCCACCGGCAAAAAGGGGATACAATTCGACCACACTACCATCAACCAATTCAAAATCCCTGTTTTTCACCAAAACACCGTCAACAATAACCACCCCTACCTGGCCATGGTCCATTTCCAGGGTTGATAGCAAATCGGTAACAGTCATATTTTTCCTGTGTTCTACATCTAAGACCTCTTGCTTTCCAGGAGCAAATTCTTTAAGGATATTCTTAAAAATTACCCGGACCATAAATATGATCTCCTCACTTTTCCTCTTCGATTCCGGCAATTATTCTGGCCAGCTTCATCTTCTCTTCCAGGTTTCCCTGGCGCTGGATCATGATCCTCTGTGCCTGGGGAGATCCGGCACCGTGCATGGATTCAGCACGGTAACTTACCGCACCGGTGCCCATGGTCATATTTTCCAGCAAGCGTAAGATTCGCAAGCGGTGCTCTGTAGACACCCCTTCAACCCCCTGGTAATATTTTTCCAGGTAAGACCCTATATCGGGGTGCCTGAAATCCTGTTCAGAAGGCATTGTCACCATCAATCCCCCGGCGATATCTTCAGCCAGGCGAACAATTTCATACGGAAAGCGGGTTACGTTCTGTTTGCAGACATTAGCTAAAAGTAAATCAATAATATAGGTGCCTGAAGCTGTAGGGCATCCTTCACTGGAACAGGCAATTCCACAAGCATACAAGGTTTCGTTTAAGTGAATCATTTCAATAATCTTGTCCCTGATGTGGGAGGCCTTGGCTACCCCATTATGGACCGCCGCCTGGGCTGCCGCCCCTATCAACACATCACCCACTCCTGCCTTACAACCTCCGTAACTCTGCCGGTGATACCCGGCAAAACGTTCAACCAGCATCCCGGAATAACTGTATTCACCACACATAAATACTCTTTCCCAGGGAACAAACACATCATCAAAAACCATCAGGCATTCGTGGGCACCATAGCGGCAGTTACCAAGATCCATTGTCCCTTCTTCAAGTTTGCGGGTATCGCTGGACTGCCTGCCAAAGATGTAGGTAATTCCCTTACTGTCACTGGGCAAAGCAAAGGAAACAGCATAATCTGCATCCTTCTCACTCATCGCCAATGTAGGCATAACCAGGATCTGATGTGAACACAAGGCCCCGGTTTGGTGGGCCTTGGCGCCTCTTACCACTATGCCATCGCTGCGTTTTTCTACCACATGAAGGTACAAGTCAGGATCTTTTTGTTCAAAGGGACGCAGGGAGCGATCTCCCTTGGGATCGGTCATTGCTCCATCCACAACCAAATTTTCCTCCTGGACCATCTGCAAAAATTTGCGGAACCTGCCATGATATTCGGTGCCCAAATCCTGATCCATTTCGCAGGTAACACTGTCCACGGCATTAAAAGCATCAAACCCAACACAACGCTGAAAGCAAACTGCAGTTTTCTGCCCCATCAACCGCTGCATTTTAATCTTCTTAACCAGGTCTTCCGTGCTTTGATGTAAATGTGTGAAACGGTTAATCTTATTGCCGGTTAAACTAGAAGTCGCGATCATTAGATTTTCACACCCGGGATCATTCGCCAATTCGTAGCTTTTTGCTACTGCATTTACTGATGGACGGATAACCGGGTGATCAACAACATCATCTACTTTCTTACCAAATAGATACACTTTAGGATTCATCCGGCGTAGCGAATCAAGGTATTGTTCGGAACTAAGCAAATTCATTTCACCTCCAGTGTTTTTTTCCGTTCCTGCCAGTCAGGCATTACAGAAGATAAAAAGTTGTAAAACCGGGAGTCATGCTTTCGGTATAAAAAATGGGCCAACTCATGCAACACTACATAATCAATACATTTTTTTGGCATTTTGATTAGTTCAGTGTTTAACGTTATTTTCCCCTTGTTCCTGGAGCAAGAACCCCATCTGGTCTTCATGGTTCTGACCGTAAGTGAAGGCCTGGCAATACCAAAATCTATAACCAGGGCATGAATTCTTTCTAAAGAATCGGCGAATACCGGTTTTGCCTCCTCCTTTAACCAGCTATAAAAAAGCTGTTCTTTCATGGAAGGGTCTTCCCAGTTGTTTATATATAGCTGAATTTCATCTTTGTTCAAGCAAACCATGTCCTTTTTTTTTGCATTAATTATTCTTAGCGGGTACGGCCTCCCTAAAAAGTAGACTATATCCCCGGTTTCATACTTTATTCTTTGCACAGAAGCTTGTTTTTGTTTGAAATGATTGATTTGCTTTAAGATCCAGGGCGCTTTGTTCCAAACCAGCTTTTCAATGTAGTCATAGGGAACCCTGGAATGAGCGGAAACATTTACAGTTCCATCGGGACGCACTTTGAGGTTAATATTTTTTACCTTTTTTCTCTGGAGAGTAAAAACAATTTCTTGTCCAGCATAAGTAATCTTATGTTCCATTATAACTGCCACCTGAATCACTAGAAATGTTAAATTATATTTTGCTATATATGGAAAACCCAGCTTTACCAATGCTTTGCCGGGTTCACTTTCTTTCATTATACCTTAAAAACATTTCATTTTAATTACGATCAGAACTGAACCGGCTATAAATTATTCCCTGGTTTTCAATACTTGAACCAGGTCCAGTTTTCTAACTTTTCTCAAAGCGAACCGTTGGGCAATCCATATGGAAACAGCAGTAATTGCCGCTCCCATAAGTAAAGCCTGGGTAGATAAATCTGCCGGAACGGTATATAGATCGGTGCTTAACTCCCGGGAAAAGGCTTCCATCATCATTTGGGCAAGCGGTATACCGGCCAGCACAGCAAAAAAACTGATAACCCACTGCTCAAAAGTGATTACTGAAAACACTTCCCCCGAAGTCATGCCCAGCACTTTCATGGAAGCTAATTCACGACTACGTTCTGAAAGAATAATAAAACTGGAACTGTATATAATGGCAAAAGCGGTGATCACACCAACCAGCACAAATAGATAGATTGCACTGCCAAATGTTTCCATTAGTTTCCTGGCTTCCCGGATCTTTTCTTCGGTCCCATCTACACCGGCTACCAGATCACTTTCTAAGTAGCGCTCCCTAAGTTCAGCAATATTATAATCTATCGCTGCATTGTCATTCGATTTGCTTGCTTGACCCAGATTATCACCTCCCTGGTCAACATTAACCATGACTGCAGTAGCAAACTCGCCCTGGTTTAATATATCTTCCAGGGCTGATAACTCCATGTAAGCGTTCATGCCAAGGTATTGGGGCACAACCCGGGAAACTTCCACAGTAAGATAATCTTCATTGTCACGCAAATAAAGACTCTCCAGTTCCAAAAGGGAGCCCGGAACAACATCCAGCTTATCAGCTAGACGTTCGGATAATATGATCCCCTGCTCAGGAAGCTCGACCCGGTTACCGGCAGCATCCCTGATAATATACATATAGCTGCCCTGGGATATGCCAAGAAGCATTACATTTTCTTCGCGCCAGGCATGAGAGAGCTTAACCGGTACTTCAGCAAGCGATTCAGCCTGTATCACTTCTGCATGATCGAGCAGTTCTCCTTCCACTTTTTTCCGGGAAAGCGGTTCAGCAAGATTCACCCTGGCATGATATACTTCCACTTCTTCAAACCGGTGAAATACAAGTTTATCCACCAAATCATTGAGCGACCAGGTCACCACCACCACGGCACAGCTTAAGGTCATGCCTAAGAAAAGAAAGGCGGTTCTGCTGCGATTACGGGCCAAATTCCGGACCGCCATTTTCCCCTGGATAGTTAGCATTTCAGCAAACAACCAGATTTTTTCCAAAATAGTTTTTCTGCCGGAAACCGGCGCCGGAGGCCTCATCGCTTCGGCCGGTTTTAAACGCAAAGCATACTTGCATCCCTGGTAACCGGCGACCAAAAATATGCCCAGCGAAATAAACACTCCTAAAACCAGGTAATAAAGGGAAAACCCTTCGTACATTTCCGGAACATGGAAAAACTCCAGGAGCAACCAAGTGAGCGGATTAGCCAGGTAGATACCGATCAGGCCTCCCAGCAGCCCCCCGGTAAACCCTACCGTCAACGCATAAGCAAGGTAATGTATCATAATCTCTTTTTTGCTGTAACCAAAAGCTTTTAAAATACCGATCTGACCGCGCTGCTGTTCCACCAGGCGCTTAAGCATAATATAAAGGATTAAGGCAGCAATGGATAAAAACATCAACGGTAGCGCTGAAGACATTCTCTGCAGTTGTGCAACCTCTTCGCTTAAAATCAGGTGGCTGACCTGGTCTTCTCTTGGATATAGGTTGATTAAACCGTACGGTTCCAGTTCCGGCTTCAGGTGATCCTTAACCTCTTCAAACTCTGCACCCTCTTCCAGGGTAAAAGCCAGATCGTTCACCCGGCCCTGGAGGTCAGGGAAAAGATTCCACATTGTATCCCTGGAAACAAAAGCAATACCGTACTGTTCAGGGTTGGGGTAAATTTCTGCCTCAGTGCGCAGGGGGTAGGTGAATTCAGGGCTCATGGCATGACCTTCCACAGTTAACTCCCTGGCCCGTTCTCCAGCAATTACTTCTAGCTGGTAACCGATTTCCAGCCCATGGACATTGTAAAACTGGTTATCGATCCAAACTTCAGATTCCCCTTTCTTAAGTTCACGCCCCTCCAAAAGGCGAGCATCATTTAACCTTTCGGGATCATCTAATTCAAGGGAAACCAGTTCCAGGTATATTCCCAGATCGCCCTCAGGCCGGAGCACCCTAACTTCCCGCGTCACCCTACCGCTGACTTGATCCAAACCCTCAATATCAGCAAGAGCTTCAACATCTCGGTAAGGCATTGCTGTCAGTTCGGCAAACCCATCAGCAAAATTTTCTTCCCGGTAAAAATCCTGCTGGGAAAGACTCAAGTTATCACTGGCGATAGAAAAGGAGGTGAAAACCATTAAACCGAGAACAACCAGCAGCAGGCAGGCCAGATAAGAACCTCTATTACTCCAAATATCTCGGAACATTTTTTTCCAGAGCATCACCAGCTCACCTTCTCTGGCGGCAGCGGCTCGGTGTTTTCCTTGATCCCTTCAACCAGGCCGTCTTTTAAATAAATTACCCGGTCGGCCATATAACTGATATTGGTGTTGTGGGTAATAACAACGACAGCCTTATTGTACTGGCTGCAAAAGTCACGCAGCAGTTTCAGGATTTGCTTGCCGGTTGGCAAGTCAAGCGAACCGGTGGGTTCATCACACAAAAGCAGGCGGGGATTTTTTGCCAGGGCCCTGGCTATGGCCACCCGTTGCTGTTCTCCTCCGGATAATTGGGAAGGAAAATGTTCTTTCCGGTCGCTCAGTCCCACTTGATCTAAGAGAGTATCTATATCTAAAGGATTTGCTGCGATTTGCACTGATAGATGGACATTTTCATAAGCAGTCAAGTTAGGCATCAGGTTGTAAAACTGGAATATAAATCCTACCTCATTGCGCCGGTATACAGTGAGGCCTGCCTCCCCGGCATTGTGTAAGGGGGTTTCCTGGAAGTACAGTTCGCCTGCACTGGCCTGGTCCATGCCCCCAACAATATTAACGAGAGTACTTTTACCCGAACCGCTATGGCCTAAAACCACCACCAGTTCACCATCGTAAAGGGTAAAGTCCACACCTCTCAGGGCATGCACGGTTACCTCGCCCATACGGTAATGCTTTTTGATATTGTGGGCTACGATTAGCGCCATTTTATTCTCCCTTTCATAAATCAACGGATGCCTTCGGAAGACTTTATAAGGACACCTTCTTTAGCCAGGCGAAAATCGTTTTTAGCACGCTCATAGTCTAAAGCTGCCTCATAATGATCCTGGTGAACTTCCATCAGTTTTAAGCTCATTTCCATCAACGCCACCCCATCGACCAGGCCAGCTTCATGACGTGCCTCCATGCGCTCCAGGTTGCGTCTGGCCAAGTCCAGGGACCTATCTGCCAACCGGTAAGCCTCCTCTGCCAACTTGACCGAGCGGAACTCTTTTTCCACCTGGCTGCGTGCTTTCTGCCTGGCTTGTTCAAGCGCCAGTTGTTCTTTTTCCCCTTTATCACTCAGTTCATACTGCCGTTCATGCATTTTCACATTTAGCCCCTCATTAACTGCCTGATCAATAGCATCCCTCAGGTTTAATGCTTCTTTATCAGGCTCCGGAGGAGCAATAAGTTCCAGCTGCGTATTCAACTCATAACCAGTTAATAGTTTAATTTCATTTAAAAGGTCTTTCCGTTGTTCCTTAACTGAATTCAGGAGCAACTGGCCCTGTTCAACTTGAATAACAGCCCTTTCTATCTCTTGCCAGGTTACCATGCCCTGTTTTCGTTTTTCCTTTTTAAGGTAGAATAGTTCCCTTAAAAGCTCGAGATTTTCCCTTAAGACAGCTTCTTCACCTTTTAGAGTAAAGTAGAGGTAAAATAATTCTTCAGCCTGCCTGGTAAGGATTTCTGCCGTCATTTTCTTTTCATAATTAAGCCGGGAGACCCCCCGGCGCAGTTCTTTTTCTTCTTGCTCAAATGAATCCAATAAATCATCAAGCAATCCGCTAAACTCAAACTCGCTAATTTCTGCAAGCTGAGTTTCCATCTCCTCTAACAAGCCTTCCATGTCCTCCAGGGCTTCTTCCGCTTCCTCTTTTTCCAGGGATAGGATCCGGTAATCGGTATTATGCTCAGTGATCCTGTCTCGCAGGTCACCGAAGCCGAGAGTTGTTTTGCTACTAGTTCCACCAGCAGTACCGAGACTGTAGGTAACCACTCCTAGCAATACCACCGCTACCAGGCAAAAATGCAGGTAATAGCGTGATATTATAACCATCGCCAAGACACCTCTTTATCTTTATTACTAAACTCGCCTGCTAATCTGTTTCGTAATACACCCTTTGACCGTCGCTGACGTCCTCATGCCCGGGATCTAAAATTACCAGGTTCCCTTCCCGGATACCCTCGATAACTTCGGCTTCCCGTCTTGTTTCTGCGCCAATGTTTACCTTCTGCACTCGGGCTCGATCATTTCTTACCACCATCAGAGCATCTTCACCATCATGAGTAAACAGGGCTCGCCTGGGCACCAGCAAAACTTCTTCTGCAATACTGGCAATAAACTTCACATCTACTTTATAACCGGGGGCAAGGAGAACTTCCTCAGGTAGTTCCGGTTTGATAGTTATCGTTACCCTTTCTTCCTCGAGCCCCAGTGGAGATATATCTTCTTCTGCATACGCAGCTATTTCTTTAACCTCTCCCGAGAAAGCCAGGTCCTCTTCCCTTCTATCAAAGATCATTTCTACTGCTTTGCCAACATAGACTTCTTCAACATCACGAGTAAGCACCCGGGCTTCGACGAGCATTTGATGCTTCAAACTATCTTTTTTCAACAACCGCATCAGCGGTGCCTGGGGTCCCGCGATCCCTTTCTCTTCGGCATTTAAATCTGCCACAATCCCAGAAATCGGAGCATTGATGCGGTGGTTATCAATTTTATATTCAAGAGCGCTAAGCTTTGCATTTATAGAACTGCGTTGCGCTTTTAATTTTTCCAGGCCTGAAAGAGCTTCTTTTTTCAGTTGTTCCGCCTCTTCCAGTTCAATCCTGGTTGCATAATCCTTTTCATAGAGGGAATCTATTCTTTTATAATTCTCATCCGCCGTCTCAAAGGTTTCCCGGGTCATCTCAATCTCTTTATTAACAACATTCAGCTGCGATTGTAGTTCGGACAACTTATACTTCAATTCTTCGGTATCTAAAACAACCAGCAGATCATCTTCTTCTACTTCATCGCCTTCTTCCACGTTAACTCTGTCGATGTGAGCCTGGTAGAGAGAATAAATCATCCGCTCACCTTCCGAGATAAGCACTCCATCGTCGATGAAGCTATCAACCAGATCACCCCGTTCTACCCGGTGAACATCCACCTGCACACCTTCTAAATATTGAAAGGTTAAAATCCCCGCCACTAAAATAAAAACCATTGCAGTCAAGATGATTTTCCATTTCCGTTTCATAATTTATCCTCCACCGGCTCTTCTAAGTTACGGTAGCTGTTTTATCTGTCTATATTTTCTATATTCAATCTCTAGTTCCTCTATCTCGCAGCAACTAATTACAATATTTAACCAGCTGCCTGCAAAAATGCTAAAAAATACCTCTAATGGTAAATATTTAATAAATTGTCTGCTAGTGCCTTGTTGCACTTTGGTTTGGTGCCAACTCCTCGCAAAAAATGACGGCAGCTCAGCTGAAATAAATGGATGTGATCTTGTTAGTGGGTTAGTTCTTTTTAAGAACGAAAGTAAAAGTTTCTGCAGCCTGATCGCGGGAAATGAAACAAAAAAATATCAGCCATAGCCGCCAGAGCAGGTGCAGGGGAAAGAAAAACCGTAAGTAGATGCTGTTGTAGTAATATTTTTCTTCGACAATAGAAAAATTATAGAAAGCCGCTAACTTTTTAAGTTCCCCGGGGGTACACTTGTTATAATAAGCGGGAAATCCGAGTTTCTTTTTCATCTGAGGGTAAAAAAGTGCCAGGGCTTTATTTTTTAAACCCTGGGGTAAAAGCAGGTTAAGCCTTGCATAGAAGGCATTTTTATTGGGCAGAAAAAGTAAAGCCAGGCCGCCGGGTTTCAGGGTAGTTGAAATTGCACAGATAGCAGCATCAACATTCTTAATGTGCTCAAGCAACGATTGACATATAACCAGATCCGCGCTCTCCTCACCTTTAAAAAAAGTTATATCGGAGCATATTTGTTGATCATATATCCCTTCCGGCGCTTTAGCTAACTCATCTTTGCTAATATCAAGACCAATAACAGTAAGGTCCAGGCGCTTTTTTGTTTCTTTATTAAGGTAAGGGCGCTTTCCTCCTCCAACATCATAAACCACCTGTTTTCTCTGCAGGTAGCGGGGAACTACTTTATCCTGGAAATCCTTTTGACCGTCCACCCTAAATTTCCCGGGTAATAATCGATCAAAATTGCGACTGAGCCACTGCTGGCTTTGGATAAAATATTTTAACAGCTGCATCACTCCACCCACATTTATGGCTCTTCTACGATTTGCACTAACACCGCCTCGGACTGCGCCGGGTAACTTTCCATCATGCATTCCGATTTGATCCAAAATAACTGGCCGACTTAATAGAAGTAAATATCAAGCAGAATTGGCTGATCGTTTGCAGGCCAGGTAATAAGCGCCGTAATGGCCGGTTTGCTCAGAAACGGCCCTAAAAACAACCTTTTTAAACCTTTCCCTTAAATTTTCAGCAAAATTTTCATCCTCATTTGCACACCAAAAGCAAGCAACGCCACCCGGGGCAAGGCATTGATCGATAAGTCTCAATCCTTCTTGTTTATATAAGTATGCATTTTCGGGAAGGCTCAGCCAGGCACTGCCATTATCGGTATCTACCATAACAACCTGGTATTGATTCCTGCCAGGGGCTCGCGCTGCAGCCTGAGCCTCTTTTTTTAGCAGATCCTTAAAATCACCGCTGAATAAACCTACCCTGGGGTCGGACAAGGCATCATCATTAATACCGGTCAAGATTTCCCGGTTCCACCTGACCACTACCGGTTCAATTTCCGCGACTGAAACATAAGCAACCTGCTTGTATTTTAATGCCTCACTTAAACTGTACCCCACACCTAATCCACCCATGAGCACCTTTGCCGTTTTGTTCTCACCGGTAATAACCAGCTCCAGTGCTTCCCTAACAGCTGCTTTTTCTGAAGCCCCGTTATAGGTGGCCATCAAAAAAACACCGTTGTAAATAATTTCATATTCATTGCCACGGCGTTGCAGCTGAAGTTCACCGGCAACTCCCTGGCACCTTTCAATTACTTCGGGGCTCTGATAATTAAACCAGGACAATTATCTTAGCAACTCCTCGCTTTATCACTCAGCCAAAGGCAAACAATATTCATACCGGCAGCCTAATAATTTCCACCAGGGAGTTCTTATGAAAATAAAAGAATTAGTTAGCATTTAATACTCTTGCCTCATTATAACTTTTTTTGGCGGTTACGCCAATGAATCCACTTGATATAATCAAAGAAGAACTGAGCGAATGTATCGATTATGAAAAAACCAGCTTTCTGCCGTAAATTTTTCAAGCCTATCCGAGCCTATCCGGATGGATACGGTGAAGGGGCCCGCCCTATGCTCAGGCATATTACCGAGAAATTTCCCTTGAAGCTGCGCAAAAAATTTCTTTTTGGTAAAATTACAACAGAAAATAAAAAACAGGAGGGATAACCGGTGAACAAATCGAATGAGCGCGAATTGAAACAGGAGGAAGGAAAAGAAAAGCCTGCCAAGCAAATGCACATTAACTTAGAACAAACCCTCAGCAAAGAAGAAATCGGCAATTACTTAGTTGAAATTGGGAAGAAATTGATTAACGAGGGTTCGTTTACAATCAAGCAGGGCCAGCAAAGCTACGAAATTGCTCCTGCAGGACAGGTTAAATTTGAAATCCAGTATAAAACCAAGGGGGAAAAACAAGAATTTGAGCTCGAAATCCAGTGGAAGCCTGGAAAAGAAGAAGAATTCGAAATCAGCTAACTATCCAGAAAGCAGCAAAACCATAAACGAGAGCCAGGAATTATGCCTACTGGCTCTTGTTTTATTCAGGTAGGTGATTATTGGTAAATAATTAGCAGGTAGTTCACCGAATATCCAGGCTGATATCCAGGGCCTCTACAGAATGGGTCAGGGCACCAACCGAAATATAATCTACCCCTGCAGCGGCAACCGCTTCGACATCATCCAGGCCTATAGACCCGGAAGCTTCCACCAGTACTTTTCCATCAATTAACTCCACGGCCTGTTTCATTTTTTCAGGTGCCATATTATCGAGCATTATTATATCAACCCCGGCATCAAGTGCTTCTTCTACTTGCGCCATGTTTTCAACTTCCACTTCAATTTTAGCAGTCATGGGAAGCTTACTTTTCAATCTTAAGACAGCATTCTTTATGCCCCCGGCCCCCTTGATATGATTATCTTTAACCAGGGCTGCATCATAAAGACCGATGCGGTGATTAATGCCCCCACCAAGCCTGACTGCGTACTTTTCCAAAACCCTTAATCCGGGAGTGGTTTTTCTTGTATCAAGGATCTTCACATTATATTTTGCCGCTCTTTCAGAGTATGTACGGGTCCTGGTGGCAATTGCAGAAAGCCTCTGAAGAAAATTTAGGGCTACCCTTTCCCCGGATAAAATTGCCTGCATGCTTCCCTTGATTTCCGCCAAAACATCACCGCTTCTAAATTCGGTGCCTTCGGGGCAAAATTGATCCCACTGTATTGCCTGATTAAGAGTTTTAAATACCATTTCTGCAACCGGCAGGCCCGCAGCAACCCCTTTTTCCCTGGCAATAACTAGTCCTGAACCGCTATGATCTAAGCCAAAAATGTTCGATGTGGTAACATCTCCGCTGCCTAAATCTTCAACCAGAGCCTTTTCTACAATCTCACTGTACAAAAGTTGGTTAATATCCAAGCACTAGCCCCCCCCTTTAAACAGCAACCCATATCATACCGAAAATTATTTGCCATAATATCTTTCAACTAGCCTTTTCCATTTTCACCTGTAGCATTCGATCAAGCGCTTTAAATGCTTCTTTTCTAGCCTTTTCAGGTACAGTTACTTTATACTGCATTTTTTCCAGGGCATCCTTAATTTTCTCCAGGGTTACCAGCTTCATTGTCTGGCAAACCAGATCAGCAGACAATAAGTAAAATTCTTTTTCCGGGTTATCTTGCTTAAGTTTATAAAGCGTCCCTTTCTCTGTGCCCACAATAATTTTTTTTGAAGCAGTTTCCCTGGAGTACCTGATTATGTCAGCAGTACTACCCACATGATCGGCCCGGGCCAACACTTCGGGAGGACATTCGGGGTGAACTGTAATAACACTGTCAGGATGCAGGTTACGCTGTCGCTCAACATCCCCGGCAGTCAAAAAATCATGAATAGGGCAGCATCCTTCCCAGGGAATGATTTCCTTGTCTGTATTTAAAGCTACATAATTGGCCAGGTTTTTATCAGGAACGAATAAGACCTGTTTTTCGTCAAGGGAATTAACTACCTTTAACGCATTAGAGGAAGTGCAGCAAATATCGCTCATGGCTTTGATTTCAGCAGAACTGTTCACATAACAGACCACTGCAGCTTCCGGGTAGTCTTCTTTTTTAGACTGCAGTTTTTGCGGAGTGATTGCATCTGCAAGAGGACAACCTGCCTCCGGGTCCGGCAGTAAAACGTCTTTTTGCGGTGATAATATGTAAGCACTTTCCGCCATGAACTGAACGCCGCAAAAAACGATCACTTCCGCATCAGTAGATGCCGTCTGCTTGCTTAATCCGAAAGAATCTCCGGTATAATCCGCTATTTCCTGCACTTCGTTATTTTGGTAGTAATGGGCCATGATAATTGCTTTTTTTTCTTTTTTCAGCTCAGCAATTCTTCTTTTGATGTCAGCAATGCTCATTATCCTGACAGTTACTCCTTTCCAGCTATCTTTTAAAAAGTTTAATCTTCAAAATGGATTCCCAATAAATTTTTACTGTTGGAATTATAGCAGGAAAGCTGATTATTAACAAACTTATTTATGAAGATATTCTCTGGTTAAAGGAAGATTGTTGCAGAGGCCTTTGCTAAATAGCACCTGGTGAATATCGAGTCCGCTGCATGAAAAAGAAGCGCTGCATCCTAAAAGGTATAGACGCCACATCCTTACAAACCGTTCGCTGCATTTTGCTTTTATTTGGTCAGCGACTTTATCGAAATTGTTAGCCCAAAGTTCAGTGGTCCTGGCATAATGCAGGCGCAGGCTCTCGACATCAATAACATGAAAAGAGTGCTCCGGCATAACCCACATTATTTCTCTAAGCGAAGGAATATACATTGAAGGGAAAATATATTTTTCCACCCAGGGATTAACCGGAACTTCAGTAGGGCGGGTCATGGCATGCAATAGGGAAAGACCTCCCATTTTGAGCATTTTTTTCAAGCATGAAAAATAAGCAGGGATATATTCCGCCCCTACATGTTCAAACATGCCCACACTGGAAATTTTATCAAAGGTCTTTCCTTCAAAAGCCAGGTCTCGGTAATCAGCCTGGCGCACCTCGACTTTACCGGAAACACCTTCTTCTTTGATTCTCTTTTTCACTTCTTCTTCCTGTTCATTGCTTAAGGTTATACCCAGGGCGTTAACTCCATATTCTTTGGCAGCTTTAATGATCAGCCAACCCCAACCGCAGCCAATGTCAAGTAAAGATTCACCTTCTTTGAGCTGCATTTTTTGCAGGATGTGATCAATTTTTTGCAACTGCGCTTGTTCCAGCGAATCATCGGGAGTCTTAAAATAAGCGCTGGAATAACTCATGGTCTGATCCAGCCAAAGCTTAAAAAATTCGTTGCCCAGGTCGTAATGATCTCTGATATCTTCCTTTTGTTTCTCAGTCGAAGCTGTTTTTTGACAATCCATAAACCGGTGCAAAAGCCCCTTGCTTTTGGAATCTTTCTTGAAAATCTCTTCATTTTGGATTAACAGCTTGAGAAAAGCCTTCGCATCACCATCAAGATCGATTACTTTATCCATATAAGCTTCGCCAAACCTGATTTCAGGCTGATCGAGCATATCGCGCAGGTTTATTTTTTCGTTGATTATCAATCGAACAGGTGGCTCCGTGCCATTTTCTGCACCATAAAATTCCGTACTGCCATCCCAGTAAGTAACCGCAAATGGCCCTCCCTTGATAGAACGGAAAACAGCCCTTAATAGCTCCTTATGCATTACTAACCCTCCTTTCTTTTACGAGGGGTCATAATTATATTATGCAGCAATTCTCCAAATTTTGCAACATTTAGTCGCTTAAACCAAAACGAAATTTATTCCAGTTTCAATATCCGGTACTATCAGGAATGCATAAAAGGCTGGCGTTTCTTATAGGTTAAAACTCTCCAAAACCATTCCATCGGCCCGTATTTAAATTTACTCAACCAGGCATTGCTCCAGGCTACCTGGACGAGGTAAATCGCAATCGTGATCAATATCCCTTCAAATAAAGATACTTGCCCGTATAACCCGAAACCGAAGCCGTAAAAAATGATCATGCATACCAATGTCTGAGAAAGGTAATTTGTCAGGGCCATTTTTCCGGCTGCCGCTACCGGGGTTAACAATTTCTTGCAGAATCCTCCCTGGACGGCCAAAATAATGGTTGCTACATAAGCGGGAAACAAAAACAGGGAAGC
>SL_8KL_010_SEDDRAFT_10001131_pt1 | contig 23100 bp, 20 predicted proteins | sample SodLakKL_010_SED_4_FD_11160 | JGI IMG/M metagenome (IMG submission 11160) | reverse complement strand
CGGCGTCACCGCCGCTGTCGCCGCCGCTGTCCCGGCCGCTGTCACCGCTGCGGTCACCGCTGCGGTCCCGGTCACGACCGCCACCTTCGCGGCCACCCCGGTCACCGCTCCCGCGGCCACCCCGCTCCCGACCACCACGTTCACGGTCGCGGGCACGGGGCCGCTCCTCCCCGGCGTCGTCACCGGGGGCGTCGGCTGGGGCGTCGGCGGGGGCGTCGGTGGCCGCCGCCTCTCCGGCCTTCTCACCGACGTACTGCAGCTTGAACTTGCGACCACCATCGAGCACGTCGAGCACCTCGACGAGCACCTGCTCGCCGACCTCGACGGCCTCCTCGGCGTGGCCGAGGCGCTTGCCCTTCATCTTCGACAGCTCGGAGATGTGGAGCAGCCCGTCGGTGCCAGGCGTCAGGGAGACGAACGCACCGAAGTCGACCGTCTTGACGACGGTGGCGTGGTAGCGCTCGCCCTTCTCCGGCAGCTGCGGGTTGGCGATCGCGTTGATGCGGTCGAGTGCGTCCTGGGCCACCTCGCGGGAGTTCGCGTAGATCTTGACGACCCCGCGACCGGCCTCCTCGTCGACGTCGATCTGGGCGCCGGTCTCTTCGACCAGCTCCTTGATGATCGCGCCGCGCGGGCCGATGACCGCACCGATCTTGTCCTGGGGGATGTGGACGATCTCCACCCGAGGCGCGCCGTCGGCGACCTCCTCGCGGGGCTCGGCGATGGCGTCGTTCATCACGTCCAGGATGTCGAGGCGGGCCTCACGGGCCTGCAGCAGCGCGTCCTGGAGCACGTTGGCCGGGATGCCGGCGAGCTTGGTGTCGAGCTGCAGGGCGGTGATGAAGCCCTCCGGCCCGGCGACCTTGAAGTCCATGTCGCCGAAGAAGTCCTCGACGCCCTGGATGTCGGTCAGGGTGGTGTACTTGCCGTTCTCGTACACCAGCCCCATGGCGATGCCGGCGACCTGGGCGTGGGTGGGCACCCCGCCGTCCATCAGGGCCATCGACGCGGCGCAGACCGAGCCCATCGAGGTGGAGCCGTTGGAGCTGAACACGTCGGAGACGAGCCGCATGGCGTAGGGCCACTCCTCGGTGTCGGGCAGGATCGGGATCAGGGCCCGCTCGGCGAGCGCCCCGTGGCCGATCTCGCGCCGCTTGGGGCTGCCGACCCGGCCGGCTTCGCCGGTGGAGTAGGGCGGCATGTTGTAGTGGTGCAGGAACAGCTTCTCGTCCGCCGGGTCCAGGGTGTCGAGACGCTGGCCCTCCCGGGTGGTCCCGAGCGCCAGCACGGAGACGACCTGGGTCTCGCCACGCTGGAACAGCGCGGAGCCGTGGGTCTTGGGCAGCACCTCGACCTCGGCGGTCAGGGGACGGATCTCGGTCGCGCTGCGGCCGTCGATCCGGAAGCCCTCGTCGACGATCAGACGGCGAACGACCTTCTTCTCGGTCGTGCGGAACGCCTCACCAGCCTGCTTGCGCAGCTCGTCCTCGTCGAGGTCACCGACCCCGGCGGCCACGACCGCGTCGACGACCGCGGCCTTGACCTCAGCGATCGCCTCGTCCTTGCCCTCCTTGGAGAGCTCGGCCTGGCGGTAGACCTCGAGGACCTTGGCTTCGCCCTCGGCCCACGCCGCGTCGAAGACCTCGTCGGAGTGGTCCAGGAACAGCGGGTACTCGCCGGCGTCACGGACCCCGACCTCGTCGACGAAGGCCTGCTGGGCCTCGCAGAGCTGGCGGATGATCGGCTTGACGTCCTCGATCGCCTGACCGACGACCTGCTCGGTCGGCGCCGGGGCACCCATGTCGATCTTGATCCAGCTGTCGGGGGTGGCCTCGGCCTCGATCATCAGGATCGCGACCTCACCGTCGTCCTCGACGCGCCCGGAGATGACCATGTTGAACACGGCCTCCTCCTCGAGCTCCTCGAAGGTCGGGAAGGACACCCAGGAGCCGTCACGCAGCATCGCGTAGCGCACCGCGGCGACGGGGCCGGCGAAGGGCAGACCGGACAGCATCGTCGACAGCGACGAGCCGTTCATGGCAATGACGTCGTAGGGGTCGACCTGGGTGGTCTGGATGATGGTGTTGACGACCTGGACCTCGTTGCGCAGCCCTTCGGCGAAGGTGGGACGCAGGGGGCGATCGGCCAGGCGGCAGACGAGGATCGCGTTCTCGGAGGGACGCCCCTCGCGCTTGAAGAACGATCCCGGGATGCGCCCGTTGGCGTACATCCGCTCCTCCACCTCGATCGTGAGGGGGAAGAAGGGCAGGAAGTCCTTCGGCTGCTTCGATGCGGTGGTCGTCGTCAGCACCTTGGTGTCGCCGAGGCTGACCACGGCTGCGCCGCCTGCCTGGGCGGCGAGGGTGCCGGCCTCGAAGGTGATGCTGCGACCGTCGATCTCGACGGTGTGCTCGTAGATCCCGAGCTTGCCCACGTTGGGCCTCCTATCGGGTTGCGTGCCGCGCACGGGGTGTGCGGGCGATGGGCCACCGGCCTCCGGCTCATCAGTGGGGGCGGCTCGCGGCGTGCGAGCCGTCTCCACTGACGACCGACTCCGGTGACGGGGGTGCGTCGTCGCAGCGGGGTCGCCGCACGACGCGGGCCGGGGTCGCTTCCACGCGATCCCGGCCCGGGGGTTCAGCGGCGGAGCTCCAGCTCCGCGATGAGCGCACGGTAGCGCTCGATGTCCATCCTCTTCAGGTAGTTGAGCAGTCGACGTCGCTGGCCGACCAGCTTGAGCAGCCCACGCCGCGAGTGGTGGTCCTGCTTGTGCTCCTTGAGGTGTTCGGTCAGGTGACTGATGCGCTGCGTCAGCAGGGCGACCTGGACCTCAGGTGAGCCGGTGTCGCCGGGCTCGCGGGCGAAGCGTTCGATGATGGCTTGCTTGTCGTTCGGCAGCGTGATCGCCACTGGGCTACTCCGTATCGTGGTCGGCCCTGCCGCGCCGGGTGGGGCGGTGCTGCGCACCACCACCTTGGGGTCCCGCCCCGGTGCTCGCCACGACGCGCGCACCGACACCTCGCGACCGCCGCGACGTTCGGCCGTTGGCCGGCGAGGCGGTGGCGCTCCAGGGATCCCGACACCCGAACGGGCACGGTGGGAACGACCCGGGGCCGGGTCGTCGACGTCAGTGTGGCACAGGCCCGCAGGTCCGGCAAGCACACACCACCAGCGACCGCCCCCCTCACCCCTCGGACAACAACGCCCGGGCGCGCGCCACGTCCGCCCCGATCTGTGCCACCAACGCTTCGACGCCGTCGAAGCGCTGCTCGGAGCGGAGCCGGTGCCGGAAGCGGAAGCAGAGGTTGCGACCATAGAGGTCGGCGTCCACATCGAGCAGGTGGACCTCGACGGTCCGGGTCGTGCCGTCGAAGGTGGGCCTGAGGCCGACGTTGGTCACCGCCGGGACCCAGCGCCCGTCGAGCAGCGCATGCCCCGCGTAGACCCCCGTGGCCGGGACGACCAGATCGGGGTCGATCACCAGGTTCGCGGTCGGGAAACCGATCCCCCGCCCCCGGCCGTCGCCTCGGACGACCATCCCGCCGAGCTGGTAGGGGCGCCCGAGGGCCGCGGTGGCCCACGCCAGGTCACCGTCCTGCAGGTGCTCACGGATCGCGCTGGAGGAGATGCGGCGATCGTCCATCTCCAGCAGGGTGACCGCCTCGGGTGCGAAGCCGTGCTGCTCCCCGAGCTCCAGCAGGGTCACGACGTCGCCGGCGGCCTTCGCGCCGAAGTGGAAGTTGGTGCCGACCACGACCCGGACCGCGGCCAGGGACCCCGCCAGGACCTCGGCCACGAACTCCGCCGGTGTGGAGCTCGCCAGTTCCCGGGTGAAGGGCAGCACCAGCACGGCGTCGACGTCGGCCGCCGCCAGCGACGTGACCCGGTCCTCGAGGGTCTGGAGCCGTGGCGGCGCGGCCTCGGCCCGCAGGAGCACGGCCGGGTGGGGATCGAAGGTCACGGCGACGGACCGGACACCGTGGCGCTCCGCGAGGGCGACCGCGCGCCGCAGCAGCACCTGGTGACCCCGGTGGACCCCGTCGAAGTTGCCGATGGTGACCACCGACGGGTCGTGGGGCAGGGCGTCGAGGCCGCGCGCGACGATGGTCATCGCAGCTCCTCGGGTCGCGTCCACACCAGCTCCGGACGCGCGCGGGTCCCGGTCGCATCGTCAGCGACGATGGCGAGCAGCTGCTCGCTCCTGCCGACTGCGGCGGGGCGCACCAGTGCCACCGGCCCATCACGGCCGACCGGCGGCACCGAGCCGCCCTGAACGAGACGGCGGGCCACCTCGTCGTCGGTGACCTCGACCACCTCGAGGGTGCGTCCCACCGCGGCCGCCACGTCGATGCCCCGGGCCAGGACGTCCTCGGGGCCGGCCCCATCGAGCGCATCGAGGCTGACGGCCTCGTCGACGGTGAAGGGTCCGTTGGCGATGCGGCGCAGCGAGGCGAGGCTTCCACCGACCCCCAGCGCCGCGCCCACGTCGTGGGCGATCGTGCGCACGTAGGTCCCGGCCGAGCAGGTCAGCAGCACGCTGACCTCGGCCATCGGCCCCGGCGCGAAACCGTCGAGCACCAGGGAGGACACCTCGACCCGGCGGGGGATGCGCTCCACGGTCTCGCCGCGGCGGGCCTTGGTGTGCAACCGCTCGCCACCGACCTTGACGGCGGAGACCATGGGCGGCACCTGCTCGAAGGTGCCCTGGAACGCCGACAAGGCCTCACACACCGTGTGCTCGTCGAGATGGCTGGCGTCGAGGCGGGCCAGCTCGACCCCGGTGGTGTCCTGACTGTCGGTCTCGACGCCGAGCTGGATCCGGGCCGCGTAGGTCTTCGAGCCGGCCTGGAGGAAGCGCACGAGCTTGGTCGCCCGGCCGAGACAGACCACCAGCACACCGGTCGCGGCGGGGTCCAGCGTGCCGGTGTGGCCGACGCGGGAGTGCCCGACGACCCGCCGGATCCGGGCGACGACGTCGTGGGAGGTTGGCCCGGCGGGCTTGTCGACCACCAGCACGAGGTCGTGGACCGGGCCGCGGGGCCGGGGGCGACGTGCCATCGCTCAACCCTCCCGGAGCAGCGCGACGACCTGCTCGACGACCGCATCGGCGGTCCCCGAAGCGTCGAAACCAGCCGCCAGGCGGTGGCCGCCGCCCCCGAACGCCGCCGCGATCCGGCCAACGTCGACCTTGCCGCGGGACCGCAGCGATCCCCGCCAGGAGCCGTCGGGAGCCGGCCGGAGCGTCAGGGCCACCTCGGCGACGTCAGCGGTCCGGAGCAGGTCGATCAACCCCTCCGTGCTGCCGTCGGCGGCGACGGCGAGGTCCTCGGGTGACAGGTGGGTGTGCACCAACGCCACCTCGGGGACGAAGCCCGCCCGAGCCAGCGCGCGACCGAGCAGGGTCAGGTCGTCCAGGCGCCGGGTCTCGAACAGCCGCTGACTCCAGGTGGCCTGGTCCACCCCGGCCGCCAGGAGGCGGGCGCCGAGCAGGTGGGCGTCGGGTCCGGTGGCCTGGTAGGAGAACCGGCCCGTGTCGGTCACGAGCCCGACGTACAGGCACGTCGCGATGTCACGGGTCAGCGGCAGGTCGAGCTCGTCGAGCAGCAGCGCCACGACCTGCACCGTCGCTGCCGCCCCGGGAGCCACCAGCGACAGTTCACCGAAGGGGACGCTGCGCTCGTGATGGTCGAGCACGATGGTCGGGACCCCGGCGTCGAGGTGACCGGCCACGGTGCCCAGCCGTCCGGGGCCGGCGGTGTCGAAGGCGACCAGCAGATCGATCTCGCTGGCCGGCGGCAGGTCGGCGACGGGCACCACGGCCTCGATCCCGGGCAGCAGGGTGAGCGCCGGTTCGAGCTCGAGCGGCTCCTCCCCGATCGTCGGCAGCGTGCGGGCACCTGCGCCGCTCAGCGCGAGGTGGAGTGCCAGTGCCGAGCCCAGCGCGTCGCCGTCGGGGCTGACGTGGCCGGCGAGCACCACCGTCCGGTGCTCGCGGCAGGCATCTGCCAGGCGCTCGACCACGGCGTCGATCGTGGCCTCGTCGAGCTGGGCGCGCCACGACGTTGCCGGCGCCGGCCCAGATGCCGCCGCTGAACCGGTCGTGGGCGATACGTCGCTCACCCGGCGGTCCCGTCGTCGGCCTGCGGGTCCTCCCGGTCCTCGATCCCACCGGTGCCCGGCGGGACCTCGCCACGGGACTCGATGCCGCGCAAGAGCTCCTCGACCCGGGAGGCATGCTCGGCCACGGGATCGGGCACGAACCGCAGCTCGGGCGTGGTCCTGAGCCCCACGCGCCGGGCGACCGGCCCGCGCAACCGGCCCGCCACCGCCACCAGGGCTTCGGCCACGTCAGCGGCGTCGGCGATGTGGTCACCGCCGCTGCGACGGGGATCGCGACTCAGCACGCTCGGGTCCAGGGTGGAGTAGTACACCGTGGCGACGTCGTGGTCGGGGGTCACGTCGGCCTCGGTGACGGTGACGAAGGTCAACCTGGGATCGGCGATGTCGGTCTGGAGGAGGTCGGCCACCGCGGCCCGGACCTGCTCGTCCACCCGTGGGTTGCGCTTGCGTGCCATCGGTCGCTCCTGCCTGTGGTGGTGGTCGGTCAGCGCTCGAAGGTGCCGGGTAGCTGCTGCTCCCCCGCGTCGGCATCGAGGTGGTCGGCGAGGTCGGTGACGGCCAGCACCTCCACCCTCGGATCGCGTTCCAGGATGGCGGTGAGCCGATCGAGGACGCGGTCGACACCCGTTGCGGTCGACGCTGCCAGGGCGACACCGAGGACCGCCCGCTGCCACCGGTCCTGGGCGCCGACCTCGGCGACCGAGACGCCGAGCTGGTCGTTGAGCGCTGCCTGGGCTCGCCGCAGCAGCGCGCGCTTGCCCTTCAGGCTGTCGATGCCAGGGAGGTACAGGTCCACCCGGGCGATGCCGTAGTGGACCCGCCCCCTGGCGTCGTCGTCGCTCACTGCGATGGCTCGGATCGGTTCAGGCGCGCGCGACCTCCACGGTCTCGAAGGCCTCGAGGATGTCACCCTCCTTGACGTCCTGGAACNTNGCGAGCCCGATACCGCACTCGAAGCCCTCACGGACCTCCTTGACGTCGTCCTTGAAACGGCGGAGCGAGGTCATGGTGTCCTCGGCGACGACGACGCCCTCGCGGATCACGCGGACCCCGGCATCGCGGCGGACCTCGCCCTTGATGACCATGCAGCCGAACACGAAGCCCTTGGGCGTCTTGAAGATCTCGCGGACCTCCGCCTCGCCGACGATCTCCTCGCGGAACTCAGGCGCGAGCAGCCCCTTGACGGCGCGCTCGATGTCCTCGATCGCCTCGTAGATGATGCGGTAGGTCCGCACATCCACACCGGAACGGTCGATCTCCTCGCGGGCGTTGGCACCAGGGCGCACGTTGAAGGCGACGATGATCGCGTCGGAGGCCTCCGCCAGACGGACGTCGCCCTGGGTGATGGCCCCCACGCCCTTCTGGATCACCCGGACCTGGACCTCGTCCAGCTCGAGCTTCAGCAGGGCGTCCTCGAGGGCCTCGGCGCTGCCGGAGACGTCCGCCTTGATGATGACGTTGAGGTGCGCCTTGTCGCCGGCCTGCACCGCGGAGGTGAACTCCTCCAGGGTGGTCGGTCGGCGGTCGGCGAGCTCCTTACGGCGTTCCCGTGCCGAGCGCCGCTCCGCGACGTCGCGGGCGAACCGCTCGGCGTCGACGACCCGGAACTCGTCACCGGCCTCCGGGACCTCGTTCAACCCCAGCACCTGCACGGGACGCGACGGCTGGGCTTCGTCGACCGGCTGGCCGTTCTCGTCGAACATGGCCCGGATCTTGCCGTCGGCGGTCCCGGCCACGAGGATGTCCCCCCGGTGCAGGGTGCCTCCCTGGACCAGGACCGTGGCGACCGGACCTCGACCGCGGTCGAGGTGGGCCTCGACGACCCGGCCGCGGGCGGCCTTGTTGGGGTTGGCCTGCAGCTCCAGCAGGTCGGCCTGGAGCAGGACCACCTCGAGGAGGTCCTCGAGGCCGATCTGCTGCAGCGCGGAGACCTCGACCATCGGGACGTCACCACCGAACTCCTCGGCGACGAGATCGTGCTCGGTGAGTTGGGCCTTGACGCGGTTGGGGTCGGCGCCCTCGACGTCGATCTTGTTGACGGCGACGACCACCGGTACCTCGGCGGCCTGCGCGTGCGCGATCGCCTCCCGGGTCTGGGGCATGACGCCGTCGTCCGCCGCGACCACCAGGATCGCGACGTCGGTGACCTGGGCACCCCGGGCCCGCATGGCGGTGAACGCCTCGTGACCGGGGGTGTCGATGAAGGTGATCTGACGCCCGTCCTTGGTGATCTGGTAGGCACCGATGTGCTGGGTGATGCCCCCGGCCTCGCCCGCGACCACGTCGGTCTTGCGGATCGCGTCGAGCAGCTTGGTCTTGCCGTGGTCGACGTGGCCCATCACGGTGATGACGGGTGCGCGCGGCTCCAGGGTCACCGGATCCTCCGGAGCTTCGATGCCGAACTCGAGCTCCTCCTCCGACATGAAGTAGACGTCCACGCCCAGATCGGCACAGATGATCTCGACGGTGTCGTCGGGCAGGGTCTGCTGCACCGTCGCCATCTCGCCCATGTCGAACAGCTTCTTGACCACGGCCGCACCGGGGACCCCGAGCTTGTCGGCCAACTCCCCGACGGTGATGCCGGAGAGGACCTCGACGCGCTGGACCCGGATCTGGTCCTCGATCGGCACGTCCCGACGCATCGGACCCCGCTGCAGCTCCTGCTCCGCCGGCGACTGCTTCTCGCGCTTCTTCTTGCGCTTGGTCTTCCCGCTGCCGGGTCCACCGGTCCCACCGGGTGCCGCGGGCCCACGGCTCGGCCCTCCGGTCCCACCCGGACCACCACGCCCGACGGGCTGGCGGTAGGGGGAGGACCCGGGACCACGACCTCCAGCGGGCGCGCCGCGACCGGCGCCGCCGGGCGCACCACGACCGCCACCCGGACCACCGGGTGCGCCACGGCCGGCGCCGCCAGGGGCACCGGGCCCACCACGACCGCCGGCGGGAGCGCCGGGCTGGGGCTGGGGTCGAGCGGGGGCCTTGCGCAACGGTGGCGGGATAGCGCGCCTGCCCGAGCCCTCCTGGGGCAGGGCCTGGTCGCCACGACGCCGCAGCTCGGGTGCGTCACCGGTGGCCGTCGGCGGCGGCTGCGGACTGCGCTGGGAGGGGGGACGCAGCGGCGCCTCACCCGGCTTGAGCCGCGGTGGTGGCGCGCCCGGCATCCGCTTGGCACCCGCCTCGCCCTCGCCCGACGTGGAGGGCTCCTTGGTCGGCGGCGCCGACTGAGCGTCCTGAGGTTCGGGCTCGGTCGGTGCCGATGCGGCCGGTGCCGTGGCCGCCCCGGTCCCCTCGCCCGCCGGCGCGGGCGTCTCGTCTTCGCTCGGGGCGGCCGCCGGGGGCGGGGTGGCCGCCTGCTGCTCGCGCAGGTGGGGCGGGAGGACCTTGGCCGCCTTCTTCCGCTCCGGCGGCGCGGCGGCCTGCATCGAGCGGTACCGCTCGAGCTCCGCCTGCTCCCGCCGTCGCTTGGCTTCCTGCTCCGCCTTGCGCTCGGCGTCGGTCTTGCCGAGCGACTCGCGGAACCGCGCAGCGTCGGCACCGTCGATGGACGAAGAGTGGCTCTTCGCATCGACGCCGAGATCGGTCAGGCGACGCAGGACCTCCTTGTTGTGGAGGCCGGTCTCCTTGGCCAGTTCGTAGACGCGGACCTTGTTGCTCACGCGTTCTCGCTCCTCACGGTGCCAACCGGCACCTGGTGGTACACCACGTGGTTCTCGAGCTGGTCGAGCGCGGCGAAGGCGTCAGCCTCGGTGATGCCCCGCAGGGCGCGTCGCAAGGGGCTGGCGCCGCGTCGTCGCGCCGCGGCGATGCAGTCGGGGTCGGGGCAGAGGTACGCCCCCCGGCCGGGGAGCCGAGCTTCGGGGTCGACCCTGACCCCGTCGGGGGTGAGGGCGACTCGCAGCAGGGCGCGCTTCTCGCGCGCTCGGCGGCAACCGATGCAGGTCCTGACCGGCGCTCGAGGCGCGGTGCCCGGCAATGGTACGCCCTCCTCGGGGTCCGGTGGGTCGTCCACCTCGGTGACGGGGTCACCAGCAGGTGCACGGCGGCGTGACGTGGTGGCTTCAGGGGGTGGCGGTCGGGTCCGGATCGGGGTCGGTGACCTCGACCACCTGGGTGGGCTCGGGGACGACCGGGTCGGCCGGAGCGCCGACCGGCAGATCGGTGGCGGTGGCATCGGGTTCGGCGCTGAGCACGTCGTCCTCCTCGTCCTCCAGCGCTGAGCGTCGGACCGCCTCGGCCGACTCGTACGCCGCCTCGATGGCCTTGGCGCCCTCATCGGACAGCGGGTTGCCGTACTCGTCGATCAGCCCGGCCTCGAAGGCCTCCTGGAAGGCCCGCTGCTCCTCGGCGAACTGCGTCTCGGACTTGATGTCGATGCGCCACCCCGTCAGCCGTGCGGCCAACCGGGCGTTCTGACCCTCCCGGCCGATGGCCAGGGACAGCTGGTAGTCCGGGACGACCACCAGCGCGGTGCCCTCCTCCGGGTAGAGGTAGACGCTGGAGACCTTCGCAGGCGACAGGGCGTTGCCGACCAACTGCTCGGGCTCATCCGCCCAGCGCACGATGTCGATGCGTTCGAGCTCCTCGGAGTGGAGCTCCTTCTGCACGCTGCGCGCACGCTGGCCTCCGGGGCCGACGCAGGCCCCGACCGGATCGACGTCACGGTCGTTGCTCATGACCGCCACCTTGGTGCGGTGCCCGGCCTCGCGCGCGATGCCCTTGATCTCGACGATCCCCTCCTCGATCTCCGGCACCTCGAGGGCGAAGAGGCCGACGACGAGTGCCGGGTGGGTCCGGGAGGCGACGATCTGGGCACCCCGCAGCTGCTTGCGGACCTCGATCACCACCGCCCGGGAGTGGGCGCCGTGCTCCAGCCGCTCGTTGGGGATCTGCTCCTGGTAGGGCAGCAGCGCCTCGGTGCGGCCGAGCTCGATCAGCGTCGCGTTGCCCTGCTGGGAGATCTGGCCGGAGACGATGTCGCCCTCGCGACCCACGAACTCGCCGTAGGTCGCCTCCCGCTCGGCCTCACGCAGCCGCTGCAGGAGCACCTGCTTGGCGGTCTGGGCGACGATGCGACCGAAGTCCTTGGGCTCCTCGCGCCACTCGGAGACGATGTTGCCCTCGTCGTCGAGCTCCTGGGCGTAGAGGCTGACCTCGCCGGACGACCGGTCGACCGACACCCGCGCTTCGTCACCGGTCGCGTGGGGTGAACGCTTGTAGGCGGAGGCCATGGCGGTCTCGAAGGCCTCGACCACCGTGAGGAAGTCGATGCCCTTCTCGCGCTCGATCTGACGCAGCGCGTCGATGTCGATCTTCACGTGTCGGCCTCCTCTGGGTCACCACGGGAGCACGACGTGGCCCCGGGCGACGTCGCTGAGCGCGAGGTCCCGGTCCCCGTCGGGGGTGGCGATGGTCAACGTGGTCTCGGTGGCCGCCGTGAGCTCGCCGACGACCTCGTGGCCCCCCTGCTCGGCAGCGTGCAGCTCGAGCCGGAGCGTGCGACCACGGTTGCGGGCGAAGTCCCGGGGGCGTGTCAGTGGCCGATCCGCACCCGGGGAGGTCACCTCGAGGGTGTAGCCCCCGGCGATGGGGTCGTGATCGTCGAGGACCGCCTCGAGCTCGCGGGACAGCGCGGCGATGTCCTCGATGCCGACCAGGACCTCGGGGTCGAGGTCGACGGCGTCGACGATCACACGCACCATGCGGCTGCCCCGCTGCCCCTTGACCTTCGTCTCGAGCAGCTCGAGGCCGAGCCGCTCGGCGATCGGCCCCGCGAGCTCCTCGACGCTGCGTCGGAGGTCATCGTTCGACGGGCGTGTCACGTCGGACCTCCTTGGGTCGCGGCTCGAACGGGGGACGGATCGTGGTGGGTCCGGGCTGCTCGTGCGGACGGCCTCTCACGTCAGCGGCCGGCCCGAGGGGCCGGCCACCGCAGCGGTCACTGTCTGCTGTCGAGCTCGTCGGTCGCGAGCGGGTCGCGTCGGCGGATCGGGTCGGCGTTGCGGTGGCGGTTCGGCGGGGCGGCGGCGGCGCGTCCAGCGCGTCGGCGCTGCCCCGAACACGACACAGCGGGCCGTCAGGCCCGCCGCGGAGTTCGCCCGCCGACAGTAGCACGGTGGGACGGGACCTGCCACGCCCGGGGCGCGCTCAGGCGACGATCGGGGAGCCCTCGCCGCGCTCAGCGCGGATCTCCTCGGCCATCTCCGAAGCGAAGTGCACGAGCGCCTCGACGATGTCCTCCTCGCGGACGGTGGCGATCTTCTCACCCTTCTTGATGATGTCGCCCTTGCCGTTGCCCGCGGCCACACCGAGGTCGGCCTCGCGGGCCTCGCCAGGTCCGTTGACCACGCAGCCCATCACCGCGACCCTGAGTGGGGCCTCGATGCCCTCGAGCCCCTTCTGCACGTCCTCGGCCAGGGTCCACACGTCGACCTGGGCCCGCCCGCAGGAGGGGCAGGACACCACGTCGAGCCCGCGCTGGCGCAGGTGCAGCGACTCCAGGATCGCGATGCCGGCCTTGACCTCCTCGACCGGGTCGGCGGACAGCGACACCCGGATCGTGTCGCCGATGCCCTCGGCGAGCAGCGCGCCGATGCCGACCGCCGGACTTGATCGAGCCGGTCTTGAGCGGTCCGGCCTCGGTGACCCCGAGGTGGAGGGGGTAGTCCGTGCGCTCCGAGAGCAGCCGGTAGGTCTGGATCATGGTCCACGGGTCGGAGTGCTTGACCGACACCTTGGTGTCGTGGAAGCCGACGTCCTCGAGCAGACGGATCTCGCGCAGCGCCGACTCGACCATCGCCTCGGGCGTGGGCCCCCCGAACTCCTCCAGGATCGCGTCCTCGAGCGAACCACCGTTGACCCCGATGCGGATGGCCACGCCGGCCTCGTCCGCCAACCTGCCGAGCAGGGCGACCTTGTCGTGCTTCTTGATGTTGCCCGGGTTGATCCGCACCCCGGCGCAGCCCGCCTCGATCGCCATGACGGCGTACTTCCACTGGAAGTGGATGTCGGCGATCACGGGGATGCGGGCGTGCTCGGCGATGTAGGCCAGCGCCTCGGCGTCCTCACGGCGCGGCACGGCGACGCGGACGATGTCCGCCCCGGCCGCCTGGGCCGCGGCGATGGCCTGAAGCGTCAGGTCCGCCTCGTGGGTCGGCGTGACCGTCATGGTCTGCACGCTGATGGGGGCGTCGCCCCCGACCTCGAGGGGCCCCAGCCGGATCTTGCGCGTCGGCTTGCGGGGCGGTGGTGGGAGGTCGACGTTGGCGACGGGAGTGGGGGCAGGCACGACAGGCAGGTGATCGGGGAAGATGCTCACCAGGGCTCCTCGTGGTGGGGAGCGCGGCGGTCCGGCAGGGGCAGCCTGGCCGGCCGTGGCTCGCGGCGGACGTGGGGTCGGGACACAGCAGGTTCGTGGCCGAGGCTACCCCTGGCCGGCTCCGACTCGTCGAACCCACGGGGACCGACGGCCCCCGACGTCACAGCGACCGTGACCACCGGCCTCACAGCCGCAACGGGTCGCTGATGTCCAACCAGATGGAGGTCACCACGACCAGCAGCAGCACACCGATGACCGGGAGCGCCACCGCCGTGATCGCCCTCGGGTCGACGGTGAAGTCCTGCTCGCGCCCGCGCAGCCGGCGTGCCAGGTTCCCGACCTTCTCGACCCCGATGACCGCGAGGTGACCCCCGTCGAAGGGTGGCAGGGGCACCAGGTTGAAGATGAACAGGAAGACGTTGAGGTACGCCAGCAGGAACACGAAGGTGTAGAGCCCCGCGGTCCCCCCGCCGGCGGTCTGACCGGCGATCGAGGCGATACCTATCACGGAGACGACGCCCTCCGGGTCGCGCTCCTGGGCACCGAAAGCGGTCGACACCAGGTCGGAGAGCCCCGCGGGGCTGAAGATCGCTGCCAGACCCTGCACGCTCGCACGCAGGAGCGGCACGACCCCGCCGAACGGGTCGAGCTCGTCACCGACCGCGGCTCGCCGGCCCGCGGCGCCCGGCGGCAACCGCTCCTCCACCGGCGCCGGCGCGAAGCCGGCCAGCCCCACCACCTCGCCGGTCGCCGGGTCCTCCTCGGCCTGCGGGGTGAGCACGACCTCGGACCGCGCGCCGTCCCGCTCGATCGTCAGGGTCGTCGGGAGCCCAGGGCGGGCGCGGATGGCGTCGCGGAGCACGGAGAAATCGCTGGACTCCTGGTCCTCGACCGCCAGCAGCCGGTCACCCACCCGCAGCTGCGCCTCCTCGGCCGGCGTGCCCTCGATCACCGCGGCGATCTCGGGGGTCACCTCACCGGTCGGCAGCGGCAGCAGGGAGTAGAGACCGAACAGCAGCAGGAACGCGATCGCGAGGTGGGTCACGGGCCCCGTGAAGATCGCCACGGCCCGCTGCCAGGCGGGACGGTCGTGGTAGAAGCGGCCCTCGTCCCCGCGTTCGAGCCGCCATGCCAGATCACCGAGGCGTTCACTGCCCCCCACCTCGGTGTGGACGATCTCCTTCAGCGACCATCGGAGCCCGTCCAGGGTCTCCATGTCGACGGCGGTCTCGCGGGTGCGTCGCAGGATGTGCTCGCGGAGCTCGGAGGGCGTCCCGCGCCCGGCCAGCTCCTCCTCCAGGTGGTCGAGGGCACCGACGGTCAGCTCCGGGGTGCCGTCGGAGAAGGTGGTGACCACGGTCGCGTCGCGCTTCGCCGCCTCCCGCAGGGCCGTCGGGCTGAACACCGTGTCGACCAGCGGCGCGTCGCGCTCGTCGAGCGGCGACATACCGCGGATCGACACGAACCCTCCGAGCGGCAGGGCCTTGACGCCGTACTCGGTCTCACCGCGCCGGGTGGACCACAGGGTGGGACCGAAGCCGACGAAGTACCGGTCGGCCTTCATGCCGACCGACTTGGCGGTCAGCAGGTGGCCGAGCTCGTGGATCAGGATCGCCAGGACCAAAGCGGCGACGAAGGCCAGGATCGCGAGTCCGCTGGTCATGGTGCGTCCGATCGGTGGAGGAGCGAGGCGGCGTGCTCCCGGGCGAACCCGTCAGCCGCGAGCACCTCATCGAGGTCCCGGGGGGCGGAGGGCGCGGTGGCCGTGAAGGCCTCCAGGGTCTCGGCCACCACGTGGGTGACGTCGAGGAAAGCGAGGCGGCCGGCCAGGAAGGCCGACACCGCCTCCTCGTTGGCGGCGTTGTACACGGCGGGATGGGCCCCTCCACGCCGGCCCGCCTCGAGCGCGAGGTCCACCGCCGGGAAGGTGGCCCGGTCGAGGGGTTCGAAGCTCAGCGTGCTCGCGGTGGTCCAGTCGCAGGCCACGAAGGCGTGGCCGAGGCGCTCGGGCCAGGCCAGGGCGAGCTGGATCGGCAGCCGCATGTCGGGCGGGGACAGCTGGGCGATCGTGGAGCCATCCACGAACTCCACCATCGAGTGCACCACCGACTGGGGGTGGACCACGACGTCGAGGCGGTCCAATGGGACGTCGAACAGCAGGTGCGCCTCGAGGAGCTCGAGCCCCTTGTTGACCAGCGTCGCGGAGTTGACGGTGATCACCGGGCCCATCGACCAGGTCGGGTGGTCCAGGGCGTCGGCGGCGGTGACCTCGGCCAGTTGCCGGCGGCTGTGACCTCGGAAGGGGCCCCCGCTGGCGGTCAGGACGAGCCGGGCCACCTCGCTGTCCCGGCCGGAACGCAGGCACTGGGCCAGCGCGGAGTGCTCGGAGTCGACCGGCAGCAGGTGGCTGGCGCGGCCGCCCGCCCGCTCGGCGGCGGCGACGACCAGGTCGCCGCCGACGATCAGGCTCTCCTTGTTCGCCAGCGCCACGGGCGTCCCGGCCTCCAACGCGGCCAGGGTGGGGGCCAGGCCGACCGCCCCGGTGATCCCGTTGAGGACGATGTCGGCGCCGCTGGCGGCCAGGGTCGCGGCCGCCTCGGGGCCGTCGATGACCTCGAGGTGGGGGGCGTGGGCACGGAGCCGGGCCGCCGCGTCGCGGTCACCGACGGCCACCCGTCGCACGCCGAGGGCTTCGGCCTGCTCGGCGAGGGTGTCCACGTCCCGCCCGGCGGCGAGCCCGACCACCTCGAAGGCCTCGGGGTGGGCGGTGACCACCTCGATCGCCTGGATGCCGATCGAGCCCGTGGCACCGAGCACGACCACACGGCGACGGCTCACGGTCCCGCCTCGCCCGTGACCGGCAACGTGGGCAGCACCGCGGCCGCGTCGATCCGCTCCGCCGCCCCGACGGCCGCCGGCAGCCGCGTGCCGGCGCCGAGGGTGTAGGAGGCCAGGAGCTGACCGCACGCGGCGTCAGCGTCGCGGCCCCGGGTATCACGCAGGGTCACCGCGGCACCGCGGCGCTCCACGCCCGCGATGAAGGCGCGCATGCGCTGGGGCGTGGGCTCCTTCCACCGCACCCCGGGGGTGGGGTTCATCGGGATGACGTTGACGTGGGCCCGCAGGCGCCGGGCCATCGCCCCGAGGCGGTCGGCCTGCAGCGGGTCGTCGTTCACCTCGCCGATCAGGCACCACTCGATGCTCACCCGCCGGTTGGTGACGCGGCGGTAGTCGGCCATCGCCTGCTCGACCTCGGCGAGGGGATGTTGGCGGTTGACGGGCACGAGGTCGTCCCGCAGCTCGTCGGTGGCGGCGTGCAGCGAGACCGCCAGGGTCACGGGCAGACCGAGCTCCGCGAGCTTCACGATCCCGGGGACCAACCCGACGGTGGAGACGGTGATACCGCGCGCCGAGAGGTTGAACCCCGCCGGGTCGTGCAGCCAACGGACCGTGGCCAGCGTCGCCGGCAGGTTGGCCAGCGGCTCACCCATGCCCATGAACACGACGTTGGTGACCCGCGACGGCGCACCATCGGGGAGGTGCTCCTCACCGATCACACCGCTGCGCAGGGCGGCGTCGGCCACCACCACCTGCCGTACGACCTCACCGGCGGTGAGCTGACGCCGGAAGCCGGCCTGGCCCGTCGCGCAGAAGGGGCAGCCCATCGCGCAGCCCGCCTGGGTCGAGATGCACACCGTGGCACGGTCCGGGTACAGCATCAGGACCGTCTCGATCGCCTCCCCGTCGGGGAAGCGCAGCAGCAGTTTGTGGGTGTGCCCCTCGTCGGCCACGGTGTGCGCGACGAGGTCCGGCCGCGCGGGAGCGAACCGCGCGGCGAGCCGCTCCCGCAGCGCGGCGGGCAGATCGGTCATCTCGGCCGGATCGTCGACACCGCGCACCAACCAGGCGTGGAGCTGATCGGCCCGGTAGCCGGGCTCCCCGAACTCGGACAACAGCGAGGAGATCCCGGCGCGGTCGAGCGAGTAGGGATCGAGCACGTCGGGCTGGGGAGCAGCAGGCTCGGACACAGGGCCTCACGGACGGGTGCGGATGCCGTGACGACCACGGCGATCAACCCGACAGGGTACGCGAGCGACACGGGGTCGACCGCCCGGTCCTCGGGCGGTCAGGCGAACAGCGCGAGGCCGTAGAACCCGACGGGCAGGGCGAACAGGATGCCGTCCACCCGGTCGAGCACGCCGCCGTGCCCGGGGAGCACATCACCGAGGTCCTTGACCCCGAGGTCCCGCTTGACCATCGACTGCACGAGGTCACCGATGAACCCCGCTGCCCCGGCGGCCAGGGCCACCACAGCCGCGGAGAGGGGCGTGAAGGCCTCGCTGAGCCGGGGTAGGACCAGCACCGCCAGCACGGCGGCGATCGCGAGCCCACCGATCAGACCTTCCCAGGACTTCCCCGGGCTCACGCTCGGCACCACCTTGTGGCGGCCGAAGGGCACACCGAGGGCGTAGCCGCCGATGTCGGTCAGGATCACCGCGCCGATCACGGCCAGCACGACCACGGGGCCTTCGGGACGGTCCGCGAGGCGCGGGGCGTAGGAGGCGAACAGCCCGACCCAGAGCCCGAAGAAGGCCGTGACCCCGAGAGAGGCGGTGACCGCGGAGCGATGGCGGTCGAACAGCAGCCACAGGAAAGCCGTGACCAGCAGGACCGCCATGCCCAGGGGCTGCCCGGCCGCACCGAGCCACATCGCGCCACCGACGCTGGTGACCACGCCGAGCAGCAGCGGCACGGTGAGCACGCGCACCCCGACGGTGGCCAGGACCCGGGACACCTCGACGCTGGCGATGGTGACCAGCACGACGATGACCGCCGTGAAGGCCTCCAGCCGCCAGAACAGCGAGCCGAGGAACACCACCGCCAGCNCGACCCCCACGGCGATGGCCACGGGCAGGTTGCGCCCGCCCACCATGCCGCGGGGCTGGCTCTGGGGGCCGGAGGCGTCGGAGGGGTCCAAGATGCGCTCGAAGGTCGTGGGGGTAGCGCGTCAGACCTCGCTCAGCTCCTGTTCCTTGGCCTCCAGCGCCTTGTCGATGCGGGCCACGTGCTCAGCGGTGACCCCCTCGAGCTTCTTGGTGTACCGGTCGTGCTCGTCGGCGCCGACCTCACCGTCGTCCTCGAGCTTCTGCATCGCGTCGCGGGCGCTGCGTCGCACGTTGCGGACGGCGACCCGACCGTCCTCAGCGGCGTGCTTGGCGAGCTTGATGTACTCCTTGCGCCGCTCCTGGGTCAGCTCCGGGAACACGCAGCGGATCGTGGTCCCGTCGTTCGCGGGGTTGAGCCCCAGGTCGGACTCCCTGATCGCCTTCTCGATCGCGTTCACCGAGCTCTTGTCGAAGGGGTTGATGACCAGCATCCGGGGCTCGGGGACCGAGAAGTTGGCGAGCTGCTGCAGGGGGGTCGGCGCACCGTAGTACTCCACCGTGATGCGGTTGAGCAGCTGCGGGTTCGCCCGTCCGGTCCGGATGCCGGCGAAGTCCTCACTGACCTTCTCGACGGCCTGATCCATGCGGTGTTTCGCATCGCGCATGATCTGGTCGAGGCTCATCGCATCCTCCTCGGGCGAGCCGGCGGGGAGCCGGCGGTCGGCGGTCGTGGGTGGTCCCTCAGGTGGTGGCGTCCAACCGTGGCCGGCGGCCGACGGCGAGGTGGGGCGGCTCAGGCGTCGGCGACGGGCTCGGCTCGGACCAACGTGCCGACCGGCTCGCCTCTGACGACCCGGCCGATGTTGCCCTCACGCAGGAGCTCGAACACGACGATGGACAGTTGGTTGTCCATGCACAGCGAGATGGCCGTGGCGTCCATGACCTTCAGCCCCTGGTTCAGCACGGCCAGGAAGTCGATCACCTCGTAGCGGATCGCCGCGGCATCGTGCTTGGGATCGCGGTCGTACACCCCGTCGACCTGGGTGCCCTTGAGGATCGCGTCGGCACCGATCTCCAGGGCGCGCTGCGCGGCGGTGGTGTCGGTGGTGAAGTAGGGCACCCCGAGGCCGGCGGCGAAGATCACCACCCGACCCTTCTCGAGGTGGCGGACGGCCCGACGACGGATGTAGGGCTCGGCGAGCTCCTGCATCGCCACGGCGGTCTGCACCCGGGTCTCGACGCCCTCCTTCTCCAACGCATCCTGGAGCGCGAGCGCGTTGATCACCGTCGCGAGCATCCCCATGTGGTCGGCGGAGGACCGGTCCATGCCGGCGGCCGCGGGCGAGTTGCCACGGAAGATGTTGCCGCCACCGACGACGACCCCGATCTCCGTGCCGTCGCTGGCCTGCAGCTCACCGATCTCCCGGGCCACCTGGCTGACGATCCGAGGATCGATGCCGCCCTTGACCTCGGGGTCGGAGAAGGCCTCCCCGGACAGCTTCAGCAGCACCCGGCGCAGTGGGGTCCTGTCGGTCACGCTCTACCTCGTCGGTCCGGGTTCCCTGGGCCGTGCTCGTGGGCCGTGCTCGCACGAGCCCCGGTGTCATCGTGCACGCCTGGTCGCCCGCTGTCTGCGAGCCTAGCGGCGCAACGCGGCGGGCCCGCCCCCGTGGGGCGGGCCCGGCCCGAGCAGCTGTGCCGAGGCCGTTCTCAGGCGCCGACCTCGAACCGCGCGAAGCGGGCGACCTCGAGCTTCTCGCCCACGATCGCCTGGACCTCGCTGATCGCCTGGGCGACCGTCTTGTCGCCGTCGAGGACGTAGGGCTGGTTCAGCAGGACCCAGTCCTCGTAGACCTTCTTGACCTTGCCCTCAACGATCCGCTCGATGATGTGGTCGGGCTTGCCCTGCTCGACCGCCTCCTTGCGCGCGAACTCGCGCTCCTTCTCGAGCAACGCCGGGTCGACCTGCTCCTCGGCCACCACCAGGGGCTTGGCGGCGGCGATGTGCATGGCGAGGTCCTTCGCCAGCTTCTGGACGGCGTCGGCCTTGGCCACGAAGTCGGTCTCGCAGGACAGCTGGAGCAGGACGCCGACCTTCGCGGGCATGCCCGGGGTGGGGGCGTGCAGGTAGGTGTGCACCAGACCCTCGCTGGCCGTCCGGTCGGCGGCCCGGGCGTCCATCTTGGCTCCGGTGCGCTCCCGCACCAGCTCGGCCGCCTTGTCCATGTCGCCGTCGGCGTCGACGAGAGCCTTCTTGCAGGCCATCATGGGGGCGTTGGTCAGCTCACGGAGCTGCTTGACGTCTGCGGCGGTGATCGCCACGGGGTTCCTCCTGTGTCGGGCCCGGCTCGATGCGGGCGACGGGATGCGCGGTCACGCGCGCAGGGCGTGCCGGCCGGTGCGAGGACCGGCCGGCGGAGGCGCTGGACCTCAGGGCTGCGGCGGCGCGGTCGGCTCGGCCGGTGGCGCGGTCGGCTCGGCCGGTGGCGCGGTCGGCTCGGCCGGTGGCGCGGTCGGCTCGGCCGGTGGCGCGGTCGGCTCGGCCGGTGGCGGGGCCGGCGCGGGGGCCGCGTCCTCGCCTGCGGCCCGGGTGGCCTGCTCGGCCGCCTGTTGGCGCTCGAGCTCGATCTCCCACTCGGCCTTCGGCTCGGCCGCGGCGAGGCCGCTGTCGGCCGACTCGGTGGCCTTCAGCGCCTGCTCACGCAGCTCCTCGTCGGGCGAGCGCGAGGCACGCAGCAGCAGACCGTCGGCGCACGCGTCGGCGATGATGCGGGTCAGCAGGGCCGAGCTACGGATCGCATCGTCGTTGCCCGGGATCGGGAACTGCACCACATCCGGGTCGCAGTTGGTGTCGAGGATGCCGATCACCGGGATGTTGAGCCGGTTGGCCTCCTTGACCGCGATCTCCTCGATGACGGTGTCGACGACCCAGACCGCGTCGGGGAGCTTCTGCATCTCCCGGATGCCGCCTAGGTTGGTCTGGAGCTTCTCCCGCTCACGCTCGAGCTGGAGCACCTCCTTCTTCGGCAGCAGCTGGAAGGTGCCCGAGGCTTCCATCGCCTCCAACTCCTTCAGGCGGGCGATGCGACCCTTGATGGTCTGGAAGTTGGTCATCATGCCGCCCATCCACCGCTCGGTGACGTAGGGCATGCCGACACGGGTCGCCTGGTACTCGATCGTCTCCCGGGCCTGCTTCTTGGTGCCGACGAACATCACCGTGCCGCCCTTGGCGACCAGGTCCCGGGTGAAGCTGTAGGCCCGCTCGATGTGCTGGACGGTCTGGCGCAGGTCGATGACGTAGATCCCGCCGCGCTCGCCGTAGATGAAGCGACGCATCTTGGGGTTCCAGCGCCGGGTCTGGTGCCCGAAGTGGACACCTGCCTCGAGCAGCTGGCGCATGCTGGTGACGGCCACTGGGTTCCTCCTGAAGGGTTCGGTTGGACCTCCGCCCGTGTCCTCCGGGGCCGGGCGATCGCGTGGGATGCGATGCACCGGGCGCGGCCCACCTCGCGGTCGTGCGAGGCACCGGGGCCGCCCGTCGACGGGCGTGTGGGATGGGTTCAGACGTTGGGTCGGGTAGGCACGGAAGGCTCCGGGACACCCGTCGGATCACACCGCGGTGGGAGGACGACCCTGCCGGGATCGGGCTCCTGCCACGGCAACAGGTCCGACCAGCGCGGCCGGACCCGTCCAGTCAGCGTAGCGCAGCCCGCGGACGCCGGTGCCCGCCGCGACGTGGTCACCATCGGCCGACCTGCGGCGGAGCGGTCACCGGGCCGGGTGGGCTCCACCGGGACGGTCCGCGCCACAACCCCCACAGATGCAGCAGTCGCGACGTGACGGCGACGGTGTCACCGAGCTCTCCGCCGAGCACCGTCCCTGCACGCCCGGGGCTGTCGACCACCTCCTCGCCGGCCAGGAACCGCCAGGTCACCTCATGGACGGCCTCGGTCCCCAACACGCTGCTGTGGCCGCCGGGCAGCACCCGATGGTCGACCACCACCTCGCCGTCCTGCTCGAACCGGCCCGAGGTCCCGTGGCGTGCGATGTCGGACCCGGGCTGCTGGGCGCGATGCGGTGTGACGACGAGATCGCGACTGCCGGCGATCGTGAGCACGCGCGTGCCCGTCGCCAAGGGGCCTGCGGCCCCCGCCTGGAGGGCGGCCTCCCACGCCTCGGTCAGCAGCGCGGTCTCGCGGCTGCCGGTCGCCAGCTGACCGATGGCCGGTGCATCGAGGGGCAGCCGGGGTGACCTTGCCGACCACGAGCGTTGGAGGTCGTCGGCCAGGCCGCCGAACAGCACGTCGTCGCCGAGCACCTCACCGGCCACGGCCAGGTCCGAGCCCCTCAGGGGCGAGCCGACCGTGACCACGTGCCCGATCGGTGGCAGGGACGGGTCGTAGGGATCGTGGTGGTCGGCGAGGTACCACAGGATGGCCACGCCGCCCATCGAATGGCCGATCAGGTCCACAGCACGGCCCGGTTCCCGAGCAGCCTGGGCCCGTAGCTGCTCGGCGAGCAGCGCCGCCGCACGCTGTGGCCCCTCCCAGGTGTGCTCGGGTCCGTAGGGCAGCTGATCACGGTGCGGGTCGCCTGAGGCACCCGGTGGGTCGGTACGCCCGGCGTAGGAGAAAGCGGTCACGCTGTCCGGTGGGTAGCCGAGGTGGCCGGGATCGAGCACCTCGGAGTCGGAGCTGCTGCCCAGCCCACCCAGGAGGATGAGGTGGTTGGGGTTCGGCGGGACGGCGAACCCCGGCCGGTCGGCCCGGGGGCTCGCCG
>SL_8KL_010_SEDDRAFT_10001129_pt1 | contig 23150 bp, 21 predicted proteins | sample SodLakKL_010_SED_4_FD_11160 | JGI IMG/M metagenome (IMG submission 11160) | reverse complement strand
TGATAAATTATATTGGGTAAAGTTGTAGTGGTTTATTGACGAAGGGTGGGGCATTCCCACTCTTTCATGTTAAAGGAGTAAATGTTTTGAGCAGGGAAGAGATCCGCGATAATCTAATTGCCTTAATCGAGCCTTTTCTTGAGGAGATGGGCTTTGAATTGGTCCGGCTTGATTATGTTGCAGGCAAGCATGGACGCCTGCAGCTTTTTATTGACACAGAAGGCGGAGTTACAATCGATCACTGTGAAGAGGTAAGCCGGGCTCTCTCCGATTTACTGGATATTCACGATCCTATCCCGAATGCATATAGCCTTGAAGTTTCTTCGCCGGGTCTGGAAAGACCGCTGACTAAAAAAGAGCATTTTCAGCGATTNCAGGGTGAAAAGGTGAAAGTCAAAACAGGTGAAGTTATTGAGGGCAGCAGGAAGTTTAGCGGTGTACTACAGAGGGCCGGCAATGATGAAATTGAAATTCTCAGGGATGATGGAAGCACAGTTGTAATACCATATAATCATATTGATCGGGCGAATCTCTGGTATCCAGGCCCGGGCAAAGTTTGAGTTTAGTATCTGAAGTGTGTTGGAAAGGAGGTAGGAAATTAAAGTGAACAAAGATCTATTTGCAGCAATAGAATCGCTGGAAAAGGAGAAGGGAATTAGTAAAGAGGTTCTCTTTGAAGCACTGGAGGTAGCTCTCGTTTCAGCCTATAAAAGAAACTTCCAGTCTGCTCCTGCAGTAAATGTGACCCTCGATCGAGAAACAGGCGAGATCAAGGTCTTTTCAGAACTGAAAGTTGTGGAAGAAGTTGAATCAGATGAAACCGAAGTAAGCCTGTATGAAGCAAGGGTTTATGATCCACGCTGCCAGATTGGCGATACGGTCGAAATGGAGGTAACGCCAAAGGAGTTTGGCCGAATTGCAGCGCAAACTGCAAAACAGGTTGTAATACAGAGGATTCGTGAAGCAGAACGTGAATTAATTTACGAAAACTTTGTCGATAGAACCGAAGAGGTCATAACCGGCCTGGTCCGGCGCTTTGAACAGAGAAATGTGATTGTTGATCTTGGCAGAACTGAAGCTGTGCTGCCCGTGGAAGAACAGATCCCGCATGAAAGGTACAGGCAGGGGGAAAGAGTAAAGGCATTTATCCTTGATGTCAAGAAAACTACAAAGGGACCACAAATAATCGTCAGCAGGTCTCATACCGGTTTTTTGAAAAGACTTTTCGAGATGGAAGTCCCTGAAATTTATGAAGGCATAGTAGAAGTTAAGGCGGCAGCAAGAGAAGCAGGTCATCGTTCAAAGCTCGCTGTTATATCGCATAACCAGGATATAGATCCTGTCGGGGCCTGTGTGGGACCCAAAGGCAGCAGGGTTCAGGCTATTAGCAACGAGTTAAAGGGAGAAAAAATTGATATCATTAAATGGAGTGAAGAAACGGAAGAATATATTGCCAATGCTCTCAGTCCAGCCAAGGTAGCTTCAGTTATGATTAATTATGAAGAAAAAACTGCATCAGTAGTAGTTCCCGATAATCAGCTTTCCCTTGCCATCGGGAAAGAAGGACAGAATGCGCGATTGGCAGCACGTATCACGGGCTGGAAAGTCGATATCTCCAGCGAAACTCAGTANACAGAGAAAAGCCTTTCAGCTATAGGGCTTACCGGTGATGCCGAAGAAGTTCCGGAAGATGAGAATACAGAAATACCGGAAAGTCTTCCAGGTGATGAAGCAGAACCTGATCAGGCTGAAGAAATGGATGCAGCCGGAAATGAAGAAGATACATCGGTTGAAANAGAAGATAAAGATACAGTGATTGAAAATGAGCCCACAGGTGAAGAAAAAACTGAAGAGGAAATGAAGCAGGATGATTAAAAAACGNAAGATCCCTATGCGTGTTTGTATCGGGTGCCAGCAAAAAATGGCAAAAAAAGAGCTGATCCGGGTAGTAAGAACTCCAGATGGTGAGGCTGTTCTCGATAGCACCGGTAAAAAGTCCGGTAGGGGAGCTTATTTGTGTCGAAGGCAGGACTGTTTTAAAAAAGCAATAAAAGGTAAAAGGCTGGAAAAAAACCTGCAAATGCCTGTAGATGAAGGTTTGTTGAATGATCTGGCTGCATTACTTGACAAAGATAAGGAAGTCAATGGTCCATGACAGGGAGGGCTTACCTTATGGAGGTGTTTTAGATGAGCAAGGTCAGAGTTTATGAGTTAGCCAAAGAACTGGGAATCAACAGTAAAAAGCTCATTGAAGTTATGAAAGATATGGATATTAAAGTTAATAACCATATGAGTACTTTAACCGATGATGAAGCTAAAAAAGTAATGTCAATCCTAACCGGACAAACGGGTGACAGGAAACCGGATAAAGAGGAAGCTGAAGCAAAAAAAGATCAGGCTGCCAAAAAACCTGAAGAAAAACCTGAAAAGAAAGCTGTAAAAAAAGCTGAATCAAAGAAAGAAAAGTCCGAAGAAGAAAAGCCTGCTCCCAGCCGCAAGGCAAGAAAAGCGATCCAGGAAGAAAAAAGGGCTGCCGCACTTAAAGCTCAGAAGCCTAAAGTCAGGCTTGAAGGACAGGTGACCGTTGCTGAACTGGCCGGACATTTTGACCTGCCTGCTACCCAGTTAATAACTGAACTGATGGATATGGGGATAATGGCCAGCTTGAACCAGCCGCTCTTACCCGAATCTGTTGAACTTTTAGCCGATGAACACGGTTTTGAGATTGATTATATAGAGGATCCGATAGAAGAGGAACTGCTTGCTGTTTGTGAAGATGAAGGCGGCAAGGAAATACTGCGAAAACCGGTGGTCACTGTCCTCGGCCACGTAGACCACGGTAAAACTTCACTGCTGGATTCAATCAGAAGTGCTAAGGTAACCGATGGGGAAGTTGGCGGAATAACTCAGCATATCGGAGCATACCAGGTTGATATTAATAATAAACAGATTGTTTTCCTGGACACGCCGGGCCACGAGGCATTTACTGCTATGCGGGCCAGGGGAGCACAGGTAACTGATATTGCCGTGCTGGTTGTTGCGGCTGATGACGGGGTTATGCCGCAGACTGTTGAAGCCATTAATCACGTCAAGGCAGCGCAGGTGCCGATTATGGTGGCGGTTAACAAGATTGACAAACCTGATGCAAACCCTGACCGGGTCAAGCAGCAGCTTTCAGAGCACGGTCTTGTCTCGGAGGAGTGGGGTGGCGACACTATATTTGTAAATGTCAGCGCCATCAAGGGCGATGGAATAGAAGAACTCCTTGAGATGATCCTGCTGTTAGCCGAAGTAGGTGAATTGAAAGCCTGTCCTGAAAGGACAGCCAGGGGAACCGTGGTAGAAGCTAAGCTCGATCGCGGACGCGGCCCGGTGGCTACTGTGCTGGTGCAGGACGGAACTCTCAGTGTCGGTGAATCGCTTATTTGCGGTTCCATTGCCGGTAAAATCAGGGCAATGAATAATGATCGCGGCGAAAGGATCAATTCAGCCGGCCCATCAACCCCCGTGGAAATCCTGGGATTAAACGAGGTGCCGCTGGCAGGGGATACTTTCCAGGTTGTCGGGGATGATAAAGTAGCCCGCCAGGTTGCGGAAAAAAGAGCAGCAAAGTTAAAAGAAGCAAGCAGGCGAGTCCAGAGAGTAACCCTGGATGACCTTTTTAAGCAGATCCAGGAAGGTGAAGTAAAAGATCTGAACCTGATTCTAAAGGCAGATGTTCAGGGTTCTGTTGAAGCTGTGCAGGATGCATTAAACAAGCTCAGCCTTGAAGAAGTTCAAATAAAGATTATCCATACAGGTGTTGGAGCGATCAACGAATCGGACATTATGCTGGCTTCGGCTTCCAATGCTATCGTAATTGGGTTTAATGTCAGGCCGGATGCCAATGCCCGCAAGCTTGCGGAGCAGGATAAGGTTGATGTCCGGTTGTACAGGATTATCTATGAAGCAATTGAAGACATCAAAAATGCCGTTACGGGACTGCTGAAACCGATCATGAAAGAGGTAATTCTCGGACAGGCTGAGGTCAGGGAAGTATTTAAGGTCTCGCGCCTGGGCAATATTGCCGGTTCCTACGTAACAGAAGGTAAAATAACCCGCAATGCCATGATCAGGGTAATCCGGGATGGCACAGTAGTTCATGATAACGGCAAAATAGATTCCCTGAAACGGTTTAAAGATGATGTAAAAGAAGTTTTAACAGGCTATGAATGCGGAATTTTGCTTGAAAACTTCAATGATCTCAATGAGGGAGATATTATTGAAGCATATACCATGAAGCAGGTTAAACGCTAAATTTACCTTATCGCCGTATCAGCCTATATTTAGGAGGATTTCATTATGTCGGAAAACAGAGTGCGGCGGGTTGCTGAACAGATCAAAAAAGATGTCAGTCAAATTATCGTTACTGAAATAAAAGATCCCAGGATTGCCGGGATGACCAGCGTTACTGATGTGGAGTTGTCAAAGGATTTACGCCATGCATCTGTTTATGTAAGCGTTTATGGCAGTGAAACGGAAAGGGAAGAAACTTTGCAAACCCTGGCCAGGGCTTCCGGGTTTGTCCGTTCTGAAATAGGGCGGCGAATAAGATTAAGGTATACCCCGGAGATTAACTTTTTCCTGGACACTTCCATTGAGTATGGCGCCTATATTGAAAGTGTATTAAAATCACTGAAGGAAGAAGAGAACAGGGATGACAGCCGATCGGGCGACGATAATTGATATAATAAAAGAAGAGAATCAATTCTACCTGATATCGCATATGCTGCCTGACGGGGATAGCATCGGCTCACTACTGGGATTGGGACTGGGATTAAATAAAATAGGTAAAGAAGTAACCCTGTTCACTCCGGGTCATATTCCCGACAAGTACAGGTTTTTGGAAGGTTCCGGGACAGTTTGTCATAACGGTTCAATCGATAATCCGGAAAGAGCGGTTATTGTTCTTGACAGCAGTGATCCTGAGCGACTCGGCCTTTTCAAGGATTCGGTTATGCAGAGCAGGATGATTATCAATATCGATCATCATGTAACCAACCAGCGCTTTGGCCATTTAAATTATGTCGATGACACTGCTTCTGCCACAGGTGAAATTGTTTTCGGTCTGTTGAAGGAGCTGGGTGTTGAGATAGACTACCATATTGCTGAAGCTCTCTACGTAGCAATTTCAGCCGATACAGGTTCCTTTAAATTTGAGAATACAACTTCTCAAACCCATCAAGTAATTTCATCCCTGCTGGAATCTGGTATAAATCCCGGTGTAATATCTCAAAAAATCTTTGACGAGCGGCCTTACACTTACTACATTTTGCTGAAAGAGGCCCTGTCAACCCTTGAACTTTATGAAAGCAGGACTGTTGCCGTAATGGTTTTAAGCAAAGATATCAGGGAACGGAGCGGTGCAACCACTGACGATCTTGAGGGCATCGTTAACTTTAGTCGCAATATTGAAGGGATCGAACTGGGCATACTTTTCTACGTGGAAAGCGATAGCGAAGTTAAAGTTGGTTTTCGCTCAAGAAACCTTGATGCCAGTGAACTGGCAGGCAGATTAAACGGTGGCGGTCATATCAGGGCAGCCGGCTGCAGGATGAATGGCGATTTTGAGTCGGTTAAAGAAAGAGTTATGGCCGAAGCTTTAAAAATGGTTAAAGAGCTGCCGGCATAAGGGAGCATTGCAGTGTGGACGGTATTATTGTCATTAACAAACTGGCCGGAGACAGCTCAAACAGGGCCGTGCAGCTGGTAAAAAAAATATTTCCCGGTCACAGGGCAGGACATACCGGAACACTTGATCCAATGGCGACCGGGGTTCTGCCGATTTGTTTGGGCAGGGCTACACGCTTGAGTGAATATGTTATGGAGCTGCCAAAAAGTTACCGGGCAGAAGTAACCCTGGGAAAAGTAAGCAGCACCGGTGACTCGGAGGGCGATGTGGTAGCGAAACCGGATGTAGAACTGCCCGGCCGCCGGCAAATTGAAGATATTTTGCAAAGCTTTAGTGGTGAGATCGAGCAGCTGCCGCCACACTATTCTGCGGTGAAACACCAGGGAAAACCTCTCTACCACTGGGCCAGGCAGGGCAAAGAAGTTCCCCGCAGGATAAGAAAAGCATATATATACCGGATAGAGCTTTTAGATTACAATCGTGATTCAGAACCGCAGCTGATTTTTGAAGTCGATTGCTCAAAGGGCACTTATATCAGGACCATGGTGATTGATATTGGTGAATCCGCAGGATGTGGCGCATACCTGTCAGGCCTGGTAAGGACTGCAGTCGGGCCATACCATCTCGATAAGTCTATGACAACAGCCCAGGTTGCCGAAAAAGTAAAAAATGGCTGTATCGGTGATATAATGTGGCCAATGGATAGTGCATTGCAGCAGTATTTCGCGCTAGAAATGGACAGTCAGCAAGTAGAGGCTTTGAAAAATGGGCAGGAGCTTTATCCAGAGGAATCAGGGCTGCTGTCAGGATTACCCCTGGATGAACCAATCAGGCTTTATGACAGGCAGGGTGAATTTAAGGCCTTGATAACAAAGTTTGTTTCGCAGGACAAAGAAGGTTTAAAAACCCTCAAATTTTTAACATAAAGGTAGGAAAATCTGCTGTTTCCTTCAGCAGGCAAGTCTATTTGCATAAACTTCAGCAGGTCCAGGGTAGTGATATTGAATTTAAGTGAAAAGGGATAGTCCAGATGGAAATTATTAATGGTGTAGATAATATTGCAAATCAAAAAGTTTCTCTTTACGTGGCACTGGGAAACTTCGATGGTATCCACCGTGGCCACCAGGAGATAATAAAAGCGGCTGTAAAAAGAGCAAAAAACAAAAAGGGAAAAAGCGCCGTGCTGATCTTTGATCCCCATCCCCAGATCGCCCTGCGCCCCGAACAGCCTCTATCGCTTTTAACCGACCTGGTTGATCGAGCGGAAATTATGGCGGAGCTGGACCTGGATTACCTTATTGTGCAGCAGTTTACTTCCAGGATGTCTTCTCTTTCGCCTGAGCAGTTTGTGCGCCAGGTATTAGTTGAAAGATTGCATCTAAAAGGAGTTTTTGTTGGCGAGGATTATTCATTCGGACGAATGGGTGCAGGCAGTTCCAGCACCCTTAGCTACTGGGGCGACAAACTTGGTTTCTCCGTTGATGTTAGCCCCATGTTTTACTTTAAGGATAAAGAAGTTAGCAGTTCAATAATACGTTCTTTATTGCTCAGTGGCGATGTTAAGGAAGCTTCCGACCTGCTTGGTTATTACTTTTACAGGCAGGGACAGGTAATTAAGGGTTATGGAATAGGAAAGAAAATGGTTTATCCAACGGCAAATATTGCCGCCAATCCTCGTCTTTTATGGCCCGGTAAGGGTGTATATCTGACTGCAGTAAACAGGCTTGACGGGGATCTGTTCTACGGGGTCACCAATGTTGGTTCACGCCCTACCTTTGCCGATCATAATATTGCTGTAGAAACACATATCCTTGATTTTGATCAGACTATCTATAATCGCGAGATCCGCATATGTTTTCTTGAGAAGCTGCGCGATACCCGTATTTTTAATTCAGCAGAACAATTAAAAGAACAGATCGGGCAGGATATTGAACAGAGCAGGAGGTTGATCAAGCTTTATAATCAAGGGAAAAACGGGATCATCCATTCTTTACAAGCAGGTTGTTCTGTGCTAAAATCACAATAGTTTGAACCGCGGGCTAGGTTTAACGCTTTCCCAACGTTAAACTTGGCAGGCGGCGATTATATAAATGGGAGGAGTTTTTTTATTATGCTTGATCAGGAACGGAAACAGGGAATAATTGATCTTTACAAGAGGCACGAGGGCGATACGGGTTCACCGGAAGTTCAGATTGCTCTTTTAACAGAGCGGATTAATTACCTCACGGAACACTTAAAAACCCACAAAAAAGATTATCATTCTCAACGGGGATTGCTAAAAATGGTAGGCCGCAGAAGAGGCTTACTGAATTATCTTCGAGATACTTCCCCTGAACGTTATCAGACAATTATTACCAAGCTTAAGCTGAGGAAATAACTTTTACTTTGTAAGCACGGGGGGCTGGCCCCGTGCTTACAGCTAATTGTAAATATTGGATACCAGGTAATTCAAGAAGTAGTCGAGAGGAGTTTATAGATTTATGCAAACTTTTACCATGGAACTGCAGGGTAAAGAATTTTCGATGGAAACAGGGCGGCTTGCCAAACAGGCCAGCGGCGCCGTTTTGCTAAGACATGGCGATACAATGGTTTTGGTTACGGCAACAGTCTCAGATCAACCGCGTGAAGGTGTCGACTTCCTGCCCTTAACTGTTGATTACGAGGAGCGGTTGTATGCCGTTGGTCGTATACCGGGTGGCTTTATCAAGAGAGAAGGACGACCCACTGAGCGAGCCATTTTAGGCTGTCGCCTGACAGATCGTTCAGTGAGACCTCTGTTCCCGAAGGGCTTTAATCATTCATTGCACATAGTGGCCACGATCCTTTCGATGGACCAGGATTGTCCTCCGGAACCGCTGGCTATTATCGGAGCTTCAGCAGCGCTCTCAATATCAAAGATACCATTTGAGGGCCCGGTTGGCGCTGTAATTGTTGGTCTAGTTGATGGTGAAGTTGTCGTTAACCCCAACCAGGAACAAACAGAAAAAAGTTCTCTTCACCTGATGCTTGCCGGTTCTGAAGATGCTGTGCTAATGGTTGAAGCAGGGGCTGATGAGATAAGTAAGGATGATGTTCTAAAAGCAATTCAGGCTGGACATGAAACAATCAAGGAAATTGTTGATCTGCAGAAAAAGATGGTTGCAGAAGCCGGCGAAGAAAAGATGACCGTCGAGCGTAAAGAACTGCCTCAAGATATGGTTGATAAGGTTGAGCCGGTTGTTAAGGAAGGCGTTTCAGAAGCTTTGAAGATTTCCGACAAGCAGGAACGTGAAGAGAGGCTTGCAGCAATAAAACAGGAAATTAAAGATAAATTTATCGAAGACTATCCTGAGCAGGAATCAGAATTGGTTAAGATCTTTGAAACTGTTCTTAAAGATACCCTGCGCAAAATGATTATCAATGAAGACTTACGGGCAGATGGTCGCCGGTCGGAAGAGATCCGTCCGATTAGCTGTGAAATATCTTCACTGCCGCGTACTCACGGTTCTGCTATTTTCACCCGTGGTCAAACCCAGGTATTGAATATCTGCACCCTTTCTGCCCTGCGTGATATGCAGATGTTAGATGGTCTCGGACTTGAAGAATCCAAGCGGTTTATGCACCATTATAATTTCCCGCCCTACAGCGTTGGGGAAACCGGATTTATGCGCGGTCCAGGCCGCAGGGAAATTGGTCACGGTGCCCTGGCCGAACGGGCTCTTGAGCCGGTAGTTCCCTCTGAGGATGACTTCCCATATACAATTCGCCTGGTTTCAGAAGTTCTTGAATCGAACGGTTCAACCTCAATGGGTAGTGTCTGTTCCGGTTCACTTGCCATGATGGATACCGGTGTGCCGCTGAAAAGACCCGTTTCCGGAATAGCCATGGGCTTGATTAAGGAAGGTGATGATGTGGCTATACTTTCCGATATCCAGGGTGTAGAGGACTTTTTAGGAGATATGGACTTTAAAGTAGCCGGAACTGAAAAAGGGATTACTGCAATGCAGATGGATATTAAAATTAAGGGTCTTTCCCGTGAACTGCTGGAAAGTGCCCTGGAACGTGCCGATAAAGGCTATAAACATATCCTTGGCATTATGAATGAAACTATCAGTGAAGCAAGGCCTGAACTTTCTCCGAACGCACCACGGATGATCAGGATGCAAATTGATGTTGACAAGATCAGGGATGTAATCGGCCCCGGTGGCAAGATGATTAACAAGATCATATCTGAAACCGGAGTGGGCATTGACATTGAACCTGACGGCAGGGTATTCATAGCCGCTGTCGATCCGGAAGGTGGAGAAAAAGCCAGGGAAATGATTGAAGCCCTGGTCAAGGATGTAGAAGCAGGAGAAGTTTATACCGGCAAAGTCAAAAGGGTAGAGCGTTACGGCGCTTTTGTCGAGGTACTGCCGGGCAAAGAAGGCCTGCTGCATATATCACACCTGGATCATCACCGTGTTAACAAAACTGAAGATGTGGTGAAACTGGGAGATGAAGTCGAAGTAAAAGTCCTTGATATTGATGATAAGGGCCGGATAAATCTTTCCAGGAAAGCCTTGCTTGAAAAGCCTTCAGGCGGTGGAGGCGGCGGGGGCAAACCTGATAATCGCAGATAGCAGCAAGGTTAAAACCCTACCTGGTAGGGTTTTTTCTCTAAAACAAGAGAATACTACCAGGCTTACTTAAAAAACTGAAGCGAGCGTATGTTATTTTAAGCAGGCCGGGATACTTATAGCTTAGAGGCTGCGCAGTGATAATAAAAAAACCTGAATGTAGGAGAAACTTTCATGGTCTGTGATAATATTAAGCTGCCCTTTAAAAGAATAAAGGGAACAGGAGATTTGCCGCAGCCATCTTATATGACCAGCGGATCTGCCGGTATGGATATATACGCGGCTGTTGAAGATGATATTATTGTTCAACCCGGGAATAGAGCCCTTGTGCCAACCGGTTTAATGGTTGCTGTACCTCCCGGGTATGAGCTGCAAATCAGACCGCGCAGTGGATTGGCATTCAGGCAGGGTGTTGGAATTATCAACTCACCCGGCACTATAGACTCAGATTACCGTGGTGAAATAAAAGTAATCCTGATCAACCTGGGACAGGATATTGTTACCATTAGTCGTGGTGATCGGATTGCCCAGATGGTCCTTTGTCCGGTTCTCCGGGCTGTTCTTGAAGAAGTTGATGAACTGCCCTCCACAGAACGGAATGACGGAGGTTTCGGACATACAGGATGAAAGTGCAGGCATGAATATGTTGGTAAAGTGAGGCCTGCAATCAATGATATTTTGAATATAAAACTTCCCTGCAGGCTCGAAGCAAAGCGGGAAGTTAATTAAGGGTGTTCAGACGCTGGTTTGTTGCGCTGTATGACCCAAAAATACATAATGGAGGTACATTTTGTCCAGACGAAATAAGAAAAGTAAAACGCTGCAGCTGATACCCCTCGGGGGAATCGGTGAAATTGGTAAAAACATGTTTGTTTTGAAGTACGGCCAGGAATGCATCATCATGGATGCCGGACTGAAGTTTCCTGATGAGGCAATGCTGGGAGTGGATATTGTTATTCCCGATATTTCATATCTGCTGGAAAACAATATTGATATTAAGGCGATCATTCTAACTCACGGTCACGAAGACCATATCGGAGCTCTGCCTTTTTTAATTGAAGACCTTAACTGTCCTGTCTACGGCACAAGATTAACACTCGGTATAGTTGAGGCGAAATTCAGGGAACATCCCCACAAAAATATTGAGCTGAAAGAAATAAACCCCGATCAGGGGCTTGAAATTTCTGAGAATTTTAAGCTTGAATTTTTCAGAACCAATCACAGTATTCCTGATTCTGTTGGAGTAGCAGTGGATACACCGGTTGGGGTCCTGGTTTATACCAGTGATTTCAAATTTGATCAGACCCCGGTTGACGGAAATATAACGGACTATTACAAGTTGGCCGAATTAGGGCGCAAGGGTGTTATAGCGGCATTAATTGATTCAACCAATGCCGATCGTCCAGGTTATACTATTTCGGAAAAAGATGTAGGAAAAAATCTCAATGAAATATTCCGACTTTCCCGCAGCCGGATTATTTTGGCCACCTTTGCCTCGAATATTCACCGGATTCAGCAGGTGATCGATGCAGCCGTGCGCTATGACCGCAAGGTAGCCATTGCCGGGCGCAGTATGCACAATACAGTGGAAATATCTACGGAACTGGGTTATTTAAATATACCGGATGGTATACTGGTTGATCTGCATAAGATCAAAGATATTCCACCTGAAAAGTTGGCCCTGATTACGACGGGAAGCCAGGGTGAACCTATGTCGGCCCTGACCAGGATTTCACAATCGGATCATCGCCAGGTTGAAATATATGAAGGTGACACTGTAATACTGGCGGCCAACCCTATTCCTGGTAATGAAAAGCTGGTATCGAAAACGATTAATAATTTATTTCACTTAAAAGCAGAGGTAATTTACGGTACCAGCACCGGTGTCCATGTATCGGGTCACGCCAGTGAAGAAGAAATAAAAATGATGCTTAACCTGCTCAGGCCTCAGTATATTATACCGGTGCATGGCGAATTCAGGCAGCAGGCGTATGTAAAGAAAACAGCTGAGAAGCTGGGCATGAAACCAGAGAATGTGTTTTTGGCTAAAATTGGCAGCCTGATCGAGTTTTCAAACGGCCAGGGACGAATCAATGGTTCAGTTTCAGCCGGCAGGGTCCTGGTTGACGGTTTCGGAGTCGGCGATGTCGGTGAAGTGGTAATCCGCGATCGGCAGGTTTTATCCGAAGATGGTATTGTCATTGTCGTTCTGGCGGTTGATCAGGATAACAACAAAATTATGGCCGGGCCGGAAATTATCACCCGAGGTTTTGTTTATGTCCGGGAGTCTGTTGATCTACTTGATCAGGCCAAATCAGAGCTGACAAGAGCAATTGACAAGCTGGACAGGGAACAGCTACAGGAATGGAACAAGGTTAAATCAAAAGTAAGAGACGCAGCTTCTTCTTTCTTTTATGAGCACACCGGCCGGCGACCGATGATTATGCCGATTGTCATAGATATAGCATCGGCTAGCGAAAAATAACAAATAATTTACAAGTGCGAACATTTGTTTTATAATACTTCTTGAAAGGTGGATGGCGCTGAATTGGCCAAAAAGCGGCGAAAAAAGGGCTTAAACAAGGAGATGCGTTCGCAGATAAAGGGAATCCTGCTGCTGGCCCTGGCAGTTTTTTGTTATGTCGGACTGATTCACCCGGACCAGGTTGGTGGTATTGGATTTTACCTTAATAGTATTCTGCGGCTTATTGCCGGCGATGCCGCTTTTATTTTGCCAATATTTATTGCGCTTATCGGACTTAGATATATTCTTCCCCAGGGAAGGTGGCAGCTAGGCACCAGGCTGATCGGACTGATAGTTCTTATGACGATCATCCCGGTATTTATTCAGCTGCAGCTGTTGACAGACCCGGTGCCTGCACATGATAGTATTTTTTATGATAGCTTTGTAATTGGTTTAAACCAGCAGGGCGGTGGCGTAATCGGTGCTGCCCTGGGGGCAGTTTTACTTTACCTGCTTGGACCGCTGGGCAGCATGATTATACTGATCACGACAACCTTCATTGCGGTACTTCTTATTTTTAACATATCAATCAGGCGTTTTCTTAAATTATGCTCGGGGTTTTTCAAATGGCTGGCCGAAATTACAAAAAAGGGCGGTCAGTTTCTGCTTGACCTGGTCAAAGATGTCAGCTCCACTTCTCAGGAAAAGATTAAAGAAGCGGTTCAAAACAGAAGTGATGAAGACAGCGGTAGCAATTTAACTGCGCCCGAAGAGCATCAACTTAGTATTAACAATTCACTTGCTTCAACTGCTGTTCTAAACAGCGGACCAACTATCAGCGAAGCTAATAATATATCTTCAGAAAAAGCACCAACAGAAGCAGATCAGTCTCATGAACAGGTTAAAAATGATATGACTGAGGGGTCAGTTCCGGTAGAAGGTTCTACTGCGGCAGTAACGGCCGGGGCACCCCTGAAAGATTATAAATTCCCTCCGCTTGAACTCCTGGCTGCCGGAAAGCAGGCGGGAGGGGCTCATCATATAAAAAGCAGTAAGGACAGGGCCCGCCTGCTCGAAAACACCCTCCAGAGTTTCGGGGTTAAAGCAAAAGTAATTCACGTTCAGTCCGGACCAACGGTTACCAGGTTTGAAGTACAGCCTGAAGCGGGGGTAAAAGTCAGCAAAATAATCAGCCTTTCAGACGATCTTGCCCTCAACCTTGCTGCTCCACTGGTAAGAATTGAAGCGCCTATTCCCGGCAAAGCTGCCCTTGGGATAGAGGTGCCGAACAAGGATATTGCCCTGGTCAATCTTCGTGAAGTTATGCAGGATCACGCTTATCGTAAAAGTTATTCCCCCTTAACTGTGGCTCTCGGCAAGGATATTACCGGCATAGCTGTGGTCACTGATCTGGCAAAAATGCCTCACCTGCTTATAGCGGGAGCGACCGGGGCCGGTAAAAGCGTTTGTCTCAACACCATCATCACCAGCATCCTCTACAAGGCTGACCCGGGCCAGGTTCGCTTTATGATGATAGACCCCAAGGTGGTTGAGCTAAGCGTTTATAACGGCATTCCACACCTGTTGATGCCCGTTATGACAGATCCCCGCAAGGCTGCCCTGGCCCTGCGCAATATGGTCAGGGAGATGGGTCGGCGTTATGATCTGTTTGCAAAATTGGAAGTGCGTGATATTAGCGCCTACAATGAGCTTTCAGATAGCGATCCCGAACTTGAGAAGCTGCCATTTATAGTGGTAATCATAGACGAACTGGCAGACCTGATGCTGGTTTCCCCCGGTGAGGTTGAAGATTCCATCGCCAGGTTGGCCCAGATGTCAAGGGCTGCCGGCATCCATCTGGTTGTTGCTACCCAGCGCCCCTCGGTTGATGTTTTAACCGGTATTATTAAGGCAAATATTACTTCAAGGATAGCTTTTACAGTTTCATCACAATTTGATTCACGTACCATCCTGGACATGGCCGGTGCAGAAAAACTACTGGGACGCGGTGATATGCTATTTTACCCGGTTGGTGCAGTTAAACCTTACCGGGTCCAGGGCGCATATGTCAGCGAAGCTGAGGTAAAAAAAATTACCGATTTTATTAAGGAACAGGGCCTGGTTGATTACAAGGAAGGCAGCGCCTTTCTTGAAACACCGGAAGATAATGAAGAGGAAGAGAGCGACGCCCTTTTTGCAGAAGCAGTTGACCTGGTAGTAAGGACAGGAAGTGCTTCCATATCACTGCTGCAGAGACGCTTCAGGATTGGTTATACCAGGGCGGCACGTTTAATTGATGACCTGGAAAGACGGGGCATCGTTGGTCCTTTTGAAGGAAGCAAACCGCGCGAGGTCCTGGTTACTCAGGAACAGGCGGCAAAAATCTGCGAAGATTTTAATCAAACAGATACTGAATAGGACTGATTGTTTGTCACTAAATAATCTAAAGGGCAAGCAGGAAAAAAGTGGTTACAGCGGGGTGAAAGTAGCCGCTGTTTCTTTGGGTTGCTCAAAAAACAGGGTTGATACTGAAGAAGTGCTCGGCCNGTTGGCAGAATGGGGCTGCCAGTTGATCGAGGACTGCAGTATGGCAGATATTGTAGTGGTTAACACCTGCGGTTTTATTGAGGATGCCCAGCAGGAATCGATCGATACCCTGCTGGAAACAGCTGCTTCGGGCAAAAATGATCAAAAAATTGTTGCCGCCGGCTGCCTGGTCGAGGTGTTTGGAGATAAACTTTTGGAAACAATGCCGGAAATAAACGCAGCGATCGGAGTTCACAGTTATAAGAACCTGGACCGCTTGATGGATTCGCTGATCAATAAAAAACGTATATGTATCATGGACAGGCCGGGTCATGATTACGAAGAGCTGGCTCAGCGAGTTCTTACAGAGTCTCCTCACAGCGTTAATGTTAAAATTGCCGAAGGCTGCAGCAATCGCTGCTGTTATTGTCTTATCCCTAAAATAAGAGGTCCCTATCGCAGCAGGTCACCCGAAGCAATCATCAACGAAGTAAAGAGTCTTGTTCAAAAAGGAACCAGGGAGATTTGCCTGATAGCCCAGGATACTACTTCATACGGTAAAGATAAAGAAGATTTTCCGGATCTTGAAGGCTTAATTAGAAGGATCATGACTGAGGTGGAGCAGCATTTTTGGCTGCGAATCATGTACACTTATCCCTCACGGATTACTGATGGATTAATAAATCTAATCACAGAAGAAAAAAGGATTTGCAGCTACCTGGATATCCCAATCCAGCATGCATCAGACCGGGTATTAGAGGCGATGGGCAGATCTTACCGCCGCAGGGATCTCAATCTTCTGTTTCATAAATTACGCAGCAGGATCCCGGATCTTGTCGTAAGAACAACATGTATGGTTGGTTATCCGGGTGAAAGCATTTCTGATTTTAAAGAGCTGATTGACTTTATTTCAAGTAACCGCCTGGAAAAGTTAGGAGCTTTTAGTTATTCAGCCCAGGAAGGAACTGCTGCTTACACACTAAGCGGGCAAGTTCCAAAGCGTGTTAGCAAAAAGCGCCTGCAGAAACTAATGCTGACCCAGCAAGAGGTAGCTTTGAAAGAAAACATGAAACTGTGCGGCAGGGTCTTTTCAATAATGGTCGACCAGCCAGCTGGTAAGGCAGGCTGGTATTACGGACGCAGCTGCTTTCAGGCCCCGGAAGTGGATGGCGGTATCTATTTTCACTCAAAAGAGCAGCTTTACCCGGGGCAGTTGATAAAAGGCAGGATATTTGCCGCTTCTCCATACAATTTGCTGGCGCTGGTTCCAAAATACGCCCGACCAGGGGTGAACTGATCTTGCAGGCAGATTTAATTTGTGTGGGCAATGAACTTCTTACCGGTTTAATAGAAAATAGTAATGCCGGTTTCCTGGCCAGACGGCTGTGGTCTAAAGGAATACCGGTTCGTGAAGCAGTTGTAGTGGCTGATGATGAAAAATCCATCCGAGAGGCTCTTATANGGGCTTTGCAGGAAAGTGAACTGGTGATTCTAACCGGTGGCCTCGGACCAACAGAAGATGACCTGACCAGGGAAGCTGTTGCATCTATCTTTGGGCTGGAGCTAAATCTTGATCGCGATTGGCTTGAGCGGATGGAAGGGTTTTTCAGGCAGCGCGGTCTTAAAATGCCTTTCAATAACCGCAAGCAGGCAATGGTAATAGAGGGCAGCACGCTTCTTGAGAACAAACGGGGAACAGCGCCGGGTGCAATGCTGCAGATAGAGGGCAAGCTGGTTGTCCTGCTGCCAGGACCGCCCTATGAAATGCAGCAGATCTTTGATGAGCAGGTATTGCCGAAAGTTGTTAAGCAAAATGGGGGTCTTTTATCAACAGTCAAAACCCTGAAGTGTATAGGTATCGGCGAGTCAATGCTGGAGCAAAAAATAAAAGACCTGGGCAAGTGGAATCTGCCGCCCATATCTTATGTGGCCAGGGGTTACGAGGTTAACCTGCAGATTAAAGGCTGTGGTGATCGACAGGAAGCTGCTGCTGCAGTAAATCAAGCTGAAAAGAAACTGCGGGATGCCCTGGGTGATGCTATTTATGGTTGTGATGATGAAACCCTGGCAGGTGTGGCAGCATCTTTGCTGGTTAATAACAGTATGACCCTTGCCCTGGCTGAATCATGCAGCGGAGGGCTGCTTTCCGACCTGATTACCGACATTCCCGGAAGCTCCTGCTTTTATCGTGGTGGAATCGTGGCTTACAGCGGCGAAGCGAAAAGAGACCTGCTAGGTGTGGATAAAGGACTGCTTGAAAAAGAGGGAGAAGTAAGCCCGGCTGTAGCTGAAGCAATGGCTGACGGAGCAAAACGAATATTTAAATCGGACTTTGCTATCGGGATAACCGGTGTAGCAGGACCGGGCAGCGACGCTGCCGGTAATCCACCCGGCTTGGTTTATATTGCTCTCAGGGGCCCGGCTAAATCTGAACTGCGGCAGTTAAACCTGGGTGGAGCGAGAAAGGCTATTAAAGAGAGAGCGGCACAAATTGCCCTCGACATGATCAGAAAGGCAATTTCAAGGGGGTGAGTAAAAATGGTCAGGCTTTTTATTGCACTGGAACTATCCAAGCTTCAAAAAAAAGAAGTTGGTGAATTTCAGAAAAATGTTAAAAGGCATCTGGACAATGCACGCTGGGTGAAACCTGATAATATTCATCTCACCCTGAAGTTTCTAGGGGAAACAGAAGCAGATAAAGTTGAACCAATAAAAGAGGCCATTGATGAAGTTTGCCCTGGTTTTAAGCCTTTTACAATACGTTACGGTGAGTCTGGAGTATTTCCTTCCGAACGAAAAGCCAGGGTGCTCTGGGTAGGTATACAAGAAGGATATGACAGCGTTTGCAACCTTGCAGGAAAAATTGAAGAAGAAATGGCCGGCCTGGGATACAAAAAAGAAAAGCGTTCTTTTCACCCGCATCTGACCATTGGCAGGCTCAGGCAAGCGACACCGGAGATTAACATTAAAAAATTCTTATCTGAAGGGAAAAGCTTTGTCAGTTCGGATGTTATCATCAAAAAAGTTATATTATTTGAAAGCAGCCTTACCCGGAGCGGAGCTATATACAGACCTCTATACGGAAAAGAGCTTTTATGATTTTAGCGGCAGGAAAAGATGACAGAAAAGAGAATTAAAAGTTAAGTGAACCCCTTAATAGAGGAGGAATTGTTAATGGAAAAAGAAAAAGCACTAGAAGCAGCACTGGTTCATATNGAAAAACAATTTGGTAAGGGTTCGGTTATGAAATTAGGTCAGGATGCGGTTGTCAACGTGCCGGCAATACCGACAGGCAGCCTGACGCTTGATGTGGCCCTCGGTGTAGGTGGTGTACCCAGGGGCAGGGTTATAGAAATATTTGGGCCTGAATCCTCGGGTAAGACCACTGTTGCCCTGCACATTATAGCTGAAGCGCAAAAACGAGGCGGTTTTGCAGCATTTATTGATGCAGAACATGCCCTCGATCCGCAGTATGCCACTAACCTTGGTGTTAACCTTGATGAACTTTTAGTTTCGCAACCCGATACTGGTGAGCAGGCCCTCGAGATTGCTGAAGCACTGGTGCGCAGCAACGCTATTGATGTCCTGGTAATCGACTCCGTGGCAGCCCTCGTGCCCCGCGCGGAAATTGAAGGGGAGATGGGTGATTCGCATGTCGGTCTTCAGGCACGGTTAATGTCACAGGCCCTGCGGAAATTATCAGGAGTGATCAGTAAATCTAAAACAAGTGCAGTATTTATTAACCAGATCAGGGAAAAAGTCGGTGTAATGTTTGGTAATCCTGAGGTAACTCCAGGTGGACGGGCTCTCAAATTTTATTCTTCTGTGCGGATGGATGTTCGCAGGATTGAATCTTTAAAAGCAGGTTCAGATCAGATTATTGGTAACAGAACCAGGGTAAAAGTGGTCAAGAATAAAGTAGCGCCGCCTTTTAAAATGGCAGAGTTTGATATACTTTATGGAAAAGGTGTTTCTTTTGAAGGTTCACTGATTGATCTTGGATTGGAGCATAATGTTATAAGCAAAAGCGGGGCCTGGTATTCATATGGTGAAGAAAGACTTGGACAGGGCCGTGAAAATGTCAGAGAATATTTACTCGGGAACCTGGATATGCGGTATGAAATTGAAAATAAAGTGCGTGAAGCAGCCGGATTGCCGTTAAATGAAAGCACTGCTGATACAGGGGAAAAGGAAGTCAATGAGAAGAACCAGGGAAAACAGGTGAAAGATAAGTAGCAGCAATATGATGGGGCTGATCTGGTTTGGATCAAGAAGCTTTGTTAAGAAAGGCGCGAAGCGGTGTTCTTAGACAGCTAACATACCGGGATCGCAGTGTTAGTGAAGTAAAAGAATACCTTGACAGGAAAAGTTATCCGGAAGATATCAAAAATACAGTTATTGAAGAAATGGTCGGTTATGGCTACCTGGATGACCGCAGATTTGCTGCAAACTTTATCAGTTATCGCAAATCCGGCGGTCACGGTCTGCTAAGGGTCCGTTATGAACTGCGGCAAAAAGGGATAAGTCGGCAAATTACAGATGAGCTGATAGACGAAAAGTATGATCGGGAAGAAGATCTTGAAAAAATAAGAGAACTTCTGAGTAAAAGAGAGCCCCTGAGCGGAGAAATAGATCAGCGCTGGATTAACAGGCAGGCAGCTTTTTTAAAAAGGCGGGGTTTCCAGGATAACCTTATATTAGAAGCAATTAAAGATTATAATCTTTCCGAGTAATCTTACCTTGACATAATATTTTGTAAAGGCTAAAATTAATATGTAAAAGTTTATTTATTTAATAGATGTTCAGTTCATAACTGACGAGGAAAAGTCTGTAGTGCCTAAAGGCACTGAGGATAGATTAAAAGTTCATATCAAAATCTTTCTAAATGATTAGGGGGGTAACTGTACCCTTTATCAGACTTTTCTCTTATAAGCTGTGTCCTGGACACAGCTTATTTTATTTAAGAAACTAATAATCTGAGACAACGACATTGAAAGAGAGGTGAAATGCATGTTGCAAATTATTCTTATGATAGCAGCTGCCCTGGCGATAGGCCTAGGGGCCGGTTATTTTATTCGAAAGATGATTGCTGAAGCCAAGATTTCATCAGCAGAAGCGGCAGCTAAAAAGATACTGGATGAAGCTAACCAGGAAGCAAATTCCCTGAAAAGGGAAAGTCAACTTGAGGCCAAAGAAGAGGCCCATCGTATGCGAAGCGAACTGGATAAAGAGGTTAAGGAAAGGCGTTCTGAACTGCAGCGCCTGGAGAGACGACTTGATCAAAAAGAAGAGAGCCTTGATCGCAAGTTAAATAACGTTGAGAAAAAGGAAGAGGAATTAAGGCTAAAGGAAGTAGAGAGCAATAAATTCAGGGAAGAACTTGAAAAGCTGGAACAAAAACAGCTTACTGAATTAGAAAGAATCTCGGGTATGACCTCTGATGAAGCAAAAGATGTGCTTTTGCAAAGAGTCAGGAACGAAATAGAGCATGACATGATTGCCATGGTTAAGGATATGGAAAGCCAGGCTCAGGCGGAGGGTGAAAAGAAAGCCCGGGAAATAGTGACCCTTGCTATACAACGTTATGCAGCTGACCATGTTTCTGAATCTACAGTTTCAGTAGTATCTTTACCCAACGATGAAATGAAGGGACGTATTATTGGCCGAGAGGGACGAAATATCAGGGCCCTGGAAACATTAACCGGAATAGATTTGATTATTGATGATACTCCCGAAGCAGTGATTATTTCCGGTTTTGACCCGATCAGGCGTGAAGTAGCCCGCCTGGCCCTGGAAAAACTGGTTAGTGACGGAAGGATACATCCGGCAAGAATTGAGGAAATTGTCGAGAAAACTCGAAAAGAAGTTGATGCCCAGATTAAAGAAGAAGGGGAAAGGGCTACATTTGAGTCAAGAGTACACGGACTTCATCCTGATATGGTTATGCTGCTGGGTAAATTAAAATTTAGGACCAGCTATGGTCAGAATGTGCTGCAGCACTCGATTGAAGTAGCTCACCTGGCCGCTATGATGGCTTCAGAGTTGGGGCTGGATGTTAATTTTGCCAAGAGGGCAGGCCTGCTGCATGATATTGGCAAAGCCATAGACCATGAAACAGAAGGCTCTCACGTGCAGATTGGAGCTGAAGTGGCCAAGAGATACAAGGAGTCAGGAAACATTGTCAATGCTATCGAAGCGCACCATGGTGACGTAGATTTTCAAACCCTTGAAGCAGTTTTAATCCAGTCAGCCGATGCTATATCAGCAGTAAGGCCTGGAGCAAGACGAGAAACTTTAGAAGCATATATTAAGCGTCTTGAAAACCTGGAAAACATTGCTGACTCATTTGAAGGAGTTGAAAAGTCATACGCTATTCATGCTGGTCGGGAAATCAGGATCATGGTTAAACCGGACCGAATCGATGACTATACGTCAATCCAGGTGGCACGGGATATTGTCAAAAAAATTGAAGGCGAACTGGAATATCCCGGTCAAATCAAGGTTACTGTTATTCGTGAAACCAGGGCGGTAGATTACGCCAAGTAATAGTACTTCTATAAACACTTTAAACCTGACAGGAAAGTGCTCATTACTGAGCACTTTCTTATTTTCTAATGACAAGCGGAAGGGGGATGTGAAGATGCGCCTGCTTTTTGTTGGAGATGTAGTAGGGAAAACCGGCAGGAACAGTCTAATGAAATGTCTTCCCGATATTTATAGTAAAGAAAAGATTGATTTGACTGTTGCCAACGGAGAAAATGCAGCAGGTGGAGCCGGGATCACTCACCAGGTTTACGTAGAACTGCGCAACATGGGTGTTGATGTTGTAACCGGCGGAAATCACAGCTGGGATCAAAAAGATATCCTTAATTTCATAGATCATGAACCATGCTTGATCCGCCCGGCAAATTATCCGCCCGATACTACCCCTGGTGATGGTTCAGTAATTATAGAACCTTCAAATGGCGGCCCCAGGGTTGCAGTCCTAAATTTAATCGGCAGGGTTTTTATGCGTCATGTTGATTGCCCCTTTCGTTCTGCTGACAGGGAGATTGAGCAGCTAAAAGGTAAAGCTGATTTTATTGTGGTTGACTTTCACGCAGAGGCAACTTCTGAAAAAGAAGCCCTGGGCTGGTATCTGGATGGCCGGGTCAGTGCAGTTCTCGGCACTCACAGTCATGTCCAAACCGCTGATGAACGGATTTTGCCGGAAGGAACTGCTTATATTACAGATGTGGGTATGGCTGGCTTATACGATTCAATCCTTGGGGTGGATAAGGAGGGACCGTTAAAAAGGTTTCTGACCCAGATGCCTCACAAACTGTCAATATCTGAAGGTAAAAAAGTATTTAACGCTGTAATAGTTGAATTGGACGAAAAAAGTGGCAAAGCTGTTGCTATTGAGCGAATCTACAGAATAATATAAGTCTAAAGTTAAGATAAATTCATATAATTCAGGCAGGATTTTGGCGGACCAGGGAGAATATATAAAAAAAATCCGCAAAGGAGGCACGCAATAATGGAAGTATTAAAGGTCTCAGCAAAATCCAACCCAAATTCTGTAGCAGGAGCCCTGGCAGGGGTTCTCAGAGAAAGAGGAGGAGCAGAAATCCAGACAATTGGAGCAGGTGCTCTAAACCAGGCAGTTAAAGCAGTAGCAATAGCGAGAGGTTTTGTCGCTCCAGGTGGTATTGATTTAATCTGTATCCCAGCCTTTACGGATATTGAGATTGATGGTGAGGAAAGAACGGCAATCAAGTTGATCATTGAGCCTCGCTAGAAAACCTGAAGCTGACAACGAATATGCTTTATTCGCCCTCTGTTTATACATGTTGTAGGGGGTATTTTTTTGTCAAAAGTAGATTTTCACTTGCACAGTTCTGCATCAGAC
>SL_8KL_010_SEDDRAFT_10001128_pt1 | contig 23167 bp, 25 predicted proteins | sample SodLakKL_010_SED_4_FD_11160 | JGI IMG/M metagenome (IMG submission 11160) | reverse complement strand
ATGCCGGCGGAGGGGATTGAACCCTCGACCTCCACGTTGCACCGCGTGATTTATCATCTTCCTTTCGGAATCAACGCTCATATTTGTTTATGAGCGTGGCGCTCTACCACTGAGCCACGCCGGCAAAAAAATACACGTTACTTACTTCTTTGTTCATAGTCTTTAAAGGTTGTTTGCTTTACAATCTTACCTTCTATGACGTCAAACCGTGATTGGTAAACGTCTTTAGGCTCTTCACTCATCTAGGCACCTCCAGGTTTTTTATTTTTACGGATGGGACGGGCCGGATTTGAACCGGCGACTTCCACGTTATCAGCGTGGCGCTCTAACCAGGCTAAGCCACCGTCCCCCTACGAGTAGATAAGTTTGAAGCCAACGTTTAATAAATTTACTTTTCCTCTTGAAGAGAGTTTTGGTGGACCCGCCGGGATTTCCCAAACTTCCCACGGTTTTGATGAAACTTTTGTCCGTGAAAAGTTTCTTTGAACCCGGAGTCTTCGCCTTTCTGGTCCGACCAGAACACGGAACGTCTGGTTCCGGATTGCGAAGGCGATGTCATTCCGGTTCAGCTACATATGCAGCCTGTAGTGCCGTTAGACCACGGGCCCACACTAATCCATCTTGGATATCTTTACAGTTACACCAGGTCCGAACTTTTTCAGTTTTTCTGGATCTTCTATCCTGCCTATGACGTTTACAGGAGAAGCAGGCTTTATTCTTTCTTCACTTGGACTTCCTGGAGTTTTTCCGTAAAATATGCATAGTGCGTTTCCCTGAGGCCAGTATCCTATATCACCCTTACTGACGTATCTTTTGGGACTTTCTTCCTGGACATCCACGGGTATCTTAAAGAAAAGTTCGTCGCCCCATTTCTGTGCTTCCTTTTCCAAGGGTAGCTCTTTGATTACGGCTTCGGAGGTCTCCGGATTCATGCTCTCATCTATCTCTCCCCTGAACTCCTCGCCACAGATCTCTATCTTTATCTTCATGTCAGTAAATAACCTACTCGGAGTTTAATAGCTTTGAGGATATCTTTCACAAATCCTGACTCCTGATCTTACTTATCCTTTTGCCGATGTATGTTTCTTTTTTCTTTTGTTTCCTCATAAAGTGGTTCAGCGTACCTATTGCTATAGGAGATCTTTTCTTGTATTCGGGGGCCAGTAATTTCACCTCATACACCATATTCCTGCATAAGTTCCGTATGGATCCATATTCCTTTAGGTCTTCATCGTTCATACTTTCCAGTCTTTCTTCGACGTACCTCTTTGCTTCCTGTGAGGTGGTAATTCCTTCGTATTTTTCCACGAGTCTGTCCGGAGGAATATTTTCACTCTTTTCCTTTTCCATGTTTACACTTCCATTATTGGTGGTGTTAAGGTAGTAAGATGGTGGGCCGGCCGTGATTTGAACACGGGTTGCCAGCGTTCCGTTCGGTGGAACCCCGGGCTGGAATGATAGACCAAGCTACACTACCGGCCCGCTGTATTTAAAACGTTTAGCAGGGAAAGGTATTTATTATTTTCCTCTTATGTTAATTGTAATGCCGTTTAAATATATGATGGACTTTTTGAGAGGGAAAGGATCGCGCCTCGATAGGATAGAGGACAGGCTGCGTAGGATAGAAAACTGTCTTTCAGTTAGTTCTGCATACGAGAAAAGAAAGTCAGCACCCTCGGAGGGTGTCACAGAGGGACCCGATCTAAGCGGTGCAAGGATTAGAAAGGTAGGCGATGGTAGCTACACCGGCCGCAGAAAACTACAGAAAGCAAGAACCGTGTATGGTCCCGATGGATGGTGCTTCACTGAGGAACCCGAAACCAAATGGAAACTGGATGTAAGAGACTTTGGAAGGGACTGGGTGATAGAGTTCGACTGTCCAAGATGCGGCAAGGCGTCTTCACAGGGAGTCAAGCACAGATGGGTGGAGTACGGCGAAGATCACGTTGTTTATCATATTCGTCTGGACTGTCCCAAGTGTGACTGGAAGAATGAAGATATCAGTATAAGGGCCTTCGAATGATGCCTGCCCTTTGCTTGTTCTGAAGAAGTTTTATAAACAACAGAGGACAATTAGAGGTTATGAACGCAGCATTTGGAGACACTGCGGAAGTTTTGTATAGTCTCTGGCAATCTTTCACGGGAAACATAGGAGGATTCATAGGTTTCATTATAATCCTCGTGATTGGTTGGATCATAGGCCGGGTAGTTGGCAAAGTTCTGAGAGAGATTCTAGTTAAAGCAGAGGTTGATGAGTACATCAAGGAAGAAGGACACCTTAACTTTACTGCAAGTTCTCTCTTTGACACGATAGCAAGATGGGTAATCTACATAGTATTCATCTCACAGGCAGTTACAGTGCTTAACATAGAAGTTATAAGCAACTTCCTGTTTGGCTACGTTCTACCTGGTATCGGAGGTATAGTTGGCGCTGGAGTAGTTCTTTTAGTGGCCTACATGATAGGAATTTACTTCAAGGAAGGACTCATCCAGGACGAAGAAGAAGGAACGTCCTATGCCGACCTCTCCGGAAAAGTAGTTTTCTATCTCTCAATGTTCTTCGGTGCAGCACTTGCACTGGACATATTCTTCAGGCTGGCACTTAACCAACCAGCTATGTTGCTTCAGGGATTGATACTTATCCTTGCCGGTGCCCTTGGTATCGGACTTGCAATAGCAGTTGGTCTTGGTCTGAAGGATGTGATCAAGGGAATGGCAGAAGAGTATGCCGAAGAGTTCAGAGAGAAGAGAAAATAGATTGCCAGGACACCCCTTATTTTTTCTTTTTTCTTCTGTGGTATATTTAAAAATATACGTTTCAATTAATCTTTATGTTCTAGTGTGTGATGAAAATGGATAAGAAATACAAGCCAGGTGAGGTCGAGGAAAAATGGCAGGAAAGGTGGGCCGAGTGGGGCATATTCGAGTTTGATCCCGACGGAGATTCGGAGACCTTTTCAATAGATACACCTCCTCCCACAGCTTCCGGATCACTTCACCTTGGCCATGCGAATAACTACACGGAGTTCGAGATGATAGCAAGGGCCATGAGGCTTCTGGGGTACAATGTTTTCTTTCCCGTTGGTTACGATGACAACGGTCTCCCCACCGAAAAGTATGTTGAAGAGGAGAAGGGTATAACCGTCAAGGATGTCGGCGTGGAAGATTTTATAGATGAATGTGAGACTGCGGCACGGGAACTGGAGGCCGGGATGACGAAGATTTTTAAAAAGCTGGGAATGTCATGGGACTGGTCCACGCTTTACAGAACTATAACGGACAGTGCAATCAAGGTTTCACAGAAGTCTTTTCTTGATCTCCGTAGACAGGGTGATATATACAGGAAGGAGGAACCTATGATGTGGTGCCCCTACCACGGAACCAGTCTTGCCCAGGCGACTGTTGAGGACAAGGAAAGACATACAAAGCTCAACTATATTTACTTTGAAACAGAGGATGGCGAAAGGGTTGAGGTAGCCACCACTAGACCTGAACTTCTACCGTCGTGTGTTGCTGTTTTTGTTCATCCGGATGACGAGGAACGCGCAGATCTTGTGGGGGATAGTGTAAAGGTACCACTCTTCGACTTTGAGGTTCCTGTTATGGAGAGCGAAGAGGTTGATCCTGATTTCGGAACCGGCGTTGTTATGATATGTACATTCGGTGACAGCACCGATGTGGAGATGTGGAAGAAATATGACCTCCCGCTTAAAATCTCGATGGACGAAGAAGGAAAGATGAACAAGCTTGCAGGAAGTTATGAGGGGATGGACGTTGAGGATGCAAGAAGGAAAATAATAAAGGATCTCAGGGATGAAGGTCTCCTGTTTGATCAGGAAGATATACAACAGACCGTTGGTGTATGCTGGCGGTGTGAAACTCCGATCGAGTTTATAACAACGGAGCAATGGTTTGTGGAGACGCTGAAATACATGGACAATCTTCTGGAGCTGGGTGAAAAAATAGAATGGTACCCCTCGTATTATCAGAGCAGATACAGGGACTGGGTAAGGAACCTAAAATGGGACTGGTGCATATCGAGGCAGAGATACTACGGCGTTCCTATACCTGTCTGGTACTGCAAAAGTTGTGGAAACACTGTACTTCCAAAGGATGAAGATCTTCCAGTCGATCCAAGGTACGACGATGTTGAGATGGAGTGTGATGAGTGTGGTTCTGACGACCTTGAACCAGAGAATGACGTTATGGATACATGGATGACTTCCTCGATGACACCACAGATAACAGGAAGATGGCTTGAAAGTGACGGCTTCTTCAGTTCAATATTTCCCTTCTCGATGAGACCACAGTCCCATGACATAATAAGAACATGGGCTTTCTACACGATACTCAAATCATACCTACACAACGGTTCTGTACCGTGGGAGGATATAGTTATTTCCGGGTATGTCTATGCGGAAGAGGGCGTGGGTATGAGTAAGAGCAAGGGAACGGGAGTAAGCCCCGAAGCCATAATAGCGGACGAAGGCGCGGACTGTCTCAGGTACTGGGCGGCAAGTACGGGTACGGGCGAGGACGTCATATACAAGGATAAGGAGGTAAAGCGTGGTAGAAGAATACTTACGAAACTTTGGAATGCCTCTAGGTTTGTGAAGATGCATCTCGATGGTTACGAGGACGAGGAGGCAGAGTTGGAGGAGATAGATACATGGCTCATGACCAAGCTCGATGGGGTTTTGAGTGACTGTAGAGAACACTATATGAACTACGAAACAAGCAAGGTAAGGAGAAAGATGGAGGACTTCTTCGTGGGCACGTTCTGTGACAACTATCTGGAGATGGTTAAACACAGGCTCTATAACCCGGAGGAGTACGGTGAGGAAAGTAGGCAGGCTGCGCTGAAGACGCTTTACGAAGGTCTTCTGGCCTGCTTAAAGGTTTTCATGCCAATAGTTCCACATATAACAGAGGAGATATACCAGAACATATTTAGAGACAGGGAAGGTGTCAAGAGTATAAACCTAACGGACTGGCCTGTTGTTGAGGACAGACTGAAGGACGAAAAGACCATGGAAATGGGTGAGGTTGCAAAGGACATAATAGAGGAGATAAGAAGATGGAAGTCCGATGAAGGGATAGCCCTGAACAAGGATGTCAGAATGGTTCAGTTCCACGTTGACTCGGAAAACAGGGAAAGGATAGAAAGGATGGCTGATGTGATAAAAGGTACAGTAAATATAGAGGACATAAGCTACCAGAGACCCGTGGACTCCGGGGCTGGTGTAAAGGTACAAAACCAGCCGATAACTATAAAGAAGATAGAGATCGCTTAGCTCTTTTAACAGTGAACTTCTATTACTCATGGGTGTTACAATGGTAATAAAGGCCGACAACAGAAGAAAGCTCAAGAGGCTTGTGGAAAAGATAGACTCCATTAGAGGCAGGGGTACGGAGCTTGTTACAGTATACTGTCCTCATGACTATGATCTCAGGGAGATAGTTAATCAGTTGAGGGAGGAGGAGGCCGAAGCAGGTAATATAAAGTCAAAGAGGACCAGGAAAAATGTGCAGTCCGCCCTTTCCAAGATGGTAGAACATCTCAAGGAGTTCAAGAGGACGCCTGACAATGGTGTTGCGGTCTTCTGTGGAAACGTTTCCCAGAGGGAAGGGACTTCAGACATAAAGTTGTGGGATATAGAACCTTTCGAACCTATAGAGATTAAACTGTACCGCTGTGGTAAAGAGTTCAAACTGGATCCTCTCAAGGAGATGTTGGAGGAGGGGGAAGAGTACGGTATGCTTGTTATGGATACCTCGGAGGCGGATATAGGTGTTCTAAAGGGGAAGAAGGTGGTCCCTAAGCAGCACATATCCAGTATGGTTCCGGGTAAGTCCAAGCCAGGTGGTCAGTCTGCCGCGAGATACGACCGTGTTCGCGAGGGACTTCTTGACGACTACCTTAAAAACGTTGCCGAGACCACACGGCAGGTTCTAAATACTGATGAGCTCAAGGGTGTTATCGTTGGCGGACCAGGTCCGTTGAAGGAGAAGTTTGTTGAGGGTGACTACCTTCCGAAGTCCATCAAGGAGAGCATAATATCCATAAACAGTACCAGTTACACAGGTAGACAGGGTTTCGAGGAGCTTCTAAGAAGAAGTAGAAAGCAGCTTCGTGAAACGGAGCTAGAAAAGGAGAAGGAGGTACTTCAGGAAGTATTTGATAGGTTGAGAGAAGGTGGTAAGGTGGCCTACGGCGTGGATCAGGTAATGAAATCCTTCGATCTAGGTGCAGCGGAAAGGGTCATACTTTCAGAAAAACTTGACAAGGAAAACGTAGAGATAACATGTGACTGTGGTTACACGGAGACAAAAATAGTTGACAGTGATGATGAGCTAACATGTCCTGACTGTGGTAAAGATACAGATGTCAGTAGACAGGACATCTTTGATCTAATCGAGGAAAGGGCCAAGGATATAGGTGCGGAGGTTGAGTTTGTATCTGCCGATACAAGCGAGGGAGAGCAGTTCTATAGTATGGGTGGAGTTGCTGCGTTCCTAAGGTTCAGAATAGAGTAGTCTATCCTTCATTCATGTATTTCTTCAGATCGAGTACTTCATCTGCTGAGTTTTTCAGAGCGGTAGAAAAGCCAGGGTCCATTCCCATTACAACTACCCTGACACCCTCCTTCTTTGCCTTTTGAACTACCGGTAAAAAGTCTGCGTCTCTTGTGACCAGTACCATGATATCAAGTCCGTATTCCAATGCTTCGACGGCTTTCACAGCCATTGAAACATCTATGTCGCTCATTCCTTCGCCTTCCTGTTCCCCGCCGAGGGATATGACCGGCTCGAAACCCTGTGAAGCCACGGCTTCTATCAGTTTTTCAGAGGCGAACTGGTTCATGAAAACCTTTGCATTGGTTATCCTTCCGTACTTGGATACCCTTTCTCTCAAACTATCTAGATTTACCTCGAACTGTTTTCTGAGTATGTTGGGCCCGTCTACAAAAAGCCCCACCCTCTTTTCCTTTTCAGAAGTCTTTCCTCTGACCTTGTCTAAAACCATAAAAACCTTATTTTACTTTTGTTTAACGGGTTAAATATCTATAGGTAGACCGAATACTTTGACAGCGTTTTCACCCGCTTTTCTCCAGACTTTTCTGAAGTCACCGCCTTTGACTTCGGCTATCCTTTCCGCAACGTTCCATATGAACCACGGCTCCGATCTATGGCTTTTCTTCTTGGCTAGAAAAGGTGCGTCCGTCTCCAGGAGCAGGTTTTCTAGAGGAAGTGCATCTATCAGTTGCTCATACTTTTTTTTCTGACGAAAAACCATGCCCCCGAGTGATATGTAGTAACCCTGTTCCAGTGCTTCTTTTAGATGTTTTATGTTGCCAGCGAAACAGTGTATTATAGCATCTCCTTCGTTGTGTCTTTTCAGTATCCTCAGAGTTTCGTCCATTGCTCTTCTTGCGTGAACGACCACAGGTACACCGAGGTCGTTCGATAGTTTTATGAAGTCTGCGAATACCTTCTTACATCTTTTTCTATCCCGTGGGTCCTTGACCTGTGCGTGGTCCAAACCTACCTCACCAACAGCAACAACTTCGTTCATCCTACGTCTTATCAGACTCATGTAGTCTTCCAGTTCTCCATCCGATGCTTTGAGCACCCTTTTGGGATGTATACCGAGACTTGGAAATATGAAGTTCTTGTGGTTTCTGTGCAACATCAGCACTTCCTTGGCTTTATCCATCCCGGCCGCAGAGTCAACTATGGCCTTGAGCCTTTCCTTGGACTTCTCTATAACCTCTTCGCGGTCACCGTCGAACTGCTTGAACTCCAGATGGCAGTGTGTGTCTATCATAACATCAGAACTTAAGCAGGACTATTAATAAGCTTTAGGATCAGAGTATGTCGTTGGGATAGCTCCCCGTTTTTCTGTACTCCGAGACCACCTTTGCAAATGCTGCTATCTGCAGCAAGGGAACTGTGATCATCATTATTATGTATATCCAGTGTAGTGGATCCGCAGACGGGAATCCGGGTCTCAGAACTGCGCGGTCTACGGTATGAACTACGCTCAGCCACCAGATTATATGTGCTGCGTTCTGCAGCCATTTCCAGGACTTTGCACCGAAAAACACAAGGGCTTTGTTCGTAGACGTTGCTGCAAGAACAACAGCCATGATAACAGCAACTAAGGCACCAAAGGCCCATGGGCTCATTCCGGTTATATAGTCCACAACGGCCCAGTCTCTGGCGTGGAATACGAAGAACATATGTACAACGGACCATGTCGCGAACCAGATACCTAGCTCACTTCTCCATGTTATCGGAAACATCTTTGACCATCCCTTGACTTTCCATATGGACGGCCACAGTCTCTTTGCTGGACCCATGGCCATTATACAGAAGAGCAGGAAGAATGGTATAGCACCCGCAATTCTCTGTTCGTGAACTCCAAGAAACCACATTAACAGGGACAAAACTATGGTCGAGAGTCCAACGGCAACATGCCTCTTCAGTTTGTTTCCTGTGTGTATCATGTTTACCAATAAGGATAAGGTTTTGACGTTATTTAAATGTTATGAAGGAACCTTTTGCCGGTACTTTTGAACTACCAAGGTAACAGACCTCTTTGTATATTAGTTGTTCATGTGTTTTGTTTTGCTGCTCTGGCTGTAACACAACTTTTATAAGTCTATGGAAATAACTTTCAGGGCATGTCAGAAGAATTTGAATGTGATGTATGTGGAAGGTCCTTTGATACAAAAAGAGGGCTCAGTGTACATGCTTCGCAGGTTCACAAGGGAAAGAAGAAGACAAAGAAGAAGGAAACGTCCAAGGGTACCAAGGCCAGAGACGTTGAGTTTGAGGTCAGCCCATGGAAGCTTGTTCCCGGAGTTCTTGGAGTTCTTCTTGTGATTACCCTTGTTTTTGTTGCTCAAGGTTCACCTATGGCCAGGGATACAGAGGAAGATGTGATCCCGCCAGAAGAAGCAGCAGACAAGGCCCTTGAGTTCGTCAACGACTACATGATGGAACCTGGAATGGAAGACATCGAGGCCGAGGAAGTCAACGAGAGGTACGGTCTCTATGAGATAGTAATACTCATGGAAGGAATGATGGGACCACAGGAACATTCCATGTTCGTCAGCCAGGACGGTGAAATACTCTTCCCCGAAGCCATAGACATAGAAGAGACAGCCGATGAAATAGAAGCTATGCAGCAGATGGAGGAAGATATGGACGACGAAGAGGGAGAAATATTCATAGAGCCTGGTGAAGAGCCTGAAGGCGAAGAAGAAATAGTCATAGAACCTGAAGAAGTTGAAGAGTAGCTCGGACTTTTGTCGTTAACTGCGACTAACTACCGGGTTTCACTACCTTTTCTTATTTATTATTTTATTCTATCCCGAAATTGTAAAAATTTAAGTATGAAGTTGTATTTCTCTTCTATGTCAAAGAGGGTCCTTGGAATGGTTCTGTCCCTTATCACAGTCTTACTGGTAGCTGGACCATTTGTGATGGCATTTGCCTCCAATGACTGGGACATAGAGTCCATGGTTTCGCCACCCCAGGAAGAAATGGAGGACGCATTGGGCCAGTTTGAGGCAATGGAGGAGTTGGGTGGTTTTGAACCAGTGGAAGAGGATGTAGACGATGAAACAGGGGAGGTAAAGATTACATTTGAATTTGATTCTCCGCTTGGTGATGATATCACAGTAAGAAAGTTCTCGGCAGATCTGTATCTTGATGATGAGAAGTCGGGTAGCCTGGAACTTGCAGAAAAAACGGTGCTTTCAGCAGGTGAAAGGACGGAGTTTGATCTAGTTGGGTTTATAGACACAGAAACCATGGAAGATGCTGTGGTGCAGAATGTCCATGAAGATGAGATCTCTGATGAAGAACTCATCGAGATGGTCGAAGAAGATCAGGAAGACCTTACCAGGGACGTTCTGGACCTTGATCTAAGAGATACCTTGGTTGATCTGGAAATCTTTGGCCTGGAAGTGGAGATAAGAGAGTTTGAAGAAATGGGTGATCTGGATGAGTGAAGATAGTGCTAATGATGGAAACAGAATGAACGGGGTAAACTGGCCCGGTGTTCTTGTAGGTGTACTCATGTTCTTCATACCTTTTTCGGGTGCATGGTGGAGGGTCAGCGTTGGGGATGTACTTGATTTTGCAGTTTCTCCCTTTTACTATGAGATCAATGTGATGGGAAGTCCCATGACTATATCGTTACTTGAATATGCAATACCTGCCATGCAGTTGCTCTTCCTGATAGGTGGTGTGGCAGTTATAGTTGGATCCGTGTCGAAGGGGATGTGGTGGGAAGAGCAGATGAAGAGGTTTGGGCTGAGGAAGGCCGTGTGGATACCTGTTTCATTTACTGTGATGTTGTTTATAGGTGCCCTGTTGCTCAACAGTATATTCCCACAGATGGTTCAAATGAACGAAATGGACCCTGAGGCTGAGCAGATGGACGTGGATCCAGATCTACCCTATGTGGTAGGATCCTCGAACTCCGTTGTAGAAATGGACAGCATGACAGTCTCTGCTCCCGTGGAGAAATCTCTCACTGGTTCTTTCTGGTTGGCTTTTATTACTGTATTTCTGGCGGTACTGGCTGCTAAATATGACGTTCTTCGTTAGTTATTTAAATTACATAAAACAAGTTTTGTTGATGGTTATGGGCTGTGATATTTGTGGCGAAGAAGATAGTCTTTTGGAGGCCAACCACAGGAAAATGGGTAAGGTGATGGTCTGTAGGAAATGCTGGTCCGAACTCTACAGGAAAAACAAAATGGTTACAGGCAGTGGTGGTTGTTCAACATGTTCTTCGTTCTGCGGCTCATGTGGTTTTTGAAGAGGTGATAATATGGCTCTGAAAAATGCAAATGATGATGACTTCGACGAGAAGGTAGTAAAAACTTCAAAGGAAAAACCCGTTTTGGTGGATTTCTGGGCAGAATGGTGTATGCCATGTCAGCAGTTGAAGCCGACTATCGAGGAGATAGGCAAGGAAAGGGATGATATAGACGTGGTCAAGGTAAACATAGACGTAGCCGAGGAGAAACCACAGGAGTATGGCGTGAGAAGTGTTCCCAACGTAAACCTGTTTGTTGACGGAGAAGTCATCGATAGCTTTGTTGGAAACAGAACCAAGGAAGACATAAACGAATGGATAGATGAAAGAATTTGAGGTTTTAGAATGTACGATCTTGTAGTTGTAGGTGCAGGGCCGGCTGGTTATACTGCAGCACTGTACGCTAAAAGATACGACCTAGATGTAGTTGTCGTGGGCGAGGAGTTCGGTGGTCTCTGTAGTGAGGCCTATATCGTTGAGAACTGGCCAGGTTCCAAGGAGATCGAAGGCAGGGAACTGACGGAGAGGATGAAAGAGCAGATAGAGGATATAGGAGTAGAGGTAAAGCAGAAAAAGATCAAGAGGATAGACAGAGGAGACACGTTTGTTCTGGAAGCGGAGGACGAAAAGTTCGAAGCACACTCCGTTTTACTTGCTCTTGGAGCCGACAAGAGAAGACTGAACATAGAGGGTGAAAAGGAACTTGTTGGTAAAGGAGTCAGTTACTGTGTAACCTGTGACGGTCCACTTTACAGAAACAAGAGGGTTGCCGTTATAGGAGGCGCCGACTCCGGCCTTAAGGCTGCCACGCTTCTGGCCAAGTATGCCGAAAAGGTTTATGTTTTCGAGGCGACGGATGAGATGAAGGCGGAGAAGATAATGATAGAGCGGTGCAAGCAAAACGATAAGATAGAACTGAATACAGGAACAGTGCCGAAGAGGTTCGTAGGCGACGAGTACCTGGAGAAGATAGTTTTCGAGGACGGCAAGGAGGTCGAGGTCGAAGGTGCCTTTGTGGAAATAGGCTCAGTTCCAAACAGAAGTATAGAAAGGATAGGAGAGGAGGAGGTTGAAAGAGACGAAGACGGGTTCATAAAGGTTGAGGACGACATGTCAACCAATATCGAAGGTGTATTTTCGGCTGGAGATGTGACAACAGGCAGCAACAAGATGAGACAGGTGGTCACTGCAGCAGCGGAGGGGGCTATAGCTGCTTTTTCGGTCTACAAGTACGTGGGCGATAAGAAGTTTTAGGGTGTTTTTTTGAACGGACAGCTTGAGGATCTGAAGAAGGATATAAGCGGTTGTGAAAAGTGTGATCTATCCGATAACAGAACGCAGATAGTCGTGGGTGACGGATCCCCGGGCGCAGACATTCTCTTTGTGGGTGAGGCTCCCGGCAGGCAGGAGGACAAGAAAGGAAGACCATTTGTGGGTAGAGCAGGAAAGCTTCTCGACGAACTTCTTGAAGAAATAGGTCTTGAGAGAGAGGAAGTGTATATAACCAATATTGTTCTCTGTAGGCCTCCAAAAAACAGGAATCCAAAGGATCCTGAGATAAAAAACTGCACGGGCTATCTTGACAGCCATATACGGATAGTCGATCCTGATATTATAGTACCACTGGGAAGCTTTGCGACCTCGTATATACTGGATAAGTACGATCTGGACAACGGAAGCATAAGCAATGTCCATGGCAATCTATTTTCTGTTAGCAACCTCGAGGGACAGTTCAAGATTATCCCACAGTACCATCCTGCTGCTGCACTGTACAACCCTGATCTGAAGGAGGTTCTTGTGAGTGACTTTCACAAGATTTTAGAAGTTCTCTGATATCTACAGCAGTTAATTTTTATAAGCTGAGATCTCTTATAGTTTACCGTGGTCAGATGAAACTTGAAGAAAAGGTTGCTATTGTAACCGGAGGTTCCTCCGGTATAGGAAAGGCGATTGTTGAAAAGTATGTAGAGGAGGGTGCAGAAGTTGTTGTGGCGGATATTGACGAGGATAAAGGAAAGAAAGTGGCTGAGGAGTTAGGCTGCGGTTTCAAGATATGTGATGTCTCCAGCTGGGATAACGTCAAAAAGGTGGTTGACGAAACAGCCGAGGAGTACGGAAGACTGGATATAATTGTCAACAATGCCGGGATTGGTGCCATATCAACGATAGAAGAGATGAGTATAGATGAATGGAAAAAAATTCTCGAGGTAGATCTCGATGGAGTTATGCACGGGACCAAGGCAGCTGTTCCGTATCTCAAGGAATCGGAGGGATGTGTAATAAACATAGCGTCTATTTATGGCCTTACCGGTGATGTAGGAGCAACTGCGTACAATGCAGCCAAGGGAGGTGTAGTCAACTTTACAAGGTCCGTTGCAGACGACCTTGCCCAGGCCAATGTCAGGGTTAACAGTATATGTCCAGGATTTGTTGACACTCCGATGATAAAGGAAGCCATGGAGGATGAGGCGTTCCGTAAACACGTTATGAACATGACTCCGATGAAGAGGATAGCACAGCCAGAAGAAATAGCCGATGTAGCTGTTTTCCTTGCTTCGGATGGGGCTTCGTACATCACAGGTGTTAACCTTCCTGTTGATGGTGGATGGACAGCACACTGAAAACCATACAAATCTTCCCTTATTTTTCTGAACCTACCATCTTGGTCATGTAGCTGTGGAATATCTCGTAGAACTCCTTGCCTTCGGTTTCTATTATCTCGGCTCGATCCAAAGCTTTCCTGATTTCTTCCTCCAGGCCGACCTTTTCCTCTAGTTCTCTTATCTTCTGTGGATGTGAGACCGTTCTTGGTTTGTCGGGAGTTGCGTTGCAGCAGCCGGCGTGCGTGGACATATAGAGTCCATCACTCTTACTCTTTTCTATTATCTCTTCCTTGTCCATGCCCATAAGCGGTCTGTGCACAGGAACTTCGAGGTTCCATGAGGTCGTCCTGAGGTTCTCCATGGTCTGACTGGCCTTCTGTCCCGTGGCTTCACCCGTGGTTAGGGAATCTGCTCCTATCTTTTTGCAAACAAGCGAAGCTGCTAAGAACATGCCCCTTCGGCACAGCACGCAGGAATACTCCCTTTCACCGATCTCATTCAGGCCGGTGAAGATTTTCTGAAGTACGTTTCCCCAGGGAAACAAGACCATCTCGTCGAAGGAAACAACCTTTTCAAGCCTTTTCATGGCTCGTATACTCAAGGAGAAGGTTTCCTCGCAGTAGTATGGATGTAATACGAAATGAAGAGGAACGATCTCCACCTTCCGTCCCATCATGGCCGCAGCCACTGGAGAGTCTATGCCTCCTGATAGCAAACAGACCGTTTTTCTGTCCTCATTGCTCATGACCTCTAGATTACTTCCCATAAAATAAATATCCACGGCTTTTTTAGGCACTACGTCCACCTTCCCATGCAACATGTATTTAAATTTTAATTTTGAACTTATTGACATGATGTATGGAGTAGATTATGTCGAAGACTGGCCGGATGGGCTGAAAAGATACGTTCTTGAGGAGTTTGAAAGTATCAAAGAAGAGGATGAACTTGATTTGAAAGTCGGTGAAACCGATACTTCGGTGACGCTTGAACGCAGTGATCTTCTGGAGAATATAAACATAGTTGTTAACTCAGTTTATGATTCCAAGGAAAGGAGGCTGACCATAGGAGTTTCGGGCGAGGAGCTTTACGAAAAGATTGAGAATGTTTCCATGGGAATCAAAGAAAGGTTCGATGAGGATCTAGATGAAGTCGAAATACACAGGTACTGAGATATAGATTGTCTAAAGAGCAATAACCTAATCTTCGTCCAGTCCGTGTTTCTTCCTTACCTCCTCGGTTTTTTCTAGTGTCTTCTGTGCTATGGTGTGCTTCTTCTTCAGTTCCTCTGATATATCCATACCTTCTTCCTTCTTGTAACGGTAGATCGCTTCGTGTAGACCGTTAGCTGAAAGGTTGGAGCAGTGCATCTTTATCTTTGGAAGTCCACCCAGTTCCCTGGCTATATCTTCTTCCTCTATATTCTCCGCCTCTTCCAACGTTTTTCCCATTGCAAGTTCGGTGGTAACCGAGGAGGTGGCAATAGCTGCTGCACAGCCAAATGTCTTGAACTTTATGTCCTCTATGTACTTCTCGCCGTCCTTCTCCCCTACTTTTATGTAGGTTTCCATCATGTCTCCGCATGCAGGATTCCCGACTCTGGAAGTTGCGTCGGGGTTCTCCATATCACCCATGTTTTTCGGGTTCTTGAAATGTTCCATTACTTCTTTCGTGTACATCTAATCACCTGTTTTACCTTTTTCATCCAATGCTGTTATGGATCTGAGTTCACGGACCTCCTTTCTCAGAGCCTCCACAACTGTATTAACGTCATCCATAGTATTAAACCTCCCGAAACTTATGCGGAGCGAAGAATGTGCTACCTCTGGTCCTTTGCCAAGTGCGTCTAAGACATGTGAAGATTTCAGCTCTTCTGAACTGCAGGCCGAGCCTGTGGCTGTGTTTATACCAAGGTCGTCCAGACGTAGGACCAGGGCTTCTCCTTCTACTCCAATGAAGGATATATTCATATTTCCAGGTAATCTACCATCCACGGGACCGTTAACCTCTGTATTATCTATGGAACCCTGGATGCTTTCCACCAACTTCTGGTGCATTTCTCTAAGTTTTTCGCCTTCCTCTTCCCACCTTTCTTCTACTATCTCCGCTGCCTTTCCAAATCCAACTATAGCTGGAACATTTTCTGTCCCGGACCTTTCGCCGTTTTCCTGCCCACCGCCGTGTAGTAGCGGATCTATATCCAAGTCTTTCTTTTTGTATAGAGCTCCAACACCCTTGGGTCCGTACATTTTATGTGCATTTATTGTAGCTAGATCTACGCCCAGCTTACCCACGTCTACCTCCATCTTACCTGGACACTGTGCCATGTCGGTGTGAAAGTATGCACTGCTTTCATCATGGACGATTCTGGTCGTCTTTTCGATCGGTTGTACTGTACCGATCTCGTTGTTTGTCAGCATTATTGAAACCAGTATAGTGTCTTCTCTTAGTTCATTCTTAAGTTCCGAAGGAGAGATGTAACCTTCCTCATCTACGTCAAGATAGGTGACCTCAAAGCCCTGTCCCTCAAGCCACCTGCAGGCTTCAAGCACACATTTGTGTTCTGTCTTGGAGGTTACTATATGCTTACCGTGGTCCTTCCTCGCGAAGGCCGTTCCCTTGATCACATGGTTGTTTGACTCCGTGGCGGAACCTGTGAATACTATTTCATCTGTAGCACAGTTCAACATGTTCGCTACCCTTTCTCTGGCCTCTTCAACAGCTTTCCTTGATCTTCTTCCGTGGTTGTAAAGGGAGTTGGGATTGGCGAAATTTTCCTCTAAGAAAGGAGTCATCGCCTTTCTTACTCTTGGATCAATGGGCGTTGTTGCATTGTTGTCTGCATAGACCCCGTCGAAATCTAAAATTTTCATACAACTTCATAACATTGTTATATATATTTAAAACTTCCCATGTAAGTTTAACTGGGTGTGTAAAATGAAAAACAACGGATCAGAACTGTCTGAGAAGAATCTTCCTGGATACAGTAAAAATGGCCACGACTTCCTTGGAAAGTGGAGTGGCGAGTATCCTAAGCCAGACGACAAGCACTACAGACTCTGATTACCATATAAGGTCTATAACGACGTTATATTTAAAAGCAGTCAGTTTCAATAGGACTCTGTGGGATTTATGTCAGAAGACAATGCTTTCGAAAACGCCAAAAAACAGCTTGAAAATGCCGCCAGACTTATAGATATTGAAGAGGACGAGCTCGAAGTCCTCAAAAAACCGAAGCGGATTATAGAAGTAAGTATACCTGTTAAGATGGATGATGGTTCTATAGAAAACTTTACTGGGTACAGGGTTCTCTACAACGATGCCAGAGGTCCAGGTAAGGGTGGTATAAGGTTCCACCCGGATGAGAGTCTGGACGATGTAAAGGCTCTTTCTGCTTGGATGACATGGAAATGTGCTGTAGCTGACCTACCTTACGGTGGTTCAAAAGGTGGTGTAGTCTGCGACCCACATGAAATAAGCGACAGGGAGCTCGAGAAGCTATCAAGGGAGTATATAAGAAGGATATACAAGTACATAGGACCTGATCAGGATATTCCTGCGCCGGATGTGGGAACTAACCAGCAGATAATGGGTTGGATGATGGACGAGTACGAGAAACTGGTTGGAGAACACAGGCCTGGTGTGATTACATCCAAGCCCGTCGAGATCGGAGGTAGTTCTGGTAGAAATGAGTCCACGGGTCGTGGCGTGGCCTTTATGATAAGGGAGGCCGCAGACAGACTTAACATGGAACTCGATGGCATGACACTTGCTGTCCAGGGATTCGGAAACGTTGGTAGGCATCTAGTCAAGTCCGCCGGTGAGATGGGAATGAAGGTCGTTGCCGTTACGGATGCAGAGGGTGGTGTGTATGATAGCTCTGGGCTTGATTTCAATGAGTTGGAGAAGTCTGTGGATAAGCACGGAACGGTTGTTGGATCATCCTACGATTCTATAACCAACGAAGAACTTTTTGCTTTGGATGTGGATGTTCTTTCTCCTGCGGCAATAGAGAACGTGATTACAGAACAGAACGCCGGTGATATAAAGGCGGACATACTTGCCGAAGCTGCAAATGGACCTGTTACGCCGAAGGCAGATAGTATACTTTCTGACATGGACGTATTTCAGATACCCGACTTCCTGTGTAATGTCGGAGGAGTCACGGGTTCGTACTTCGAATGGGTTCAGAATAACTATGGCTACACCTGGACAATGGATGAGTTCAGAGATAAACTGGATAAGAAGTTGAGGCAGGCATTTGCTGAAGTATATGATCTGCACAAAGAGAAAGGTATAGAGATGAGAGATGCAGCCTATTCGTTGGCTGTGGAAAAGGTACTGAGGGCAATGAGAATAAGAGGAGAGATTTAGGTGATAAAGTGAAGTTGGTGTGTGAGGTTTTTGTAAACGATCTGCTACCAGCTGTGCGTGCGATACTGGCCAACGATCTGATAGAAAAGCACGATCTGACACAGAGGGAGGCTGCAAGACGGCTGGATATGACCCAACCTGCTATATCCCAGTATAAAAACAAGCTGAGGGGAAGGGAGGTAGAGAATATAGAGAAATCGGAGGCTGTTTCTAAGAAGATAAGGGGTCTAGTTGAGGATATTGCAAAGCAAAGGATAGATATGGAAGAATACGACAAACGTTTCTGTGAGATATGTGAAGTTGCAAAGCAGGACTCTATACTTGAGAGCAGGTTTTCCTGTGATATCCAGTAGAACCTTTAACCACTGTACCTATAACCTTCTTCCTCTTCACCGAAGATCCTTTTTTTGATCTTCCCACTGAACTCCTTTATTTTTTCCTTTGGAGATATGTGGCCTGGGCTGCTGTAGCCCTTTGTTGGGCTGTATCCTTCAGCGGGCGGTAACAACATGTATACAAGGAGTGCTCCTACTATTATTGCCAGTATACCGGATCCTATCCAAAGCCAGGGCATGGCCATCTCCTCTTCAATCCTCTCCATATCCTCCTTTATCTCCGTCATGAGCAGCTCTGCCTCCATGAGCCTTTCGTGTGTTATCACATAGTTCTCTTCATCCACATGGTTACGCGCCTCCATCAGGAGATCTTCGAGGTTTGAAATCTCAACTTCTATATACCCAACATCTGCTTCCGCGGCAAGCTTATCGACTCTGTTCCTCAACTCGGTTACATCTTCTTCAAAGACCTTCTGTCTTATTTCTATCTCCTCTATCTCATCCTCGAGTGGGTGTATCCACACTTCTCCCTCCACCGATGCTGTACCGTCTTCTAGGTTTACAGTGTATACAATGCTGTACTTTCCTACGGGAGTTCCCTCTTCCGGAAAAAGGGTTATCTGGAAGTCCGATGTATCGAGCTGGTCTATGTCGATGCTAGAAGGTTCTATATCATACCATTCTTCTGGTATGGCACCCTCTACTGTTAGTTCCAGGTCCTCCAGGTCCACTGTTCCTGTGTTTTCAACCGTTATGTTGTTTGTTTCCTGTTTTCCTTGTGTTATGTTTACAATCATTTTTTCTTTCTCTAGCTCGACATCAGCCATTCCACAGTACCCTTCGCCGTCTATACACCGGTTGAGCTTACTGGGGCAGAAACTAGGACTATCCAGTGTGACCCTCTTCGCCTGATGTATCTCATCATTACCACATTCCCATCCGCCGCATGTCCGGTTCTCCCAGTCCATGTACTCGCATGCATCCGGCTCAAGTGAAAAAACATGCCCCGTATCCTCGTTATCATTCCATTCCAGGACAGCCTTGTACTCATACTCCTTTTCCTCGTCCAAGGACACTTCCTGTGAAAATTCTTCCTCTTCGTCCATCTCCTGTTTAGTACTCTCTGCCCACAAGCCCTTTCTGGTTCCCTCCTCGCCGTAACGGAAAAATACGGTTACATCGTCCTCCATCCCCATTTCCAGTATTTCTCCTTTTAGAACTGCGTAGTTGCTGCCCACTTCGGTGGGTGACATAGTTTCAACCTCCGGTCTATCGTATACCTCCAGTGCATCTTCCTCCTCGATGGACTCCCCAAGTACCTTTGCTTCTATGTCGTATGTGCCCGATGAACCTACGGATATCTCCGTTTCAACCGTCTCTGTACTTTCTTCTGAGACGTTCACAGCAACTGTATCCTTTTCGTTCCCGTCCACGTAAAACCGGACCTCGTATTCGTACTCTATCTCTCCGAGGTTCTCAATCTCGGTCTCGATGCCAAACTCCTCGTCCACGTAGACCTCCTCTTCGTCCACCTCCACGTATGTTAGATTAAACTCCGGTGTCGTTAGGAAGGTTTCTGTTCCGTATGATTTACCGTCAACCGTTAGGTCGGCTTCAAATTCGTACTCTGTGCCTGGATCAAGATCAGTCAGTTCCTCCTCGAAGATACCCGCCGAGTCCATATCTATTTCATCCGTTTGTTTCCAGTCATCTGCGTCCCGTGTCCAGTAGAACATAACGGAAACATTTTTTTCGTCTATCTTGTCCTCATCGCCGAGAAGTTCGCCTCTGAGAACAGCAGAGTCTGTAAATATTTCTTCGGCTTCAAGCGTTTTCACATATATCTGTGGTCTTGTCTCGAACTTTACTGTACCTCCCTCTGATTTGTTGTCCTCTCCCCACTCGACCAAGGCCTCGAACTCGTATGTTGAGTTGTGGTTGAGTCCTGGTATTTCTTCGGTAAAGATGCCCTCCTCTTCAACAGTTTGAAGTTCAGTTTGATTCCATCCTTCATCGTCGGTCCAGTTGAAGTAGGCGTTGACATCTTCTTCTGCACCTATGTTCGTTAGATTACCTCTCAGGACCGCTGAATCATGTTTTACATCCCTGGCATCTTTGGTCACAACGGACGGATGGGACTCAGTGGAAAACTCTTTCCAGTCCCCGGTTTTTTCTTCTCCGCTACAATTTACCACGGCCTTGAATTCGTAGTCCGTTCTGGGTTTCAAATCGACCACAGTCGTGTTGTAGCCTAAAGCACTTTCCATTTCAATGGGCTCCGTTTCGCTCTCATCCTCCTCCTCCTCGTATCTGAAAAACGCATCCACCACATCGCTGTCTATGGCAGTTATCTCACCGTGAAAAGTAGCGTTCGTGTAGGAAATATCGGCAGCTTCTATCGTACTTACAGTGGTCTTTGTATCGGAGTAAACCATCGGGGAGAGTAGCCCTACGGCTATAAACAGACAGATTATAGATAGAATATAACCGAACTTATCTTTCATTGTGAAATCCCCGGCTAACAACTACTTTACCCTTTGAAAATATTTAAGCTTTCGTAGGATTCCTCATTGGTGGTTATAGAAGCTTTTTGTACATCGTGGATTTACAGTACTGTCATCGTGTTTCTAGCCCTTGTATCTGTACTTTTTTGAACTGCTTTCGGATCTTATGAAGCTGATGAAATAGTACACCATTGCTCCAAGGACAGCGACAAGAACAACCACACCGCCGATGATCCATACCCTGTCTACGGCATCGGCCTCTTCTTCCAGCTCATCCATCCTTTGCCTTAGCTCTATTTCAACTTCTTTGGTATTTTCAATTATCTCCTTTGCACCTGTATATTCGCCCTTTTCCATATAGTTCTCTGCGTTGGAGTACCTGCCTTCGAGTTCCCTTAATTTTTCCTCCACCTTGTCGGTTTCAATCCTGTTCTCGTAGTCATCTACCCAACTGTTTGCCTCCTTTATCTGACCTTCTATCCTTTCCATGCCTTCTGTTATGCCCGACAACTTCTCCTCGTCTATGGTTCTGAAAACCTTGGTATCTGTTTCCATCGTACCATACGGATAGTCGACCTCGATGTACCACCGATAGCTTTGGCCATGTTCTATATTTTCCCACTGTACCGAGAACCATCCTCCCTCGAAACCGTCCTTCCTATGTATAACTGAACCATCGGTTCCATCGTAAAAACTTATGTTAACCGTGTCTTCCGTTGGATATGTTACGTTGGCACCGATCTCGGTTTCTATGTCCAGGTTCTCTGAACCGTGTGAGGGATGGATATCAGTTACCACCGGACGCGGTATCCCTGTAGTGAAGTTACGGGTGCCTCCTTCTATCTTTACATGCTCCCATTCTGCAAACCCTGTGAACTCATAGGTCGTGTTCTTTTCAAGACCGTGTAGCTCCTCCTTGAACGTACCATCGTCCGTTATATTTACAGTATCTGTTTTGTTCCAGCTATTCTCAGCCTCCCTCCACTCGAACCAGGCTTCAATTAGATTTACTTCGAGATCGGTCACCTCGGCGGATATGGCTGCAGAATCGTATCCTACCTCTTCGGCTGGCAGTGTTGAGATGTCCATAGGGATATACTTTTCTGTTATGAAGTTTTTCTCGCCTCCGTCTATCTCCTTACCTTCCCAGTGTAACATGGCTCGGAAAAAGTAGGCAGTATCGTATTCGAGATCACCGAGTTCATATGTGAAGGTACCTTCGCTTGTTATGGTCTTGTTTTCAGTGTCGGTGTACCCGCCTTCGAGCACATCACCGTACCGGATAAACAACTTCAGCTCGTCTTCACCGCCCATGTCCTCCACGGATCCGTATATGACTGCATAGTCCATTCCGACGAAGAAAGTTCCTCCTGTTTCTACGGACGGCTCAGAACCTGCATGTGCTGCATGGGATACGATAATTACAACTAGAAAAAAGGAAATCAGGAGTAAGACAAATCTTTTTACCATATACTCACTTTTTGGATCCGCGATCCAAGAACTATTGTCCATAGTTTTTATTTAAAACTCACTGTACTTCTTTTGCTTCTCTCTTTTGAAAAACCTCTTTTTGAGTTCGGTTAGCTTCTGCTTGACGCCATCGCTTTTGGAATCAGAGTAGCTGTAGCCGCCGTAGTCTTTCCTTCTTTTGAGTGAAGAACTCACCCTTTCCAGTAAACCAGTTTCCTTTTTGTTGTACGTATAGGTTCCTATATCCGTCTGACCTTCTTCGATGAACGGTACAGCACGGTAGTATATCAGTGTTATCGATACGATTATTATTATCACGATCAGTGCTATCCAGCCTAGTCCTACACCATCCCTTGTGTAATCCTCGATGTCTGCTCCAAAGGCACCTGTTTTATCTTCTATTTCTTCCAACTTGGATAGTGCAAATCCGTAGTCTCCTATATCCCTTGCTTCCTTTGCCTCTTCCAATAGTTTCCTTATCTCTTCGTACTCTGTCTCGAGTGCCTCAGCCTCCTCTCCCTCGAGTCCTTCGAGTACCGATTCTACCTGTTTGCCTACGTCATCCACAACTTCTTCCATGGTCTTGATCGTGGACTCTGTCTGGCTTATCATTTCCTGTGATGCCGTAGTGAACTCCCAGGCATCCGTTTCCTCGTGAGTGTATCCATCGTCTACCTCCAGCTTCCACTGGTATTTTTCATCGTAGTTTAAACCAAACCACTCCGTGGAGATTTTGCCTTCCTCTACACCGCTTTTTTCCTCCAGGATGTTCCCTGTGTCTGCGTTGATGAACTTAACATTCATCGTGTATCCGTGGGGATGTTCCAGGTTTACGCTTAGCTCTACATCACCTCCCATTCCTTCTGCACCGTCCTCTGGCCACGGATCAGATATGACGGGTCCAAGTATATCGGTAAGGAATGTCCCCGTACCTCCTGTTGTTTCTTCGCTGCCTCCGTCCCATTCTGCAACGGCCTCGAACTCGTAGGCAGTGTCCTCCGTTAGACCGGTCACGGTTCTTTCGAACTCCTCGCCTTCTTCGTCCAC
>SL_8KL_010_SEDDRAFT_10001127_pt1 | contig 23168 bp, 24 predicted proteins | sample SodLakKL_010_SED_4_FD_11160 | JGI IMG/M metagenome (IMG submission 11160) | reverse complement strand
CCCACGAGGCCACGCAGGAGACGCATACCATCACCAACGATTGTATTCAGACCCGAAGCAGATGCAGGCGAAGACATTGAAGGCTACGTATCCGAAGATACAAACTTCTCAGGAACGGGCAGCATTGAGAAAGGAAGCATAGCAGCTTACAGGTGGGACTTCTACAGTGACGGTAAATGGAACTACGAGAGCGAGAAGGATGGTAATGCTACACACGTCTACAACGAGTCAGGGGTCTATGAGGCTGTATTTGAAGTTGAAAGTGATCGGGGTTATACAGACAATGATACTATAGAGGTTTCAATATATCACAAGGATGTGGAAGTTCCCGAAGAGATTATGAGAACAGTTGTAAAGGACATGTTTGTAGACGGTTTCTTAACACAGTATATCTACGACAGCACGGATAATACCACAAAACTTGAACTGGTTGTTGAGAACAATTACACAGTACCAAAGATCGCAAGAGTAAATATGACCCTCCCGGAAGAACTTTCTGAGGAGATGGAAAGGCTCCTCATAGAACCATCTGATTATGATATCGTCAACAACAGCTTGGTATGGGAATTCAGGCTTGAGCCAAACGAATCAAGAACCCTGAGTGTCGGTAAACCTGGCTACGTGCCGCATGAGGTATTCAGGAAAATCAGGATAGAGGTGGATATGTTTGACATCGAAGCTCCACTTGGATTCTTCATCAGAACGACTACGAATCCTGTATTTTTTGCTCTGATATTCGGTATTGCATGGATAATACGAGAAATAATTGCAGGGAACTTCTAAAACCAAACGAAACAACAGGAGTTGATAGTTAAATGCTCTTGCAAATTCATCGAGGTATTTAAGCTTAAAGTCCGAACAAAACAGTGGTAAGTATGACAGAAATCTACATCGAAACAGATAATGGCAGGGGGTATGAAATCCGCCCCGAAGAACTCTCAGAAGATGCAAGGATAGGAATATTTAGCGAAGTGCTGGAACAAGAGCTCGAGGATATAGAGGACGAGATAGGATCGGAAGTAGACAACGAAAAAGAAGGAAGGAAAGGATACGAAAGCATATTTGACTATTACCAGAGCAGGCTTGATTCGATAACAAATAATCTGGAGGAGCCCAACAACAAGATCAAGGCAAGGCATCTTGTCGACAAAAAGGATGAAGAACTGGGCCTGGACCTAACCCAGGAAGAAAAGGAAATACTATATAAAAAGTTTGAAAAATACTTTTAAATATAACACGAGATAAGTTTTGATAGTGATCTGTATGGTAGGTGGACGTTTTATCGCCGGTTGATAAGTACTTTAAATACATCAAGTTCTTCCGATGCTTCCGTCAAAAGAAAAAGCATATAAAAGAAAGTGAGGAATCTTTTAGAGTTTGATAGAGATGAACGAAGAATACGATCCGAAGAAAATCGAAGAGGAAGTAAGACAGTTCTGGAGAAAGGACAATACAAAAGAAAAAGTACGGAAGAAAAACAAAGGAGAAGAAAAGTTCTTCCTTCTGGACGGGCCGCCATACCTAACAGGAGATCCACATCTGGGACACATGCTGAACAAGGTTGTAAAGGACACAGTACTTCGGTTTAAAAGGATGGAGGGCTACGACGTTTGGGACCAGGCAGGCTTCGATGCCCACGGACTCCCGAACGAAGTTAAAACGGAGGAGAAACTCGGGATAGAGAAAAAAACAGATATAGGCGAGAAGATATCTGTAGAAGAGTTTATAGAGGAATGTAGGAAGAGAGCTGTTTCATCGGAGGGGGTCTGGAAGGATGTCATGGAAAGGCTGGCGGTATGGCAGGACTTCGACAATCCCTACATAACTTTTCATAACTCGTATATAGAGTCAGAGTGGTGGTTTATCAAGCAAGCCGCCGAAAAGGATATGATATACAGAAAGAAGAGGCCCATGTACTGGTGTCCGAGATGCATGACATCGCTGTCTCAGAACGAGATAAGCGACGAGTACAAGACCATAGAGGACCACTCCGTTTTTGTCAAGTTCCCTATGAAAGACACGGAGGACGAGTATTTTCTAATTTGGACCACAACGCCCTGGACGATTCCGGGAAACGTGGCCATACTCCTAAACCCTGACTTCAGATACGCCAGGGTAAAAACTAAAGAAGGTACCCTCATAATGGCAAAAGACCTCGTAGATAACGTTATGGAGAAGCTGGATATAGAGGAATACAAAATACTCAACACACTGGACGGTACTTCATTGCAGGGCAAGGAATACATTCATCCACTACAGGAAGAGATTCCAAAACACAAGGAACTGGATGATTCAATGAATGTTCACAGGATTTTGAATTCTTCGGAGCTGGTGACACTGGAACAGGGAACGGGTTGTGTGCACACCGCACCCGGACACGGCGAGGAGGATTATGAGGCCACGAGAAACTACGATCTTGACGTCTTCTCGCCTGTAGATGATGCAGGAAACTTCACGAAGCAAGGTGGGAAGTACAAGGGCAAGTACGTACACGAGGCAAATGAGGACGTTCTCAAAGATCTGAAGGACAACGGTTATCTGATAGGTGAAACCACGATAGAGCACGAGTATCCACACTGTTGGCGCTGTAAGACCAAGATAATACAACGTGCCACAAAACAGTGGTACATAGATGTAAGCTCTCTAAAATTTGATATGCTAGAGAAAAACAGAGACGTAAACTGGATTCCGGGTAAGATAAGAAAGAGGTTCGAGAACTGGCTCGAAAAGGGGAGGGACTGGTGTATATCCCGGCAGAGATACTGGGGCGTGCCGATACCTATATGGATATGTGATGAGTGTGGTGAAAGGGAGGTTATCGGCTCATTCAAAGAGCTAGAGGAGAAGATAGGCAAACTTCCTGAAGACTTCGACCCACACAAGCCACAAGCAGACGAATGGAACTGGGAATGCAGCTGTGGTGGGAATATGGAAAGAACGGAAGATCTACTGGACGTCTGGTGTGACTCTGGATGCGCTCCGTTTGCCTCCATGCACTATCCATTCGACGAGGAACCCTTCGAATCTCTGAAGCCCATGGACTTTATTGTTGAAGGCAGTGACCAGGTTGCCAAATGGTTCTACTACCTGATGCTCTGCAGCGTCCTGATATTCGACGAAGCTCCTTCAAAGGAAGTTCTGATGCATGCCTTCGTCCTTGATGAGGAAGGCAAGGCTATGTCGAAGTCCCTGGGAAATGTCATAGAACCTGATGAGATAATAGAGAGAATGGGAACGGACATACCGAGGTTCTGGCTACTTGAAAACTCAGCCCTTTGGGAAAATCCAAAGGTTGATCTGGACGAGATAGAAAACGAGGGATACAAGATATTTTCTGTATACTGGAACACGGCCCAGTTTTTGGAAAAATACAGAGAAGGAAAAATAGAAGAGCCTGCTGAACTGAGACCCGAAGACAGATGGGTACTCTCCCGTCTGGAAAAAACAGTGAAAGAAGCGAAAAAAAGATACGAAGACAAGCACTTTCATCTATTCTGTAGGAGGTGGAGAGATTTCGTAATCGAAGACCTCTCCAGATGGTATGTAAAGTCGATCAGAAACAGAGCAAAGAAAGGTGACAAGGCTGCGCTTTGGACTCTCAAAGAATGTGTGACCAAGGCAACCCTTTCCTTGGCTCCTGTGGCACCTCATATAACAGAGAAGGTATATCAGAACATACTCAAAGGCAAAGGGGAAAGCGTACATGGGTGCAGATTTCCGGACGTAGAAGAAGAACATATAGACGAGGACCTGGAGAAAAAAATGGAAATAACCAGAGATGTGGTCAACCAGGTATTCTCGATACGAGAAGAAGAGAACAGAAAACTCCGCTGGCCTGTCAAAAGAGCTGTCCTTTCGGCAGGTGACGACATCAAACAGGAGTTACAGAGCATGGGAAAACTGATAAAGGATATGGGAAACGTGAAGGAACTTGAGTTTGGAGAGGTAGAGACGAAGATAAAGGTTAAGCCCGACTACTCCAACCTCGGTCCAAAGTTCAAAGAGGACGCAGAAAAGGTTGCAGATATCATAGGAGACCTGGACGAAGATGAAGTAATGGACCTTAAGAAAAAGGGAAAACTGGAGAAGGGAGGTTTCGAAATAATAAAGGAGGACGCAGAGTTTTACAGATCTACATCGGAATCTATATCAGGAAAAGACTTCGGTAAAGGAAAGGTGTATCTTGATATGGAAATGACCCCTGAATTAAAGGAAGAGGCAGTTGTGTCAGAGCTCACGAGAGACATACAGCTGTCGAGAAAGGAAGAAAATCTACATGTAAAGGACAGAATAAAGCTTTTCCTAGACGGGAACAAGAACGATGTTTTAAGCAACTGGAAGGATAAACTCGAGGAAAGGTTGATGGTCAACGATATTGTTGTAGGAAAGCTGGAAAAGGAAAAGGGTGAGTTTAATTACGAATCGTGGAAAGTAAAATACGGTTTTGAGTTGGTGGAGAAGCATGATGAATAAGGAAGAAATGAAGAAGCTCATAGAGAAGAAGAAGCTCATAGAAAACTATCCACACTTGGATACACAACTACAGCCTAACGGCTTTGATATAACAGTCGATGAGGTTCATAGATTAAAGGATAAAGGCGAGCTAGACTTCTCGAACTCGGAGAGGAAAATACCGGAGACGGAGAAGATCGAACCGAAGAAGAAAAACAAAGAAGATAAATATGGCTGGTGGGAGCTGGAAGAGGGTGCCTACAAGGTGAAGACAAATGAAAAGTTCAACATGCCAAGAGACCTGGCAGGTATTGTATTTCCAAGATCGTCTTTACTGCGGATGGGTTGTACCACAGAAACAGGCGTATGGGACGCAGGTTACAGAGGAAAGGCCGAGTTTCTGTTACTTGTAAAAAATGAAAAAGGCGTCGAAATCAAGGAAAATGCAAGGATTGCACAGCTCCTGTTTTTACCTATAGACGAAGTGGAAGAAGGCTACGGAGGTGTATACGGTGAATGAAGTTTCGAAGGAAGATTTGACGGACCTCGCCGAAGAAATACAGAACGATGAGTTAAGAAACAAAACCATAGAACTGCTCGAGGGACTTGATCTCAGCAACGAAGCCATAGAGTACGAAAAATCCGATCTCGAAGAGATTCCCTGTTGGATAGGCGGACACCACTACTATGAAGGTGGGTTGGTCGAACACATATACTCGGTCACAAGATTATGTATAGACCTAGTCGAAAACTTCGAAGAAGTATACGACAAGGAGCTTGATAGAGACAGCCTGATCTCCGCCGCGCTGCTACACGACCTGGCGAAGCAGTTTATAATAGACGGTATGGACGGTTTCCGGGAATACTACCTGGACCATGAGGTCTGGATATCATGCGAGCTTTATTCAAGAAACTTCCCTGAAAAGGTCATAGAGATCGTAATGGGCCACGGCGGTGAAACACATGAGGCCGTGCCAAAATCGGACGAAGCCAGGATTCTTCACCACGCGGATTCCCTTGATGCAGAGATGAAAGAAGAAAACATGTTAGGAGGAGGTGCAATATTTGAACTACAAGAAGAGTAGAAGGTTTCTGGAAGGTCTGGAAAGACCTACAATAGTCTACCACAAAGATGCTGATGGTGTATGTTCTGCCTCCCTGATCCAGGAAGCCATCTCAGGCACTGCTGTTCCAAATGATGGTCCCGGGATACAGCTCAGCGATGGACTCATGGAATCTCTGAAGGACAGCGAGAGCGTAGTATTCCTCGACATACCGGTCGATCAGCTATCCGTAACTGAAGAACTGAAAAAAAAGGTATTTGTCCTAGATCATCACCCACCAGAAAGAAATCTAACAAGCAGCAACATTTTACACCAAAACCCAAGGTTCGAAAATCCAGACGATTATCTACCTGCCTCATATCTTGTCTACAAACTACTGGAAGACCCAAAAGGTATCGCATGGAAAGCCGGTGTCGGGGTTGTTGGCGATCATGGTGTGGAGGACTGCCAGGATTTACTGGAAATTGTCGCCGAGGAAAATCCTGATATCATCGGTGGAAAGAGTTACACGTACAATGAAATGAAGGACAGTAAGCTCGGTATGATAGCCGACATGATAGAGGCTTCAAAGGTTGTAGAAGGTCTCGATGGCATAAAAAAGAGTCAAGAAATTATGAAAAATGCAGTGGAACCAAATGATGTCTTCAAAACCGAACTCAAGGACTTCTATGAGATATATATCAAAGAACTTGAAAAGGAGAAAACCACCTTTGAGGAAGAGGCTGAATACTTCCCAGAAACCGATTCATATCTGTACGAAATAAGATCCAATTACTCTCTGGTCTCTGATCTTGCAACGAATATGTCGAATGAAAAACCTGAATCTGTGATAATAGTTTATCAGAAGGAAAGCTACGGCATGAAGATATCCGGCAGATGTCAAAACGGCAGGGAAGATGTCTCCCAGATACTGAAAAAATCGATAGGTAGACACGGTTCAGGTGGAGGGCACCCGGAGGCAGCGGGCGGTTTTGTCAAAAGAAACAAGGAAGATATCGTACTGGAAAGATTCCGAGAAATCCTAGAAGGTATTAGTTAACGCTTCCGAGCCAAAATAAAACCATGATCTCCTTCGTATGGATCCAGTTCTAGGAAATCAAATATATCAAAATCCTTCTCCAGACCGGGTTTTATTTCCTCGTATATTTCCTTCGGTTCCTTCGAAACGTCTATTGCCCGGGCCTTTATTGCTATCATAATCCATCCATCCTCTCTCAAAAACTTCTTTGCATTGCGTCTGAGAATCTTTATCTGGTCGGGCTGAGCAACGTCCTGATACAGTAAATCAACCTTCTCTACCCAGTTATATTCTTCAGGCTTTCTGGCGTCTGCAAGTATAGGAACCATGTTACCTCTTCTCTCACATAGCTCAAGTAAATCTCTCATGGCTCTCTCTGAAAACTCAACGAGATAAACTATACCTTTTCTTCCGATGATATCGGAAACGTGTGACGGTGTGGTCCCCTGTGCTGCACCAAGATAAAGCACCTTTGTACCTTCCTTCAATGGGAACTTATCAAGACCTCTCCTCAGTGCTGCAGATAGTTTGGACCTATTAGGATCCCAGCGTCTATACTCGACGCCATCTCGCTTTATAAGCTCTTCGCCATATACTTTCTCTCCCGGATCAAGGTTAACTGTATACAGATCTCCTTTTAATTCAAAGACGTTTTCAAAGATCTCATCCATTTCTTATCTCCTCCAGTTCCTCTTCCAGCTCTTCCTTGTACTCCTTCCCCTTGAACTTACCTGTATAGTGGTCCGTTCGCGCGGCCATCATTAATTTGGAAGCTATAGCTCTTGCAGCTTTTCCGCGCTTACCCTCTGGCGTCTGCTGTATGTATGGGTGATTGAAGATAACGCCGTGTTTAGGAGGCTTCCCTCCACCCTTTAAATGACGGAAAAGGGCCTTTTCAGCACCAAGTAGCTGTATCTTTGAGGAGGGCATTCTTGCCAGTTTCTTGAGGGATCCGGCCAAAGAAACAAGCTGAGCGGCCATTTCCGAACCTATCAAAAATGTAAGGTTCGGTGTTACGTCCTTCATAACCTCCTCCAGATAGCCCTTAAGTTCATCTATCTGCTTGTATATGCTGCTGACTTGCCGGGCAAAACTTCTCATTGCCTCTATATCCACTTTGTCGAGATCTATTCCCATCGAACCCTCGAAATCTTCGAACTCCCTTCTGCTTTCCAGATCGGCCACAAGCTCCGCATAACTTTCATTTTTCTCTATTTTGAGCTCTGGGTAGTAAAGACCATACCACTCCCGCAGCCTCTCGGACAACTCGTTGGAAACTCTCCTGAGGTCCTGCAGAGCAGAAACGGCCTGTGCCATGACCTTGTCCTTTTTCACCGACGATTTTATGCCATCCCTTGTCTTGAGAACCTGTAAATCGCGAATAATCTCGTTGAACTGTTCATCGTTATCCACAAAACCTGATTCCTTCGAAAGCTCCCTTAGATTTTTCCGAAGATGTTTCCCTGCAGATGTTTCATCCTTGACCTCCATATTGAAACCTTCGATCTCGAGAGGAAACTCGGTAATTATATTTTCGGCATCGAGGTCCTCAAGAACTGCCTCAAGCTCTTCGACGACCTTTCCTTTTTTCAGGTCCTCCAATTTACCCTGTATTTCTTCCGCATCCCTGGGAAAAATAGAAGATTTCACAACATTTTTCCCTCTGTCGAAGGCAAAAACTCCAGGTACTTCCGCAGTGAGGAAAACAAAGTTTTCGTTTGACATACTCCACCTTTCTTATAACACATCAACTATTAAAAATATAAACCCTGAAAACAAAATAAAAATTGTTAAGGAATGTCCAAAGGACAAAATCTCGTCGTTTCAGCAATTGTTATGATACTTATAGTGATAACAGTAGTTGCGGGTATTCTTATGTTTGGAACCGATCTCCTTGATGACGTATTTAGAGCAGGAGAAGAGAGGACGGAGGAATTCATCGAAGAAGCCGGATCTGGGATTGCAATTAGACATGTCTATACTGAAGAAAGAAAGGTGGAAATAGTGAATATAGGCGATGTATCGATTTCTAGCGAATCTTTTAGAATCTTTCTGGACGGAGAGCTTGCAGAACACGAAACTGAATACTGTGATAGGCTTCTCCAACCAGGTGATAGGTGCAACCTAACCTTGGATGACCCCTACTAAACTCAAATAAAATCAATTTAGATGAAATTCGTAAAATATACCACCGATAGAATGAAGAAAAAGAGCTATCATACATTTTTTTTCATTGCACTTTCAATTTCCTTAACCGTAGTCCTATCGACTAACGTACTGGCAATTAATGATTGTGGGTTTTGCTGGCCAGAAGGTTATAGTTGGGGTACAGGTTATTTTGACGGTGTAACCACAGAGGATGACCCAGATGATGAGAGTAGAACTGATGCTGAATACCTGGCACTCGAGGAGAATGTCTTCGAGGGGTGGTGGAATACAACAGTAGACTTTGGAGATTCTGTTACTGTAACGGGGTTGTGTGCAGATGCCGATGTAGATTCAGGAAATATCGACTTATGCTTGGCTAATAACGGCAACGAAGACTGCCAACCGATCTGGAGCGGTGACGGGTCTGGAGGTTGTGAGGAACTTGAAGTCGGGGGATTTGATGAAGTCTCAGACCTTCAAATCGGTGTAAAATTCGAGTTAGATAATAGTAATGGGGACAGGAACCTCACAACCTTACAACATCTCGATCTGTTATATACCGGTGTGAAGAGTACATGCGATGCTGACATGGATCAGGTCCAAGTAGAAAAAAATGCTGAAACAAAGACACTCTATGGCAATAATTTTAGCGTACGCAACCAACCCCAAGACTGTGGAGGAAGCGACAACACCACAGTCTGGAGATATACCGGCGACAAAAATACCTGTTTCCAAGGAACCGGAGATTATGATGCAACAGTCCATGTAGACCCTGATGAGGATGGCACAAAAATCGCTGACCGTGAATACACCTGTCTGATGCTTTGTGAGTACGAAATATACGTACGCGGCGAAAGAAACACCTGGGATAGTACTACAGAGACAATGGCATGTTAAAATGTGCGGGGGGCCGGATTCGAACCGACGAAGGTACTAAACCACCAGATCTCTCATCGGAGGTTTTCAAACTTGAGAAATATGCTCCATCGAAACTCAAATATAAACTTGAGTCTGGCCCCTATAGCCCTTGCGTTTGACCGCTTGGGTACCCCCGCAAAATACAAAAATAAGAGGGATGGAATGTTCAGCCTAGTCTATCCAGACTATCTCTGATGTTTCTGAGATCATTTTTCAGGTCTTTTACTGTCTTTGAGACCCCTGTCTCGGGTTCACTTACAATTTCACCAGTACCCTCTGGCCTTATGAACTTCTCGTCCATGGAAACCAAGGTATCTGCAAGACCTGCAATCTCATCTCTGAGACTGTCCATGCCCTTTCTCTTTGTTTCATCGACTTTGCCCATCAACTCGAACAGGTTCTTGAGATCATCAAGTGAACCTCTTATTCTTTCAAGATCCTGAAGTATCTGCCTGTACTTGTCGATCTTTACAAAAAGAGGTGCAAAGTCCTCTCCTGAGTCCTGCCTAGGCGGTTCTCTTGTCACATCACGAGTCACAGGAGGTCCTTCCTCATATCTCTCATCCTCTTCCACCCTTAAAGAAGGTTCTTCCATCTCCATGGACTCCTCGGTTCTCTGTTCATCAGAACCCTCTCTTCCTGAAGGTTCTTCTGGAACCGGAGGCTCGGGGGGTTCAGGCAATCCGGTTCTACCTCCCTCAACCTGTCTTTTAACCTCCTCCATTTCTCTCTTCTTATCATCATCACTCTTCCAAAAAGCCATATTAAAACCCTAGGTACTTTTACCCTTTCCCTATTTAAATATTTTCTTGGGGGCTATGGATTTAGTCACCACCAAATATGGATCCAAACCCTTCTGCGGCCTCCTGCTCCACGGTTTCCAGGGCTTCAACTACCTCTTCCTTCTCCTTTTCCTCTATCTCCTTGGCGAATTCACTAAGTTTTTCCCTAGCTTCCTTGCATATATCTTCATTTCCCTCAAGAACAACAAAAACTCCTTCGGAATCCAGTTCCAGTGCTTCGGAGTTCTTCTGTGTTATAGAAAGCCTCGAAACAGGATCCTCGTCAAGAACCTCTTTTAGTTTTGAACTTTCACTTTCGTCGACCTTGAAAACTATCTTCATAAAATCACCTACAAATAAAAGCAATACCTCGCTTAAAAGTCTTTGGGCCATGGCGACAGAAGAGCTATACAGAAATAAAAAATTTACAAAGGAAAATTGTTGGCGCCCGGAGCAGGATTCGAACCTGCGACAACATGGTGTCCGCGAAGCATCGTAACAGCCATGCGCTCTACCTACTGAGCTATCCGGGCTCCTGGTTGTGTTTGTCATCTAGAATTTAAATATATAATGCCACTAGAAACCAGGAGCGTTTAATTCCTTGAGTTTTGCAGGAAGATATTCGTCCACTACGTACTCGAAACCGTACCTCATCAAAGCCTGCTGCTCTGACTTTCTTCCTATTTCCTCCCATCTATCTAGTTCGTTTACGAGCCGATCATTGTTTGCGTATCTCGGGTCGTTCTTCAGCTCCTCCACTCTTTTGAAATCTACATCCCTCAGTTCATCCGATCTCAGCTTGTAGTTCTTTATATCCGAAGCCGTTACACCCAACCACTGTGCATCGGGAGTCGCAAGTCTCTCATTGATGTGAGCAGACTTCGCCGACCCGGCTATGATAACCATAGCTATGTGTAATCCCCAAGGATCCGAGTCAGTAAATATATAAGCAGGGATATCCTTGAGCTCGTTTATCCTTTTGATTATCCTTCTCGTCGCCCTTGTCGCCTGGCCTCCCAGATTCACGAGAACTGCATTGAACTTCTCGTGGGCGTTCTCCTCCATGAGACGGTTGTACATACCATCGGTCTCTATCGCGATGACCTTATCTGCGTTGCATTCAATTATTTCTGCCTCACATGTCCTTGGCCCTATGGACTGACCATCGGCAGAGTCCAGGCAGTTGACCTTCATCGTCTCTCCCTTCGGATTCTTAAACCGCAGGGTGATATCACCGTATATCGAACCCTTAGCCTTCGGATTTATCTTCAGTTCCTCACGGGGTCTCCCTATCATGGCTTCTATATCCTCGACCAGATCATCACTTCTGTCCTGTGTTTTGAACTTTAGCTTGTCGCCCCAGGACTCTGAAATATAGTAGAGCTCTCTCTTAGTGACATGTCGCTCTGATCCCATGAGTTCTTTTTTGCAGAAGCTTGCTACCTTCAGCATCTGAGCAAGTCTCTTCACATGACGTATGTTTCCTGCATCCCTTTTGGTTTTCTTCTCACCCAGAATATAACATTTCAGGTTTTCATCATATACGATGTTAGATGTGGTCCGTGATGGTATCTGAACAGACGGAACTTCGTTGTCTCTTACTTTTTGAATTATGGTTTCCCCTATCTCTGTCAAACTTTGTGAAATTTCTTCATCAGTCATTCACATCACCCTCTTCAACTTCTTCAGCTTCCTCGACCTTTTCTACCAGTTCTTCATCTATAACTCTTTGCATTATAGGATCTATAGTTAATTCCTCACCTTCCTCTGCCAGCTCCACGGCGTTTTCCAGCACAAGCGGCATATAATTACTAAATATCTTTTTCCTTCGCTTTTCCTTCTTGCCCTTCTGCTTTCTTGAAAGATGTCTCTTCAGATCCCTTGCACACTCTTGAAGGGCAAGCTTTATTTCCTTTACTATCTTCGGGTATCTGGCTATAGACTCCTTCGACTCCGAAGTAAAGGGAACCCATGTCGAGCAGAGATGGACAAATATAACTGCAGGTCCCTTTGGGGTTCCGTTGCTCCCAGGCTGTTCAAGTCCGTATCGTTTCCAGTCTGTATTCTCCAGTGCCTTTGTTATAGCACAGGACGAGGACTGGTATAAAAGAGGTACCTTATTTGCATATCTCATGACTTTGACCTTGTCGCTCTCCATCTCCTCCAGTTCACCACCATAAGCTATTCCTACCTCCACCTGGAAGGGGTTGCCTCTGTAAACCTCTGGATCCCTCGATGACGAGGTTATGAACTCCGCGTCTATCTCTTTCCCAAGCCCGTTTTTAATCAGTTTCGCCCCTATTGGAGAAAGACAGTCTGTAGGTGGCCTCTGGATTTTGACCTTCTGCATAGCATCCAACAGCCCCTCCTGTTCACTGTGGTTGAGGTTTTCGGGCTTTTCGTCGGGATCCACCTCGGCCAGACGGCAGATCTCTTCTGCAGAAGTCCTGCCAATCCTCGTGAACTCGTTCTGAAGGAAGGAAAGAACCTTGTTCGAATCGGTATTTTTCAACATCCTTCCAAGAACGCCCAGTTCCACGCCATAGGGATGTGGTTTTATTTCCTTTGGCTCCGGTGGTAACTTCTCTGCAGCCCTCTCAAAATCATAATCCTCTCCTTCTGGATTTGAATATTGTATCCTTGCGTAAGGATTGGCTATGGCCGTTTGCTTTAGATATTCATCAACCGAGTGGTATCTCTGAATATATTTTCCCTCTACAACGACTTTGATTTCCGTCCCAGGTTGAAAATCATCCTCCAGTTCCTTTTCTTTCAGTATCTCGGGCTCGTTCTTGATTGTATCTATCTTCAATTTGAACTGCTTAGGCGGTGAATCCATATCGGTTCTCGAAGTAATTATGGCAGGTCTACCTGTGGTTAGCTGTGAGTAAAGAACCGAAGCGGATATACCTATCCCCTGCTGACCCCTGCTTTGTTTCCGACTATGAAACTTAGAACCGTACAGAAGCTTACCAAATATTGACGGCATCTGCTCCTTAACTATTCCAGGACCGTTATCCTTTAAAGTTATTTCATATTTGTTACTTCCAACTTCATCGATATTTACATTCAAATATGGCAGCTTACCGGCCTCCTCACATGCATCCAGGGAATTGTCCACGCCCTCCTTCACAACGGTTATAAGTGCCTTAGCCGGATTGTCGAACCCAAGAAGATGTCTATTTTTCTCAAAGAACTCAGCAACAGAAATCTCCTTCTGGTCCAGTGCCATCTCTTCAGCTGTTTTTCCCGGCATTTCAAATCATCTTTTCCTTTTTCGACTGACTTTCTTCAAGGTATCGGTAAACCCTATTATGTGGTTTCCCGTTCACAAGCATCTGAACGGCCTTCTTTGCTGTTCCAACTTCCCGGGGCATTCCTATGAGGGAAACATTATCCCCATGAACTGAAACGGAAACCCTTGCGAGTTCCTCTATGAGCTCCTTTGTTCTGCCGCCCCTCCCTATTATCCTTCCTTTCAGCTTTTCGACCGACGCTCCCGAAGAAGTGAGGTCGTTCAAACGAACAACCTTTAGTTGATTTTCCTCATTTAAAAGTTTAAAAGATTCTTCAAGGGCGAACCCCTCAAACAGAGCATCCATTATATTCTCTGTTTTAAGGACATCGACTGTATCACCTTCAATTCTGACATCTAGTCCGCTCAAAGATATATCTACACCTGCCTTTCTCTCAATCTCTGCTTTGTTTCTCTCAACTAAATTTATCCTCTTCTCCGTGAATCTCACAACCTTTTCCATAATACCAACCAGAAGTTGTTCAAGAAACGGATATCCTTTTAAGGTAACCTTTCTTCTTTAACTGGGGAATTTTGTTCCTGTTGTATCGCCAAACCATGTCGCCCTTCTTATCGCTTTCTATATCCCATGGTTCAACTATTACTATATCGTCTCGATTGACCCAGACCCTCTTTCGCAGGCGGCCAGGAATTCTAACGATTCTCTCCTTTCCGTCCTCACATTCAACCCTGAGCCTATCTGCACCCAGAAGCTCAATGATTTTTCCTATGATCTGGTCTTCCTTCGGCTCCCTCAATCTAGATACTTCTTCTTCTTCGGACATGGACATTGATTCTTTTCAAATTTTAAAAAGCTATTGCGGGTCTTGGACTTTATGAAACCTGACAAGATACGTGCTTTTATAGACCTTGGTACCCTCAACAAGGCCCTTGAGGCTCTTACTGTCCTTTCTCTCGACGTCATATTTCTCCGTGAGTTTTTTTGCAAGGTACTTGGCGGTCGAATTTGATAACAAGAAGAGATCTAGGCCGTTCTTCCTTTTCTTAGTATCAGAAATCACAGGCCCTGACTGCCTCTCTTTGAGAACCTTCTCACAGAACCTTAAAACATCATCAAGCCTTTCCTCTTCTGCCCTTATCTGTACAACTGCCTCATAGCTTCCTGAACCTATCTTCTTACAGGTATCACAAACGGCCTCCTTGATATCCACATCGATATCCTTGGTTTCCCTGAAACTGGCGTTTCGATAACTTCCAGCAACTGTGATCTCGGCCTTCTCGGAACTTCTATCAAAAACAATCTCCAGCTTCTCCAGAGAATCATTGATCTTCATTTCATCAATTATAACATCCTCCAAGGCATCCTCCATTGAAACGGCTTCCCAAAAACCGACCTTTTTCTTCCCGCACCTACTGCAAACAGCAATTTCAACCCTATCCGGAATGTCGATCCACCCGGACCTCTCGGCGAAGCATTCTTTACACAGCCCATCGAAAAAATCTTCGGTTTCTCTACCACAACTAGGACAAAACTTTTGTTTCATATTATCACCGGACTAGTAGGCATACCAGACTTCCATTGTAAGCGAATACGGCTCATAGATATCCTCATTTACGAAACCAAATCTCGTTACTTGAGATGACTTTCTCCTCGGAGATTTGGTTCTCTCTTTTACCCAAAAACCTCTAGGAGCCGCCCACAAGGCACTGGCCTGGAAAAGACTCTTTATATCGTCCTGCATATGCTCACCGATAGCACTGTCTTTGCTTTCAGACAACCAGACAGCCCTACCGTTGTATGGGTAATTCACAACAAGTACAGGAGCATCGGTACCTAGTACCTCGAACTCAGGACCTTCAGTACTTTCAGCCGAACTATTAAAGTCGTCGGAGTAAAACCTATAGCCCTCCGGATAGTCCAGCCATACAACCGTTTGTTTCCTATATGGTCCTTCCTCAGGTATATATATCCTCCTTATTTTGGTTTCTTTGTAGTCAAGATCGATATCAAGGGTAAAGCTATCGCCCTCCACGCACATAGAACAGAGTTCGTGCCCTGTTTCATTACTGATGGTTACGTTCTCACCGTCCTCGACCACATCTACTGTATACTCTCTGTCTCTTATATTCCAGCTTCCTTCCCGAGGACTTGGTTGCCCAGGCTGACCGGTGTTAACCAGTCCTGAAACCCCATAGAAAAGTTTCGAGGGTTCATAGTTCGGATTCGTGGGGTCCTCCCTGTTTGTAAACTCCAGTTCGTCGCCACCCACACCTCCGTCTTCGAGACCGAATATCTCTTCCTGTATATCGTAATCGGATACTTCTGTAAAGTTTGAGAACTGAACCAAGCCTCCTCCGCCGTCTAAGAATTTTTTGAGGGCATCTCTGTTTTGGTTGGCCTCCTCGACCTGATCCTTTCCTCTGATCACAAATACATCGATCTCATCTGCCAGGCTTCCGTCTCCTTCGAACTCTGTAAAATCCACCTCTCGCATCTGAAAAGTTATGAACCTTCCATTTATCCATGTTCTAGAAAATATTTCCCAGAGTGCCCCGTATTCCTTAACAGGATCACCCTCTAGACAACCGTCGCCCGTACAGTTAAAACCAACTAATACCCTCCGAGGATAAGAATCCTCTACTTTCAGATTATATTCAACCCTCTCCTTCTGGCCTGTTTGATAAAAAAGACTATTTACTTCATCCTCCAAAAAGGATGTCTCATTAAAAACCGTCTCCTCGAGCCCAAATTTCCTATCTATAGAATCCAAAGCACTTTCCGCCATCCTTCTGAGATCCACACTACCCCAGTCCTCATCGATAATTATCGGTCTCACCAAAAAAGCCAGAGATACAATTAATATCATGGATATCAAAACTACTTCGGTTATGTAGACGAAGCCCTTTTCTGTCACCAGACCGTCACCTCCAGTCTGTAAATATCGTCGCCCTCAACGTAACCAAACCTGCTAGCACTACCCACAGCCACACCCTCGGGGAAGAAGGGTGGTTCACAAACATAGTATTCATCTTTTGTTCCCCTCTCAAACTTCACAATTCTGACACCGGAAAGTTCCTCCAGCCCGAAGTCTTCTCTGACCTCACTGTAGTTTTCTTGACATCTCTCCTGGAACTCGTCCATCCTATCTTCATCCCACAGGTACGGCTCATCGGCAAAAATAGCATCAGCCTCCGCTAAAAATGTCACTATCCTATGTGCCTCTGAGTCCTTTCTTGACCTACCTCTGTCGGCAACAACTTCAGGTATCACGCCGGCTGCCTGAAAGGAAACATAAAGTATAACCAACGAGAATAGAAGAAAAGCTATGAGGTACTCCATGCTAAACTGCCCTTTACTCTCTCTGAAAAAAATCGGTAACATAAAGCATCACATTATTTCCATGGGCACGTATCGGGAGGCGAGAATATATGCAACTAGACCAACACCTGTAATTATAACCGAATGTTTGAACCCGCTTGCTGCGGAGTTGTTTCTTATCTGACCGATAATGAGCCCAGAAAATATACCTTGAACAATGACCATCGATACAAAGAGTCCTTCGTAATATAGTCCTCCTTCGACACCCAGTCCAAAGGCCATCGCAAAGGACTCGAAAAAAGAACATACGAAGTCCTCAGAAAATGGCATGGGAGGTGTACAAATACCCCCTCCATCACCCAGTCCTATTCCCATCCCAAGCCCACCCCCACCACCCATATCCATCTCAGTTGTCATAGGTACCAAAACCTTTGATAGTACCACGGTTATAGCAACAAACATGAAATATATTAGGTACATAACTGCCGCATGCTGCATCATTTCAGACTTCCTTTCCTCTTCTATCTCTATGACAGTGGAAACATCGGAGGATAAAGTTTCCATTGCAGACACTATATTACCACCACTCTTCTTTGCCTCCATCAGTATCCGGACGGTCCTTGTTATAAGGTCGCTTTCGTTATTTCTCTTGCTGAAACCTGTCATAACTTCATCGAAGCTCATGTTCCATGAGAGCTGATTACTCATTTTCTTAACTTCTTCGTTTAGCATTCCATATTCGTTCTTTGATGCATCCTTAAGGGCCTGAGAAAGGGTCATTCCACTTTTCTTTGCTTCTACCAGATCCCTCAAAAAATTCGGGAACTGATTTTCCATGGCTTTTATTCTTTTTACTCTGAAATACTTCCAGGTGGCATATGGTGAAATGGAAAGCATCAAGGAGAAAAGCACGGTTATGCCTATAACTCCAGGATCAGGATACAGAAGCGACACAATTAAAACTATCAAAACACCGATCATCGGGGGTACAATTGTCACGATCTTCTTGACGCCCATGTTGCCGAAAATATCACTTTCCATTTTTAATCACCCCGGATAAGTCGTTTTAAGCAGCCATATAAAACCAATCGTTACTCCTGGTAAAAATATAAAAACCACGGAAAACTGGAGTACAGTTATCAAACCTGCCATATCTCCCGCAAGACCAAAGGCTGACATGATAGAGGTAACAACAAGGGTAAAAATTGAACCCACTATTATCAATGTAAGATATATCTGAAGAAAGGTACCGAGACTGTCCGAATATTCTTCGAGGTCTCTCTGATATTCTCTCATCAACTTTCTTGATTTCTCATGGAGATATTCCCGGAGATCGGTACCACTCCTTATAGAGGTTATGAGACCCCATAAAAGTTCACTAAATCTCTTAGAAGGTGACTCTTTGGCCGAGCTTGCTAAAGCCTCTGTGATATCAGCGCCGAAAAGTTCCGTCTTTGTATTTATCTTTTTGGCCTCTTCAGATATCTCTCCGTAGCTCTCGAACTGAGAAAGAATCCTAAACATCTCGTTGGGATGGAGACCGCTGCCTGAAATACTCGCAAGGTATGTTGCTGCAAAGGGTACACCATAGTCCATCTTCGAACCCCTAGAACTGGCCCTCAATGAAGGATTTAGATAAAATAAAAGTGCCACGATACCTGAAACACCAAAAGACAGTATTATAGATAGAACTATGGCTACCGGAACTGAGATCTGAGGCAAAAGAGCCAATATGAAAGCTAATATGGGCATTTCCACTAAAAACACAATAACTATAGTTAGAAGAGCCATGGACAGATACTCCTTCAGAGATAGGTTTATATTCGCCTTGAGAAGATCAGGTTTCAGGTCCTCAAAATTATGTATATGTGGGTCTAAAAATTCGGAAAAGAGGTTCAACGACTTCTTTATATACCATTCTTTGAAGTTCAAATTATTACCCTGTTGAGTCTATTTTTTCCATCAAGGACTCCTTATCAGAGTAATATCTGGAGATTATGGATCCTATGTCCTCAAGATCTCTCACACTTTCACGTATCATCCATTCAATCACTCTTTCTCTGTCCTTGACTTCATTTTTTAATTCTTCCTCGTCCTTGCCCTTGACCCTGGACACTTCTTTGAGTATCAGGCTTGGGTTCTCGTTCACAAGTTTATCCTGTGATGCATCCCACTTGAAGACACGGTTCATCTTAGGCACGTTCTCCTCACGAGAGAATCTTTTTATCTCAACTATCTGGTCGATCTTCCTCTGGAGTGTATCGCCCACTCTAACCTTTCGGATGAATATGACGATATCAAGAGCGCTCAACAAGGACGGTGGAAGATCTATGGGCTTGGTGGTAAGCCTGCTTATAAGCCTCTCTGGGTTCTCGGCATGAATCGTGGCCAGACCGGGATGTCCAGTAGACATCTGCTGGAAAAGTACAAAGGCTTCAGCACCCCTTACCTCACCGACAACTATGTAGTCAGGCCTCTGTCTAAGTGACTCCTTCAACAGCTTAAACATGTCCACCGTATCGGAATCCTCCTTGGCTATCGCCTCCCTGGCAACCTCGGGTACCCAGTGATCGTGTGGAAGCCTGAGTTCGGCCGTATCCTCTATGGTGACTATCTTCATCTCGGGTCGTATGAAAAGGGATATAACATTAAGCATCGTAGTCTTTCCTGTGGCCGTACCACCGGATATAAGGACGGAGTTCTCATTCTCGATAGCCAACCACAGATACGCCAAAACCCTGGGATCAACGGTACCGAATTCTATAAGGTCAACGGGGGTAAGCGGATTCTCTGTAAACTTTCTGATAGTAAAATTAGAACCCTTCCTGGCTATATCTGTGCCCAGGGTTGCCTGTAACCTGGATCCATCCGGAAGGGATGCATCCACCAGAGGATTAGCCATGGATACCGTCTTTCCAACGGTCTGGCCAAGTCTCCTTACATATGTATCCAGTTTTTCTTCTTCCTCGAAGACCACATTGGTTTCCATGGACCCATACTTAGCATTTCTGTGGTACACAAATATAGGTATTCCAACGCCGTCGCAGGATATTTCTTCTATGTTCGGGTCCCTCATAAAGGGGTCTATCTTGCCCATATCTATATAGTCTCTTTCCAAATAATACCTTATAGTCTTTCTCTTCCCCTCGGAAAGATCTTTACCAAGAACCTCAAGGACTTCATCCAGTCTATCAGAAATATACCCTCTGGCCTTTATTTTTCCTACATCGTCGAAATCTACATCCAGCCTTTCTTCGATGTTTTCCTTTATTTCTTCGAGAAGTTTTTTATCTTCTTCGGTAAGCTCTGGTTCGACAACCTTGTAAAAAAGAGAATTCTTTTCATCGTCCCAGTATATGTGAGTATATGCGTATATATCCTCACCGGGCTCGGGGTTTTTTGGCACGAGGCAGTAATACTCATTAACGTCCCTCAATTTCTTTTTAGATTCCTCAGGTTCATCGGCTATGGCAGAAAAATTCCATTCCCAGTCTGTCTCGGGAAGATCGGCTGCCTCTTCATCACTGACGCTTTCAAAAACATAGGACTCAATTTCCGGACCCTCGTCACCGGACTTATCGGAACCACCAGAACCCCCGCCGTTACCCCCTGATCCATCCCCAGTACCGGATTCTGGACCGCCGCCTGATAAACCCTTTTCATCATCAATACTTTCTGGTTCCTGTGTTTGATCCTCTGATTTTTCTTTCTCCCGGGATACGTCTTCGGATAGATCTTCCTTTTCCCCGTTCTCCTGCTTAAAGCCTTTGCGAAGTCTTTTGAGTATCTTCTTTATCCTCTCTGAACCTTTCTCTTCTTCTTCGGAGTTTAGTTCATCATCCTGGCCTCCTTCTTCGTCAGCTTCGTCGTTCGATTTGTGAAGATCCCGGTGTTCTCGCTTGAGAAGGTCACTGTCTTTTGTAGAAAGTTTGTTACTCGAGGAATCAACCTGTTGAGATTCCTTTTTCTCGCCGGAGAGTTTATCAAAATCAATCTTACTTCCAGTTGGAAATTCCATATCACTTATTACATTCTCTTGTAACCCGTTCTTGTTTTTAAATCTTCCTTTCATTTCTACGCTTTCCTCTTCGAAACATCCTGATTTTTCGATAGACTTCCTATCTCCGATTTCATCACTATCGGTGTCGGCTATACCATCCTCCTTAAAAGAATCTGTAGAACTACAATCCTCTATTCCGCGTCTCAGACTACCAAGAATTCCAAGAATCTTTCTACGGCCCCCGACGGTCCTCCGTGCTTTACTTTTAATACTCTTCCCCTTCATCTCCGCCCCGAGCTCCTCCAGTGCCTCCGCAATTCCCTTCTTTATTTCATCCTTCGTCTTTTCCTTCAATCCTTCCATATTATCTACCTAATACTATTTCACTCCCATCAAGCTCCACTACAACCTTTCCTTTCCTCGAAGTGATACCGGTCATAAAATCATCGCTCATTCCGACATCAATATCCTCGGTAATCATTCCTATTCTCCTCCTTACTACAGGACCATCTTCCACATACGCCGTTATATACTCCTCATCATCTCCCACTATATTAATTTTATACATATTGCCTGAAATTTCTTTGGGTATATCAGCTTCTATCCTCTTATAAGTCTGTTCACTCTCGTTGTCGTAAGAAACATAGGTCCGGTATATCCCGGCCTTTACAACTTCCACGGACTCTTTGAGCTGATCCTCCATAACATGTCCTCCAACATCTTCGGTGAGATTGGAGAAGGAGTGGTATATCAGAATTGTTATAACTACACTTATCATAAACAGTGACATCTGCTCCAAGGAGAGATACTGTCCTTTACGTTTCATAATACCGCTATCTAAACTATTCTTACTTCAACTTTATTGACCGTAAATCCGTTATACTCCTCTGTGGAACCCCTTTCTATAATCATGTTTACCCTCTCATTAACTGCTGTGTTTCTACCAACCGAATCTATACCTATCCTGTTGTCCGGTTCACCCTCCACGGTAACGTTTTTGTAGTATAACCTGAATTCCACGGAATAATGATCACGTCTTCCTATAGAATTCGCAACTATCACATCGGGATCCTCGGTTATCCTTGCCTCCGAACCCTTTGTGCCAACTATAGCAAAATCCTGGCCTGTGGCCATCATCTTGCCCTGTACACCAAAGCTCAGTGTCACATTGTCGGTACCCGGAGCAGTTGCATCGTTTATTCTAAGCTCAGCATCGCTTGGAAGGTCCACGGACATCTCCTCCCGGCCTCCACGCACAGAAACCTCCTTTATGTTTTTATTAAGGTCTCTCATAAACCTTTCCATCTCCTCGAACTCTCTTTGATCTCTGGACTTTTCGAGAATCTCTCTGCCCCAGAAGTATGCAGAAAAGGAAACTGTAAGTATGACTCCTGTGAGTAAAATGGCTGTCAGAACCTGCTGACCCTTCCTGATTTCGAAAAAACCAAAACTACCAAACATTACTCTTTATAGCTAACCGGAGGGATATAAAACTATTCCTGTAAACCAGACCGGGCAGTGTCAACAACGGAAGGTCTCGCTAGCAATAACCCTACCTTCGACCGACAGTTCTAGGTAGTTGTCCTGAGCAATATGAGGTCCATTAAGAACGTCTTCGTCCACAAGGCCTATGTCTTCGCCTGCCGGGAGATTGAGATCGCCTATGCTCTGTCCGTTTAAGTAAACCTGTACGTTTTCAATTTCTTCTTCCCAGCTGTTGTGAACGTACACCTCAACACCACAACTGTACGTTACAATGTACACGTCCTGCCGAACATCATCTATAAACCTTATAACCTGTTCCCGGGTCGCCTCCTCGATGTCCTCTTGGACAAGGTTCATCCATGTGAAGACACCACCGATCATGACAACTACAATCAATAACAACAGGATAACTGCTATTACGGGTGTTACACCTTTTCTCCTCATAACATAAAAAATATGTTCGGGTTTGTATTTAAGCTTTTTGGAAATAATCTGATAATGAGCTAAAGAAAAACCTTGAACACTGAAAAAGAAAGAAGAAAGAAAGAAAAATAACGGGGGCTGTCTACATACATCTGGGCTAAACAAAGCCACAGCTACTAGTCTGTGCAGCTACTGGAAGTCATCAACAACGGAAGGTCTCGCTAGCAATAACCCTACCTTCGACCGACAGTTCTAGGTAGTTGTCCTGAGCAATATGAGGTCCATTAAGAACGTCTTCGTCCA
>SL_8KL_010_SEDDRAFT_10001125_pt1 | contig 23199 bp, 21 predicted proteins | sample SodLakKL_010_SED_4_FD_11160 | JGI IMG/M metagenome (IMG submission 11160) | reverse complement strand
CAGGCCGACTGAATTAGCCGGCCTGCTATTACTGCAAATAGTTGAATCTATACCGCATCTTTTAATAATTCTTCATACTTAGTCATGACTTTTTTGGAAATGTCATCTTTAAATTCACTAGTAATAGGAAAACATACATCATAATATTCATCTTTAAATTTTCTGCTAGGCATTGCAACAAAAAAACCATTTCTGCCTTCTACTACCCTTAATCCCCTAACAACCAATTTATCCTCTAAAGTTATTGAAGCAAAAGCTTTAAACTTGCCATCTGCCTTAACAGGATAAATTCTTACATCAGTAATTTCCATTTTACCCACTCCTTTTATATTTTTGTAAATTTATAACAATATTATACCTTGTTATAAAAAAGAAGTCAAGTATTAATTTTTATTTTGTTCAATAAATTTCCACAAAGAATCTTTACCGTCCCAATTTATATCTTTTAACTCTTTCCCATTATTAATAATCCTTCCTTCTTCAATCATTTTACCTATTTTATATGATTTTACACCAATCTTATTTAACTCTTTAATTAACTCATCAGGTTTACTCGTGGTAATTAATAAACTACCAGAAGATATTAATGAATATGGATCTAAATTCAATCTATCAGTTATTTCAGTAACAGTTTCAGGTATAGCATAATTATTAATATTAATTTGAAAACCCAATTTTGAAGCTCTACTCACTTCATCTAAAGCTCCAATTAAACCACCTTCCGTAATATCATGCATTGAATTTACTCCTATTTCAGCAGCCTTAATCCCCTCTTTTAAAACGCTTATATATTTATCAAAGGATTTAGCTTTATTAATAACTTTTTGGCTAACTCCTCTTTCTAATAAAATATTTGAATAATCATTTGCTAATATAAAGGCTCCTTCAAGTCCTAAACCTTTTGTAATTATTATATCATCACCAAGTCTTGCTCCACTGGTCGCTACATAATTATTTTTTTCAGCTTTACCAATTGCAGTTATTATAATAATCGGCTTATCAACATGACTTAAAACTTCTGTATGACCTCCTAGAATCTGAACATTTATCTCTTTTGACGTTTCATCTATTTCAGTCATTATCTCTTTTATTTCATTATCAGTAATTTCCTCTGGCAATAACAGAACCACCTGAATTCCAATAGGTTTAGCACCTGTTGCTACTATATCATTACAAGCTATATGAACAGCAAGGTAACCAGCTTTTTGCCCTGCTCCTGTAATAGGATCAGATGATATAGCCAGAATCTGATCTCCAAAATCAACAACAGCACTATCTTCTCCAATAGCTGAATCTACTAAGATATCATCTCGATGTTTAGTAATTTTACTTAAAACTGTTTCTTTTAATCTATTACTTGATAATTTCCCTATCTTCATTATTACAAAACTCACTCCCAAAAATATCTATAGTTAATAATTTAATAAATATCTATCTAATTCCCATTCGTGAACCTGAATTTTATAATCAGACCATTCCATTTCTTTAGCTCTAATAAATCTATCAAAAATATGGCTTCCTAGAGTTTCTTTCATAATTTGACTACCTCTTAAATTATCAACTGCATCCATAATATTTTCTGGTAAACTTTGAATCTCTGCTTCTTTTCTTTCATCTGAAGTCATTTTATATATATTCTTTAATGTCTGACTTCCAGGATCTACCTTATCTTTGATACCCTGAATCCCTGCTTTTAAAGTAACTGCTAAAGCTAAATACGGATTGGCTGAAGGATCTGGGCTTCTTAATTCAACTCTTGTAGAGACTCCTCTACTGGAAGGAACTCTAGCAAGCGCACTTCTATTTGTGGCTGACCAGGATATATAAACCGGTGCTTCATAGCCTGCTACTAATCTTTTATAAGAATTAATTGTTGGATTTGTTATTGCCGTATATTCAGGTGCATATTTTAAGAGCCCACCAATATAATAATATGCTACTTCACTTAAACCTAATTGATCATCAGGATCATAAAATGCATTTTCCCCATTTCTAAATAAAGATTGATGAATATGCATTCCTGAACCATTTATTCCATAAATAGGTTTCGGCATAAAAGTTGCGTGCAAATTATGTTGCATGGCAATAGTTTTAGTTACAAATTTAAAAGTAGCTATATTATCTGCTGTATGTAAAGCTGGCTCATATTTAAAATCAATCTCATGCTGACCTGCAGCAACTTCATGGTGAGAGGCTTCAACTTCAAAGCCCATTTTCTGTAAAGCCAAAACAATATCACGCCTGGCTTCTTCGCCTAAATCTACAGGAGACAAATCAAAATATCCGCCTTTATCATTTGTATTAGTTGTAGGATTACCGTTTTCATCTTTTTTAAATAAAAAGAACTCTGGTTCTGGTCCAGCACACATAGAAAATCCCATACCTTCTGCCTCTGCAACAACTTTTTTCAATGCACTTCGAGGACATCCTATATATGGATTTCCTGCTGGAGTATAGATATCACACATTAAACGAGCTATAGATCCTTCCCCTGATTTCCAGGGAAATATAGCAAAAGTTTTAGGATCTGGTTTTAAATACATATCCGACTCCTGAATTCTACTAAAACCTTCAATCGATGAGCCATCAAACATAATTTCTCCATCAAGTGCAGTTGAAAGTTGTTCAATCGGAATAGCAACATTCTTTATAATACCCAAAATATCAACAAATTGTAACCTCACAAACTTGACACCATTTGCTTCTGCCTTCTCCAATATTTTCTTCTTCTCATTTGATGTCATTTAATTAACACCTTCCTTAAATTTTTTAATAACTTAATAACCTTTAGTAAAATCAACAGCAAAACTCTTACCTTTTCCAGTCCATAATCTTGCAATTTTTTCTGCATCCTCTTTTTTTCTTAGAAAACCTATCATAGTAGGACCACTACCTGATAATTGAGAATGAACTGCCCCATTATCAAGCAACCATTTTTTAATTTCTTTCAATTCTGGATACAGATTAAAAGTTACTGGCTCTAATTGATTTGCCCAGCCTTCCTTCCAATCTATTTTTCTATCTAACTCTATTAATTCAACAAGTTTAGCTGTAGGTATATTCAATTTATTATAATTACCATACGCAAACTCATCAAAAATTTTTGCAGTACTTACTTTAAATCCAGGATTTATTAATACAGCTTTATAATTTTTCAAAGGTTTCAAATCTCGAATTTGGTCTCCTTTGCCTTTCACCTGAGCAGTTCCTCCTTTAACACAAAAAGGAACATCTGAGCCTATTTCAGCCCCAATCTTTCGCATCTCTGACCAATTTAGATTTAACTGAAACAGTCTATTTACTCCTCTAATTACCGCTGCTGCATTACTACTGCCCCCTGCTAATCCGGCAGCAATAGGAATATTTTTTTTTAATTTTATTTCTAAACCTTCTATTTTATCAGGAAAATTTTCAATTAACTTATTTGCTGCTTCCCAAATTATATTATCTTGATTATCAGGTAAATTTATATCTGAACCTAAATTTAAAAATATGCCTTCTGAACATTTTTTTATTTCTAAAATATCTGCTAAAGAAATAGTTTGCATAATCATATTTAAGTCATGATAACCATCATCAAACCTTCCCCGAATAGCTAATGATAAGTTTATTTTAGCTTGAGATGATTCAATTATTTTCAATTGAGTGCCCCCTTTAGCATTATTCATAAAAATAATTATAACATCAATTAAATAAAAAGTTAAGATATATAATTTTTAATTATTTTATTTAATGACTTTTTACTGGAGAATTTTATATTTAATTGCTATAATGAAAACGAGGTGATAAAAAATGAAATCTAAATATAAAATATGGCATATATATCATAGCGGAGTTGCTATTTATAACAACAATCTTAAATCCTTGCATATTTTTGATTACTATAAAGATCCTAAAGAAATATTGCCTGATATTATTTACAAGTTAGAAAATTTGAAAACTATAAATATTTATTGCAGTCATGGCCATCATGATCATTATAATCCAGAAATTTTTCAATGGGATTTAAATAATTATAAAACAAATTTCATAATGAGTTCCGATCTTAAAAGTAAAATTCCAAATAAGATAAAAGATAAGATAAATCTATATTTTATTAAAAATGGAGAAACTCTAAAATTAGATAACCTGTATATTAAAGCTTACCCAAGTACTGACTTAGGAATCTCTATTTACATCGAAGAAAACCAAAGTAAAATATTTCATGGTGGAGATTTGAATTGGTGGGACTGGGAAAGCTTTAGCAAGGAAGAAAAAATAAAAGAAGAAAATGATTTCAAAAAAGCTTTAGACAAAATAGAAGATAGAGAAATTGAAATTGCTTGTATAGCTCTTGATCCTAGATTAAAAGATAGTTTTCATTTAGCAGTAAATTATTTCAATTCTAAAATAAAACCTGATTATATAGTTCCATTACATTTTAAAAATGATTATGATGTTATAACTAGATATAAAAATAATTTTAAAAATGAAAATAATATATTAAAATTTAAAAACCCAGGCGACACAATATCAATTTGAAAACTGATTAAATACGAAAAAGGCCCTAAAAAGGGCCTTTTTTTATAAAATTCCCATCTCTTCTCCAATTTTATTGAATTTATCAATAGCAAACTCTAAATCATCTTTTTCATGGGTTGCCGAAATCATTACTCTTATCCTTGCCTTGCCCCTCGGGACAGTTGGGAAACCAAGGGCCTGAGCAAAAATCCCTTCTATAAATAATCTCTCACTGAATTTCCTGGCTTCTTTTGCATCACCTATCATTACCGGTGTTATTGGAGTCTCAGTCTTTCCTACATCAAAGCCTAAATCTTTCATATTTTTTTGAAATAACTCTGCATTATTCCATAACTGTTGTACAAGGCTATCATCTTTTTCTAAAAGCTCTACTGCTGCAATTGTTGCAGCAATATCAGCAGGTGTTACAGCAGAACTAAATAAAAATGGCCTTGCTTTCTGTTTTAAATAATCAATTAAAATCTCACTTCCAGCAATACAACCTCCGACAGTACCAAAAGCCTTTGAAAAAGTTCCGACTTCAATATCGACTTTTCCATGGAGGCCAAAATGGTCTACTATGCCTCGCCCATGACTTCCTAATACCCCTTCACCATGAGCATCATCTACAAGAACCATTGCATTATATTCTTTGGCCAATTCTACTATTCCTGGTAAAGGCGCTATATCTCCATCCATGCTAAATACTCCATCTGTAGCAATTAAAATTCTATTAGCATCTAAACCAGACAATACTTCTCTCAATGAGTCCAGGTCTCCATGTGTATAAACCTTAATATCAGCCCTGGAGAGCCTGCATCCATCTATTATACTGGCATGATTTAATTCATCACTAACTATAACATCGCCTTTACCCATAATTGCAGGTATAACAGCAAGATTAGCATTAAATCCAGACTGAAAAGTTAAAGTTGCTTCAACTTTTTTGAAATTAGCAAGTTTTTCTTCCAGTTCATCATGAAGTCTCATTGTACCAGCTATAGTCCTGACTGCTCCTGGTCCAACCCCGAATTCATCAATTGCTTTTTGAGCTGCCTTGTTTAATTCTGAGTGATTTGCCAGCCCTAAATAGTTATTAGAGCTGAAATTCAATTTTTCTTTCCCATCAATTTCAACCCAGGCCCCCTGAGGGCTTTCTAAAGTTCTTATAGAATTAAAATTGCCGCTTTCTTTCAATTCTTCCAACTCTTTTTGCATAAATTCTTGAAATTCTTTATTCATGAAATCCTCCTTTTATGGAAGTAAAATTATTTTGCCACAGTTACCACTTTTCATTAACTCCATTCCCTTATCGAATTCTTCTAAAGGAAAACGATGGGTTATTATCGGCTCTAAATCTATCATATTCTCTTTTAATAATCTTCGGGCAATATACCATGTTTTAAACATCTCTCTACCAGTAACACCTATCAAATTAATTCCTTTAAATATCAAGTCTTTAGTAAGATCCAATTTTACTTCTTCAGCAGGTAAACCTAATAATGCCATGCTACCACCAGGAGTAATTTGTTTTAAGCCTTGATTTATTGCAACTGAATTGCCTGACATCTCTGCAACAAAATCAACCCCTATACCGTCTGTAACATCATAAACTAAGTCATCAAGGCTTTCACTTAAAGGATTTATTAAATGATCTGCTCCTAATTCATTAGCTAAATTTCTTCTATACTCATTAGGCTCACTTACAATAATATTAGCTGCACCAAAAGCTTTCGCAACTGGTATAGATAGTAAACCTGCTGGCCCTGCTCCTGTTATCAATATATTTTTTGCATTAACATCTCCAGCCCTTATTGTATCAATTGCATTACCTAATGGTTCTTGAATTGAAGCATATTCAGGTAAAACAGAAGAATCATTCTTCCAGATATTAGATGCATCAACTACAGCATAATCTGCAAATACTCCATCTGTATGAACTCCTAATATTTTAGTATTTACACATATATGGTATTGTCCAGTTTTACACTGGTAACAATGCCCACAAATAATATGTGTTTCTGCAGAGACAAAATCCCCAATTTTTACTGATTCTACATTTTCACCAACTTCTACAACATCCCCTGCTAATTCATGGCCCATAATCTGAGGGGAATTAACATTCTTTTCTGCCCATTTGTTCCAGCTATAGATGTGATAATCACTACCACAAATTGAAGTAGTCTTTACTTTAACTAAAACTTGATTAGGTCCAGGTTTTGGGATTTCAACTTCTTTCATTTCAGCGCCTGGCCCAGGTTGGGTCTTTACAACAGCTTTCATACTGCCTTCCATAATTTTCCCTCCTGTATTTTAATAATTCTACTCGACTACTCTAGTTATATCTATGTGAAATTATATCACAGGTCAAACTTAATTAAAACTCTTTTCATTAAAGTGCTAATATGTTATAATCATCTCGATTTAAATGAAAGGATGATTAAATGAATTTTTTATCTTTAAAAGAATTTATTATTGCAGCTCTATTTACAAGCTTAACTGTAATAGGTAGTTATCTGATTATACCTCTTCCAATAAGCCCGGTTCCAATAACACTCCAGACTTTTTTTGTCTTAATGGCAGGATTAATAGGCGGTAAATATGTGGGCCTATTAAGTCAATTAGTATACCTATTAATTGGGAGTATAGGTATGCCAGTATTTGCTAGTGGTTTAGGTGGCATAGGCGTCTTATTATCACCTACTGGCGGTTTTTTGATTGCTTTTCCATTTGCAGCATACATTTCAGGAATAAGCAATCATTTAATAACCAATAAAATTCTTATACTTAAACTTATTACTGCTAAATTATTAATATATTTATTTGGAGTTACCTTTATGATTATTGGATGGGACTTTAATATAGTATCAGCTTTAACAGCAGGTGTATTACCTTTTATTCCAGGCGATATCATTAAAATAATATTGTTAATTATAATCAAAAAAAGATTAAAATATATTAGTTATCTCTAAAAGAAACTTCTATATTTGTCGCCGGACTTGAAAGATTTATTCTTATTATATTTTCACTTTCTTCAAATGCTTCATTCTGAAAAACATTTTCTTCTATTTCAATAAAACCTGATTCAACAAAGTTTTCTTTATTAGTAATATTTCTTGTCTCAATTTGAATACCTATATCCTCTGGAAATTCAAATTCAATATTTGAAGCTCCGGAATTTATAGTCGTTTCATTGGTAAAATCGTTATAACTAATATAAATCTCACTTATTCCTGTATTAATTGATAACTCTTCTACATTTAAATCTTTAAGGTCAAGATTATATCTTCCCACTCCTGACTCTATACTTATATTATAAAGAACATCTTCATGAAATTTAAGCCTAGAATTATTTATGACATCAACTTGATCAATTTCAAAACTTATCACATGATTTAAATTTAATTGAGCCCTATTATTTTCTGAATCAAAATCAAAATTTAAATTAGGCTCCTCCTGATGATAATTATAAAAAAGTTCATATAAATTATTATTATCAGATAGACTTGCTATATCTATTCTACCTGAATCTACTGATAGAAATACATCAAGATAGTGATACTTATCCTGATATTCATGTTCTGATTCAAAACGCTCCGTGCTAGGTCTTATTTGGGTTCTATTATCATGCCTGAACTTTTCAATATAAGAAGGCATATAACCAGTTGGAACAAATAAAACTAATAAAAGAACAATTATAAGAAGAGGGCTAACCCACCATAATTTAGTACTTTTAAACAAAATATTTATTCCAATAATTATTAAAAATACTGGCCAATAACTAAATAACAGATTCCAGATATTATATCTAATTATATCAAGAGTATTCAAAAGGAATAAACCACCTATAAATATTAAAATAATACCTAATGTGATATCATTATTTTTTTTAGTCACCTCTTGAAACCCCTTTCACTAAAATTGCTATTCCTAACATAATTAATATTATTGCCCAGAAGTTCCTCCAGATAATTAGTGGAATTACTCTACTAAATATTATAAAAGCCCCAATTATAATTAATATTATCCCTATAAATCTTTGATTAGTCCTATCAAGGGTAAATGATTCTTTCTCATAATCATCTTTTATTTCATTTTCATTATCAAAATGGTCATAAGGTTTTTCAGGAATTATTATCCATCCAATTATATAAGCTATAATACCTGCCCCATTTAAAAAGAATATAAAGACAAATAATAGCCTAATTATTAAAGGATCAATTTTAAAGTATTCAGCTATACCTCCGCAAACTCCTGCCAATATCCTTTTCTGTCTCGATCTATATAATCTCTTTATATCAGACATCAAAATCTCCCCTTTAATTGTCTTGTTAAGTATATTATACAGCAATATACTTATAAGATGCAATAAAAAGACAGATAAAAATTGCCAGTAGAAAAATCTACTGGCAACAACTTACCATAGTTTTAGATCTTGAGCCTCATTTTTTAATTTCTCTCTAAAGTCAGGATGCGCAATATTTATCATAGCTTCAACTCTTTCACCCATCGACTTACCTTTTAGATGTGCTATCCCATGTTCTGTAACTATATAATCTATATCATTTCTACCTAAAGTCACTTTAGAACCTGCAGGTAATTGGGAAATAACTGTTGACAACTCTCCACCTTTGGCAGTTGATCTAAGTGCTATTATCCCTTTGCCGCCTTTAGATCTTTGAGCTCCTCTATGTGTATCAGCCTGACCCCCAGTACCACTATATTGTTTATTGCCTAGAGCTTCAGAACAAACCTGACCTGATAAATCTACCTGGAGTGCCGTGTTGACACTAACCATTTTATGGTTCTGCCCTATTACATAAGGATCATTAGTTATATTACCCTGTTGAAATTCAACAGCAATATTTTTATTAATAAAATCATAAAGTTTTTTTGTCCCTAATGCAAAAGTAGTAACCATTTTACCATTCCAGATAGATTTTTTCCTACCTGTGATTGCACCTGAATAAAATAAATCAACCATTCCATCTGTAAACATCTCTGTATGAATTCCTAAATCTTTTTTATCAGTTAAATATTTAGTTATTGCATTTGGTATGCCGCCAATACCTAATTGAAGTGTTGAGCCATCATCTATCATTCCTGCAATGTGCTGACCAATTCTATTTTCAATTTCTCCAGGTTCAATATTTGGCAACTCTATTAAAGGTGCTGTATTTTCAACAATATTATCAATTTCAGATATATGAACTTGTGTGTCTCCTAAAGTCCAGGGAAGATTTTCATTAATTTCTAATATAACTAAATCAACTTCTTCTATCATCATTTTCTCATAAGTGATGCCTAATGATAATGAAAAATAGCCCATTTCATCCATTGGAGTAGCTGTACCCCAGAATATATTTATATCATCATTTTCCAGCTTTTTTTCTCCAGCTTCATGTAAGTTGTTTGGAATATAGCTAATATTGCCATGATGATGATTTTTTCTGTCAGATTGTCCATAAAACCATGTTTCATTTTTTATATGGCCTATCATCTCTGGTGAATGGAAGCCGTAATCCCCCATCATAAGACATGAGACTAGAGTTACATCATTTAGCTCTTTTGCTCTTCCAGCAAGAGAATCCAATAATCCTTGAGGTTCAGAGCCTGCCATTGCAACAGTAATTTTATCACCATCATCTACCATTTCTGCTGCATCTTTTAAAGATATCAACTTATCTTGATATTTTTTTTGAAATTGATTCATCCAATATCACCTCAAAATATTTATATTACCCTAAAACTAAACCTCCATCAACACTTAAAATATTCCCATTAACAAATGATGCTTCTTCTGATGCAAGATATAGGTAAGCATTAGCAATATCTTCAGTTTTGCCAAGCCTTTTTAAAGGAGTTTTAGCACGTATATTATCCAGGATTTTATCAGGTACTGAATCTAACATATCAGTTTCAACAAAACCAGGTGCTACAGCATTAACTCTTACTCCTTTAGGAGCAAGTTCTTTTGACCAGGTTTTTGTTAGTCCTATAACACCAAATTTACTGGCAGCATAATTAGTCTGGCCAACATTACCATATAAACCGACCACAGATGCTGTATTAATAATTACACCCTCACCTTTATCCATCATTCTTTTCGCAGCCTCTTTGCCACAATTAAAAACACCTTTTAAATTAACGTCAATAACTTTATCCCAGGCATTTTCATCCATTTTAACTAAAAATCCATCAGCTGTAGTTCCTGCATTATTTATTAAAACATCTACACTTTTATATTTATCATCTATTTCTGAAAATAAATTATTAACTGAATTCTGATCTGATACATCAACCTCAATAAATTCTATATTAAGTTCAGATGCAGTTTCTAAGCCGGCATCCTTATCATAATCTACAATTATTACTTCTGCACCATTATCTTTAAATATTTCTGCAGTTTTTTTACCTATTCCTTTAGCTCCGCCAGTAATAACTACTATTTTATCTTTTACATTCATTTTTCTACCTCCAATTAAGATTATTTGCTGCTTCCCCACTTAATTACATTTGCTGCCCAGGCATAACCAATTCCAGCAGAAATCATAGAAATTACTGATCCAGATTTGATCTTACCTGATTCAAGCCCCAATTTTAATGACAATATTTGATCAATCTGACCAGTATGTCCATAATCAGAAAGATATGTCGTCTGATCTTCTTCTAAACCTAATTGTTCCAGTAAGAATTTATGCATAGAAGGTTTGAAATGTAATACAGCAAGATAATCCATGTCTTCTCTTTTTCTGCCAGATTTTTCAAATGCTTTATCTATGCAGGTTAGCCAGTTATCCATGGAAACTTCATTCAATCTTTCTTTCATATGATCAACATCAAATATCTCTAGTTTAAAAGCTTTATCTATATTATCTTTTGTTACAGGATTGGCTACTCCGCCAATCTTAACTCCAGCATCTCTTGCCAGTGATCCATCGGAAATCAAATGACTACCCTCAATTACGTTTCTGCCTGCATTTTTCTTTAATATCAATGCCCCACCGGCAGCGCCAAGATTATACATCATTGATAACTTAGGATCTTCATAATCAAGCAAATCAATATTTCTATAGCCACCTGCTATTAAGGCAATATTGTATTCTGAATTACCGAGTAAGAGATCCTTGGCCATTTGCAATGCCGCTACTGTTGTTCCGCAGCGCTGCTGTACATCTATTGCCCAGGCATTTTTTGCCCCCACTTGCTCTTGAATATAAATGCTGGAAGTAGTCAAAGGATATTCTTTCCATTCCTCTCCGATCCCGAGAATTACATCAATTTCCTCTGGATCTATTTCAGCACTTTTAATCGCATCCTTTGCCGCAGATACTCCCATAGCCTGGGTACCATCCTTCTCACCAGGAACTACCTTTTGATTAATTCCTAATTTTTCTCTAATGGCCCATTCTTCCCAGTTATCATTAGTCCTTTCAGAAATTTCTTTGGCCGTCATTACTTCAGATGGCAAATAAACTCCAACACCTATTATACCAACATGCTCTTTATTCCCTCTTGCCATATTAAAAAGCCTCCTTAATTTGTATAGAAAAAGGACCCGACAATTCGGGCCCTTGTCAGGAGCAATCTCTATTAAAATTCCATGAAATCTGTTAACTGTTCAAAGAAGTACTCGCCATCTTCTTCAACTACTTTACTAACTGCCATAAAAGTTACTCCCTGTCTAACGCCAGGTTCAAATGAAATCTCTGCAGCCAGTCCATCAGTAAACTCTAAAGTATTCATTCCAGCAATATAATTCTCCCAGGTTATATCTCCTTCTAGGTTTCTTAAACCTGCCACAAATGTTTCGCCAGCAACCCAGCCTGCCATTGTATATGCATTAATAGTACTATCTGGATAATATTCTTCCATAGAAGTAATAAGCGGAGCTAGGCTTTCATCATCTACATCAAGCCAACCCATAACATGAAGATTGTGAATTGCATTAGGAGCAGTTTCAGATGGCTCTATAGTAGCCAGAAAACTAGCATCAGCATTTGAGTAAGTTGTTAACATTGGAACTTCTAAGCCAAAATCTTCTGCTGCTCTTACAATTAGGGAAGCAGCCTGTGAAAGACTAAATACAATTACCATATCAGGATCTTGAACTAAAATCCTCTGCATTGGGGCTGTAAAATCTGATTGATTTGGATTGTGAGAGATAACAGCATCTTCATTAAGATGATCTTCCATGTCCAATTCAGCTAACCCTTCTCTTATTCCCTGAATACCATCACGGCCAACATCATCATTCTGATATAAAACAGCAATATTTTCTGCTTCAAAATGCTCTACTGCATACTTAGCCATTAGTTTGCCTTCATAAACATAGTTAGGCTGAACTGGAAAGAAATTTTCTCCAAGCTCTGTTAGTTCTGTAGCTCCAGAACCAAAATAAACTGATGGAATTCCAGAATCACTTACTAATTGTGCTGAGGAAATAACTCCAGGAGTTCCAAGTTGACCAACAATGGCAAAAACTTCTTCATCATAAATTAATTCTTCAACATGGTCTCTTGCCTGTGCAGGATCAAACTCATCATCTCTATGAATTAATTCTATCTCTCTGCCTAAAACGCCACCTTCATCATTGACTGTCTGGAAATAAGCTCTCATTCCTTCATAATAAGGCTGTCCAATAAATGCTGCAGGTCCTGATGTAACTCCTACCGAACCAATAGTAATAGTGTTATCATCTACCCCCTGGGATGATGCCATAACTAAACCAGGTAATAACAGTGCTGCCACCAAAGCCATAACTCCAACTTTACTCAACTTCTTTAACATTTTAACTCCTCCTTTAATTTAGTAAATATCTCTTATCCATTTATATTAATGCGTGCTGCCTAGATAAGCCTCTTTAACTTTTTCATCACTGGCTAGATCTTTTGCATTACCAGAATGAACAATCTCCCCTGTTTCTAAAATATAAGCTCTATTTGCCACTTTCAATGCCATATTAGCATTCTGCTCAACTAACAAAATAGTAACGCCTTCAGAATTTATTTTTTTTATTATTTTAAATATATCTTTTACAATTAGTGGAGCCAGTCCAAGTGAAGGCTCATCTAACATTAAAAGCTCTGGTTCAGCCATCAAGCCCCTTGCTATAGCTAACATCTGTTGTTCTCCACCTGATAAAGTTCCACCCTTTTGTTGTCTCCTATCAGATAAAGCAGGAAAATATTCAAAAATATTGTCAAGTTTATCTCTCCAGTCAGTTGATTTCCTAATTCTATAAGCTCCAATTTTAAGATTCTCTTCAACAGTTAAAGCTGGAAATATCTGCCTACCTTCAGGAATATGAATAATTCCATGATCCACAATAATTTCAGGTTCCATCCCAGTTATTTTATTATCCCTAAAGAATACATCACCTTCTCTTGGTTCTAACAATCCTGATATCACTTTTAGTGTTGAAGATTTTCCTGCTCCATTTGCACCTAACAATGAAACAATTTCACCTTTTTTAACTTTTAAATTAATTTTACTAAGAGCATTTATATTACCATAAAAGGCTGATATATCATGTAATTTAAGCATTAGAACTCATCATCCCCTCCTAGATATGCTTCCTGAACTTCAGGACTTACCTGAATTTCTTTTGGAGTGCCCTGCATAATAGATTTGCCAAAATTAATTACAACTATTTCATCACATATATCCATTACTAATCCCATGTCATGCTCCACTAAGAAAACAGTAAGATTATATTCATCTCTAATTTTCAGGAGAAGGTCTGATAGTTTATCTGTTTCTGAATCATTCATGCCTGCTGCCGGTTCATCCAATAAAATAATTTCTGGTTCAGACATTAATACTCTGCCAAGTTCCAGAAGTTTCTGAACACCATAGGGTTGCGAGTCCGCAAATTGATGAGCTAATTTTTTTAAACCAAGAAAGTTTAAAATTTCCATTGCTTTTGTTTTGGCTTGATTTTCTTTCTTTTTAAAGCCTGGCAATCTAAAACCTTCTATTAAAAAATTAGTTTTGATATTATTATGAGCTCCTACTAACATATTATCTAAAACAGTCATCTTGCCAAACAATTCAACATTTTGAAAGGTTCTAGCTAGGCCAAGATCGGCTATCTGATGTGTTTTATAGTCAAGCAGGTCAATTTTACTGCCTTTAGTTCTTAAAATAACTTCCCCTTCTTCAGGGTTATAGAATCTTGTTATTGAGTTAAAAACTGTAGTTTTACCCGCTCCATTTGGGCCTATCAAACCAAAGATGCTTCCCTCTTCAACTTTAAAGCTTAAATCATCTACTGCAACTAATCCACCAAACCTTTTAGTCATATTTTTTACTTCTAATTTTTTCATCTTTAATCATCCCCGCCTGGTTTGTTAAGATTCAACCTTTTAATATAAAATGGCTGGATAAATTTATAGTCAAACCAATTATAAATACCTATAGGCATAAATCTAATAACTAATATCATAGCAAGCCCGGTTAATATAAAGTTTATATTTGTAATCTCACCTATAAGTGGTAAATCCTGAACTAACCTGGGAACAAAAACCAGAAAGCCTGCTCCAGTAACAGAGCCTCCAATAGAAGCTAACCCACCGATTACAACCATTGCCAGCATATCTAAAGAAAGTTCTGCTCCCCAGGTTGAAGGGTGGACATATCTTTCAGCATAGGCATATAAGGAGCCTGCTATTCCAACATAAAATGCACTTAAAGCAAAGGCTATTAATTTATATTTAAATAGACTGATTCCCATTGCCTGAGCAGCATGGCCGCTATCTCTCATTGCAGAAAGTGCTCTACCAGTCTTGGAATTTATTAAATTATAAGTAAACAATATTACTATAAATAATATTATAGTCGATAGCAATAGAAAATGCCTGGAATTATTAAAAGCAAAACCAAATATTTCAGGTCTGCTGAGGCGAGCTCCTGAAAACCCGTTTGTAAACCAGACCCATTCTCTAAAAACAAATTCAATAGTAACTCCAATTCCAAGTGTAGCAATAGCTAAATATAGCCTCTCTAATCTTAAAGCTACCAAGCCTAAGATAACTCCAAAGACCATTGGAATTAAACCTGATAAAATTATAGTCGGTAAAAATCCCAGACCATAGTTATTGCTAATAAAAGCAGTTAAATAAGCTCCAAATCCCATAAAAGCAGCATGTCCTAGAGAAATTTGACCTGCATAACCGAGCAATATATTGAAACCGATTGCTACAACACTAAAATATACTACTCTTATTAAAAGATTGACTGTCCTGCTTGCAAATAAACCTAATTGTAAATCAATAAAAACAATTATTACAAAAATTATTGAACCTAAAATATATTTAAAATAAGGATTATTATTGAATAATTTGAAAAACGCCATACTTACACCTTCTTTTTTGGTATTTCACCAAAGAGTCCATAGGGTTTAAAAATAAGAATTATGATTAAAAATCCATATACTATTACAGTTTGCCAGTTAGTCGATATATAGTAACCTACAAGATTATCCAATATTCCAATCATTAATCCTCCTATTACTGGTCCAACGAAAGATGTAAACCCTCCTAGTACAGCAGCAATAAAAGATTTTAGATGGATATCAGCCATCATTCCAGTATAAACATTAGTTGCAGGTGCAATCATTAGTCCTGCTATAGCTCCCATCATAGTAGCCATAATCCAGGTAAAGGCAGTCACTTTTTTGGTTGGAACCCCCATTAATTTTGCAACTTTATCGTTTTGAGCAGTTGCTCGTATTGCTACTCCAAACATCGTAAATTTTATCATGTAAAATAATACAAGCATAATTACAATAGCAAGACCTATAACAAAAAATGAATGAGGTCTTATAATCATATTACCAAATCTAATATGACCAGTAATAGCTCTTTGCATATAATGAGAATCTGTACCGAAAATTGCTCCTGCTGATCCATTAACCATTAAAATTAGACCAAGTGTTACTATCATTTTTCCAAGTAAAGAACTATCGCTTGTTGGTCTAATAAAGATTCTTTCAATTAAAAAACCAAAAATTGCAGAAAAAATTAAAGCACCTATAAAAGCTGCAATATAAGGATATGGGAATCCGGCATTTGCACTATATACCCAGATAGTATATGTAACAAAAGTACTAAACATTGCCATCTCTCCCTGGGCAAAGTTAGTAACATCTGAGACTCTGTAAATCAAAACAACTCCTAAGGCTGCCAGAGCATAGAGACTACCAGTTTCTATGCCACCGAATACATTCTGTAAAAATATTTGCCAGTGCATAAAAGACCTCCTATCAAACATCTTTAATAGTATTATATATCATATAAGTTTCAAAGCAGTTACAAAAGAGTTACTAAAATCAATATTTTTTTAGTAACAGTTTTGTAACTGAGTCTGTTATAATAAAAATAGAGAATAATTAATCATATTATTAGGGGGAATTATTGTGAATAGAGCAAAAGTGAAAACTGGAGAAGACATTGCATATAGGGAAAGTACAGGGTCTGGAGAAAAATTAGTACTAATCCATGGTAATATGACATCTTCAAAGCACTGGGATATTTTAATGGAAAACCTTCCTGATTACTATCATTTGCTTGCTCCTGATATGAGAGGATTTGGAGAATCAAGTTATAATAATAGGTTTGATTCACTTGAAGAATTAGCAGTTGATATAATTGATTTATTAAATCAGAAAAATTTTGAAGATTATAATCTAATCGGCTGGTCAACTGGCGGTGGTGTCGCCATGGAGATAGCTGCTAAAAAGGCTGATGAGGTCAGAAAGTTAATTCTTTTAGAATCAGTGAGTACAAGAGGTTACCCTATCTTTAAAAAGGATGAGAATGGACAGCCAATACCTGGTGAATTATTAAAGACCAAGGAAGAAATCGCCAGTGATCCTGTTCAGGTATTACCAATATTAAATGCCCAGAAAAATAATGATAAAGAAACTATGCGCCAGATCTGGAATTCTTTGATTTATACTGATAATCAACCTGAAGAAGAAAAATATGAGGAATATCTTGAAGATATGATGACCCAAAGAAATTTAATCGATGTAGATTATGCACTGGCCAATTTTAATATTAGTGATCAGCATAATGGCTTACAGCCTGGAAATAATAGAGCAAAAAATATAACGGCTCCTACTTTAATACTCCAGGGAAATCAGGATAAGGTTGTTCCTATGAATATGGCCGAAGCCATCAAAGAAGATATAGGAGATAATGCAGAAATTCAAATACTTGAAAATTGCGGCCATTCTCCTTTAATAGATGATTTGGAGCAATTAGTTGATGCTATAACTAAATTTTTATAAGAGATAAAAGAGCTGCCGTTTTCCCTTTGCGGCAGCTAGTTATTTATAAGATTATTATAAATTTCTTGAATATCTTTACCTGGTTTAACAGATAATTCATCTGCAAGTACTCGCTCACACCTCTTATATGTCTTAATAGCCATTGAACGGCGATTTAACTTCAAATAAGAACACATTAAATAGTAATATGCCTTTTCCCAGGCCAGGTCAACCTGTAGAACCTCATTGCAATAACTAATACAATCTTCATATTTTTCCTGTTTATAATAATAAGAGATAACTTTATCCATTGTATTTAAATATAAGTTTTTAAGTCTCTCCCGCTCATCGACTGTAAATATATAATAGTCTTCACTCTCTAAAAAATCTCCCCTATAAAGACCTATAGCTTCTAAATAATAATCTATTTCTTCTTCACTATTAACAGCTTCTTGACCCAGGGAAATCAAGTTTTCAAATTCCTCGACATCATAAAAATACCCGGCTTCAGGGTTTAATCCATAATGGGTATTTCTCCGATTAATAAAAAATGGTTTCTGCCTTGGTTTTCTCTCAGGCTCAAGGGTATTTTTTAGCGAATTTAAAACAACTTTAAAGCTTTGCTCTGCACTTTCAAGGTCTGAATCTGGCCATAATTTATCACATATATAATCTCTTGAAAGCATATCCTGCCAGTTGACAATAAATAATAGAAATAACTCTCTAGCTTTTTCTCTTTTCCATTCATCTTTGTTTATTTCCTCATAACCTCTAAATAATTTCAATTTACCTAAAGCTTTTATTTTTAAAGTGTAGCCAGGATGGTGCTCAAGCCTGGCATAACCTAATTCTGCAAGAATTGATTTAGCAAAAGCCGATTCTTTATCTGAATTCTTAAGAGATAGAAGTACTGGAATTATAATATCTGGATCTCTTGAAGTGAAGAACGTTGGTTTCTTTAAAATTTCAACAAAATCAAATTTTTCTGCTAAGTCTATTAACTCCTTTGTTCTAGTGAGTTTTTCTTCTTTAAAACCAAGTTCATTATAGACTATTGCCAGCCAATAATTAGCAACAACCTGCCCATAAATATCATAAAGATCATAGCTGAAATCCAGAGCTGATTGAAAACTCTTTCTAGCCTCTTTAAATTTATTCTGTTTATATTGATTTATACCTAATGTAATATAAATTAAACTGCCGAGCCATTTATCTCCTGATTCAAGGGTAATTTCAAGAGCCTTTTCAGCCAGCTCCTGACCTTTAACCGGATTACCATAAAAAGCTTCCAGGAGAGCTTTACCCATTAAGGGCTCACTTAAGCCTCTTTCAACACCTATTTCTTCTATTAATTCTATTGATTTCTCATAGGCTTCTTTTGTTTTATTAACTTTTCTTTCTCCATTTAGCTGATAGGCATGGCCCAAACGCATCTGCACTACAGCAGATGTAAAAGTTGAAGGAAAATTATCGACTAAATCTTTGCCTGCTTTTGCTGAGTCCAGGGCCTCTTCTTTTCTTCCTAAAAATGTATTAATTAATGATAATAATAAAACTGTTTCTCTATGAGATCTTGGGATTGAATTGGCCTTGCTTTTATTAGAATCTAACTGCTTCTCAAGGATTTCAAGAGCTTCGTTTAATCTACCTATACGCAATTTAACCCTTGCGTTAAAATTGTTATCATTTTGAGATTTAACAGAAACTTTTTCTGCCATTTCTCTAAATTCTTCTGCTGCCTGATAATTACCTTCATTGATTTTATTTTCGGCCATTAAATAGAGTAGATTGGCCTCCTGCCATGGATTATCTTCATCTTTTAATTCTAGTGCCGATTTCAGATATTTATCTGCTTCGTTAGGTTGAACTGTATCTAAATAGATCATTGCTAATTTTTCTAAGACTCTAATTATATCTTTTTTATCACCAGCTTCTTTGAATAATTTTTCTGCTTCATGGTAAGAATTTAAAGCACCATTGAAATCACTTTTTAACCTGTAGATATCCCCCTGATACAAGTAAAGCTCAGGATTTTGATTTAGATATTTATCTGGCAGCGCATCCAGTGACTGCTGTAGAGTTTCTATTCTGCCTTTTTCTAATAATTTATCTGCAGATTCAAGAATTAATTCTGCTGCTTTATCATACTTATTTGCATTTAAACTATGAAATATAGCATGACCTATTAAACCCTTTGTTTCAGTTATTTCTGCTGCTTTCTGATGCAGATCTTGAAGCTCAAAATTTTTCTTAGCTTCTTCCTGCAAAAAGTCCTGAAATAAGCTATGATACCTGTATTGTTTACTGCCATATTTACTTATAAAGATACTGTTCTCTTCAAGTTCTTTCAAAAATTCCTGGCGATAATTTCCACTTACCAGTTGATTAATAATATCCAGATCTAGAATCTGTAATACTGAGGTTTTATATAAAAAATCTAACTTTTCTTTGCTTAAATCTTCTAGAACTTCCTGGGTTAAATATTGAAATAGAAGTTTTAATGAAGGAGTGTCAAAATCAATAATTTTATTAATAGACTGACCGGTTTTAAGGCTTCTACCGATTAAATCAATAGCTATAATCCAGCCTTCTGATCTTTTATAGATCTTATTAATCTCTTTCTTTGATAAATCTAAATCATATTGATTCTGTAAGAATTTTTCGATTTCTGCTTCTTCCAAACTGAATTCTGCTGAATTTAGAATATGAACCTGATTCTTTAATTGCCAGTTAACAAAGTCCGGAAATTTTATTCCAGATCTTCCTGACAGGATCAGATGAAAATTTGTCGGCATATGTTTTATAAAATAATTCAATAGATTTATAATCTGATCATTATTTTCTAAAAGGTGAATATCGTCAACTATATAATAAAATTCCTGATTAATACTTTCCAGAATTTCATTTATTAAAATCTCCAGGCTGCTTTTTAAATTAAATTGCTGTTCAAGATTATTATCCAGGAAATTAAGTGCTGTCTTTCCTGTACTCTGATCGACATAATTTATTGCTGAAATAAAATTCTGAATAAAAATGCTAGGATCTCTATCAAATTCATCAACACTATACCAGGCATAATCATCTTCAAGATGATAGTTTCTAAAATAATCGGCAAGCATTGTACTTTTGCCATAACCTGGACCTGCTTTAATTACAGTTAACGGGAATAAAGATATTCTATCAAATTCTTTCTTCAGATTATCTTTTATCCAGGTCTCTCTCTGAAGATATGGAGGTATAAATCTTGTTTTTAAAATTGTATTAGACATTAATTCTCACCCTAATAACTTATATTCTAGATATAGTCTCTTATTCCCTCCAAAAACAACGATAAAATTTAAAAATTTCTGGAAATGATTATATACTTTAAATTGTGGAATGGCCAGGTAATTATCTCCTGGCCATTACTTTAGACTATTTACTTAATATTTTCTATCTGCATTTTTCCTAACTTTTTCACTATACATCATCTGGTAATAATTTTCTATCATCACTTTTGCGTTAAATCTTTTAATAGTTGAAGCTATGCTTTCTTTCATCATATTCTTCCACTTATCTTTGTTATCATAATAAGTTGGTAATACTTCTTCCAGTAAGACTTCATAAAGAGCTTCAAGATCATGTTCGTCCTGTTTTTCAATATCCTTACTTTCAAAGGCATCTCCAAACTGCCAGCCATTTACGCCATGCTCACAGGCTTCTGGCCACCAGCCATCTAAGATACTTACATTGAGAATACCGTTCATTGCCGCTTTCATTCCAGAGGTTCCACTGGCTTCCTTTGGGCGCCGCGGATTATTCAGCCAGACATCAACACCTCTGGTTAACATTCTGCCTATTTCCATGTCATAATCTTCTAAGAAAACAACACTATCTGGAAATTCCTTTGTCATTTCAACTAATTTTTCAGCTAATGCTTTGCCTGTATCATCCAGTGGATGGGCTTTTCCTGAGAAAATTATCTGAATTTCACCTTTTTCGAAATAAGGTCTTATCTTTTCTAAGTCGGAGAATATTAAATCAGCTCTTTTATATGGGGCTGCCCTTCTGGCAAAACCAATTAATAGCTTATCTTTATCAAGTTCAGTTCCTGTTTTATCAGCAACAAAATCAATTAATTCTGATTTTATTTCCTGATGAGTTGACCAGAGATCACCTTTATTATCATACGTATCAATCATTCTCTGATCGACCCAGGTATTTAAATGGACACCATTGGTAATAGCTTTAATTGGAGCCCGATCGTCAACATCTTCCCACATCTTATTGGCTGTCTCACCATGGAGTTGGGCAACACCATTGGCTACTGAGGATAACCTTAAACCGGCAACAGTCATATTAAACGGTGCTCCACCGATTCTAACCATCTGATCAATTGTTAGACCATTAAATGCTTCCATATATTCCAGTGTTTTTAGGCTGTGCTCCTCATTGCCCTGAGGTACTGGAGTATGGGTTGTAAAGACAACTTCTTCTCTGACATCTTCTAAAGCTTCTTCAAAGGTTGCCCCTTCTGCTCTTTTTTCTTTAATCAATTCTGTTGCAGCTAAAGCAGCATGACCTTCATTAAAGTGATATACATCAATATCGAGTTCTAGCTCTCTCATCGCTTTAATTCCACCAATACCAAGAACTATCTCTTGAGCAATTCTTTCTTCACTAAACCAGCCATAAAGCTGACCGGTAATCCATTTTGCCTCACCATCATTATCTGGATGGTTTGTATCCAGCAGATAGAGTTCTGAATTATCGTAGCAGTCAAGTTTGTAAATTTTGCAGATGACATCTTTATTTTTGATAGATACAGTAACTTCTTTGCCGGTATCTTCAACTAAATCATAGATATGGTCGTTGCGAGGGTAAGTATCTACAGGTCTGCCGTCTTCTCCAATAATCTGATTGGTATAGCCCTGGCGCCAGAGCAGACCGATACCAATTAATGGATAATCATTTTCCTGGGCTGCCTTTAAAACATCACCTGCTAATATTCCTAGCCCACCTGCATAAATCGGTAAATTTTCATCCAGTCCATATTCCATACAGAAATATGCAACATTTGTCTCTTGAATTTCTTTGCTCATAATTTTACCTCCTATTTTATTTTTGCTTGATTATTAATGATAGAATTAGCGAAATCGTTTGCATAAAACCTTTTTAAAAAATCCTTATTACTTATATTCTCTTTTTTTTAATTAATTCCTGCAATTTTTTATGAATCATTTCTTTCTAATCTTATAAAGTATTTTTTGTTACAATAATCTAACTTGAGATTTTATATTTAATTATACTTCTAATTTTATTAATTATTTATCCATAAGGCAAGTTTTTTCTCGTGCTTTTTGTATATTTATGCAATTGTTTTAAGGCATTTAATAGTTTGTGAAATATGTTAAGAGATACTACCTGGTAACCGTCGGGTAACCGTC
>SL_8KL_010_SEDDRAFT_10001124_pt1 | contig 23232 bp, 19 predicted proteins | sample SodLakKL_010_SED_4_FD_11160 | JGI IMG/M metagenome (IMG submission 11160) | reverse complement strand
TTCTTGGTTCTAGGCTTCTTTGGAGGTATGAAACTCATAGAGGATAAAGTTCCTCAAAATGTTATAAGAGGGATTCAGCTGGGCCTTGCTCTTATATTATTAGAAACCTCTTTAGATTTCTTGAGTACTGATTATATTATCTCCGGCATTTCTATTGGAATCATATTGGCTTTTTTTGTTGTGAAACAGATCAAGAAAATACCTGATATTTCTTCTCTAGTTGTGTTGGGGCTGGGTTTCGGGATTGGCATAGCGGTGGAAGGATTTCCCCCACTAGAGATTATATCGCCCCCTTCTCTTTCTTTTCCGGTTATGAGAGATTTTCTAACTGGATCCTGGCTTTTAGCTATTCCTCAGATCCCTCTTACCATCACAAATTCCATACTGGCAACTTCATTGCTCATGGCTGATCTTTTCAAGAAAAAATTGGATCCCGATGAACTTTCTAAAACAGTAGGTTTGATGAACTTGGTCTCTCCTCCTCTAGGTGGGTTTCCTATGTGTCATGGTTCAGGAGGTCTAGCAGCACAGTATCGATATGGAGCGAGAACAGGAGGATCTAATATAATGAGCGGAATAATTTTATTGATCATCGCCATTTTCTTTGCAAGTCCAGTATTTATCGATATATTGCCTCTTGCTATTTTCGGAGCTCTCCTTGTATTCGTAGCTATCGAACTCGGAAAACACTCCTTTAAAACAGATTCTTACATTATAACTGGTTTGATCGCAGTACTTTCACTCATATTCAATTTGAGTGTGGGTTTTGTTGTTGGATTAGCTGTTTATTACTTTCTGAAGAAAGCTAACCTTTTCGAGAAAGCAGTGTAAACACAAGATTTATTAGTTCAAAATACATGCGCTGATTTAACTAAAATTAAAACACTCAGAAAAGAGTGAAAAGGTTGTAAAAATATACTAAATAAAAAAGGTGAAATTATGTCAGGACATTGGGGAAAATTGTTGAGGATAGATCTGAAAGACGGCAGTGTTCGGGATGAGGAACTATCAGAGGATTTCTTGAGGAAGTTTATAGGCGGCGCTGGATTCACGACTAAGATACTGTATGATGAAGTGGGAGAAGGAATAGATCCGATATCTAAAGAAAACAAGTTGATAATGGCCCCTGGTCTGTTAGTAGGTCCAAAGGTGCCAACAGGATCCAAAACAGCTTTTGGGTTCAAAAGTCCACTTACAGGCGGTTATGGTAAATCCATCGTCGGTGGAAAGATCGGAGATGAATTAAAGAAAGCAGGTTATGACGTTCTCGTTATCGAAGGGAAAGCCGAGGATCGTTCGGTTTTGATTATAGACGAAAATGAAGTGAAAATAGAAGATGCAGATGATATCTGGGGTAAAGATACCCATGAAGCGGGCGATATGATAAAAGATAAGTATGGTGATGTTGAAACAGCAGTGATCGGACCTGCTGGTGAGAACCTTTCGAAAATCTCTATGGTAGAATGTAACGAAAGACAGGCAGGAAGAGGCGGTATCGGAGCGGTCATGGGTTCAAAAAACTTGAAAGGAATAGGTGTCAAAGGTTCCAAGGATTATCCTATACATGATGAAGAAGAATTAGATGAACTCATCTCCAAATACAGGAAAGAAACTCAAGAAAAAGGTAAAACCGACATGGAGTACGGTTCTGGAGAAGCTCTCCACCCACTCAACGTCGAGATAGGGGCTTTTCCTGTCAAGAATTGGGAAGCTGGCTACTTCAAGGAAGCTTATGAGAAATTGGATGATCCTGAAGCCGGTAGGATAGACATCGACCCTAGGAAATGGGTAGAAGAATATAGGGACGGTAGAAGACCTTGTCCATACTGTACTAAACCCTGTAGCCAGTTCTTCAAAGCCGAAGATACACCTTATGGTGATATAGCTATCGACGGACCTGAATATGAAACTCAATATTCACTCGGTGGGAACTGTGGCGTAGATGATGTAGAGGCAGTAGCTAAGGCTAATGAGATCTGCGATAAGCTCGGGCTAGATACTATTTCAGCTGGGGTAACTGTGGCCTGGGCCATGGAAGCCTATGAGAAGGGATTGTTGGATACTGATTTAGATCTAGAGTTCGGTAATGCGGGAGCTATGATAGAAGCAGTAAGAAAGATGGGAAAAAAAGAAGGAGAATTGGGAGAACTTCTCTACGACGGTGTCAAAGAAGCTACTAAGAAATTAGGTAAGGGTTCGGAAGAATTTGCGATCCATATGAAAGGAATGGAACCGCCTGGATACGAAGCTAGAGGTATGTTCGGTATGGGACTCGCTATGGCTGTTGCCCCGAGAGGCGGAGACCATCTCACCTCCTGTGCCTACGCATTAGATTATGGGGGTAGTTTCTGGTATTTCGACGACTACAAAAGGAGAGAGGTAATTTCCAAAGGATTCCCGCTGAAGATGATGGAAGACCTGATGATGATATTCGACATGACGGGCATCTGCAAATTCTCTAGAGGGATATATTTAGATAAAAATCAAGTCGATTTAGTAAAAGCGATGACTGGATGGGACGTAACAAACGGCGAGTTGTTGAAAGCTGGAGAGAGGGCTCATAACGTGGCAAAGGCTTACAATGTCAGAGAAGGATTTCTAAGAGATGACGATGTTCTGCCAGAAAGGATGTACAGAGAGGAAGTTCCTTACGGTCCCAACGAAGGCGGAAGGATACCTAGAAGGAATTTCGAAAAGGCCCTTGATAGGTATTACACAGCGAGAGGCTGGAGTTTAGAAGGAATACCTACAAAAGGAAAACTTGAAGATCTTGACCTCACTGACGTCGCCGAAGAGGTAGGCGCTACAAAACAGTGAGTAAACCAAACACTTTTCTTTTTTGCTCATTAGATTATGAAAAAGAATGAAGAACGCCCCTACTTTCTTTTTCGAGGGAACCAATCCTGGGTTGCTAGACATATCCTTACGAGGATAAGCATCAGGGGTACTTCGATCAACATCCCGGTTACAGCTGCAAGAGTGGCTCCCGAGCCTGCACCGAAAAGCGTTATTGACATCGCTATCGCCACTTCAAAATGATTGCTTGCAGCGATCTGGGCTGATGGTGCTGCATCCTCATAGGTGAGTCCCATCACTTTGGCCAAATAGTATCCTATACCAAAAATCAATAATATCTGTACCGTCAAAGGGATGAGGATAAGTAAAACGAATTGAGGATTTCCTAGGATCGTTTCTGCCTGTGGACTTATGATCACGATGATGGTCAATAATAATGCCACTATGGAGGCGTAGTGTAAATTCTCGGTGAATCCTTCAAACCATTCTTTTCCCTTATGATTTAAAAGTATTTTTCGAGTAAGATATCCTAATATCAGAGGTAGACCTACGTAAAGACCTACACCAAAGGCCACACGTCTCCATGGGACTATTATATCCGGAACTCCCAACAATAGGATGGCAAGAGGGGCATATAAGACAACCATCGTGAGTGAGTTTATCGCTACCATGATTAGGGTGTGGCCCATATTTCCTCTAGAAAGATATCCCCAAACAAGTACCATCGCGGTACATGGAGCTACCCCGAGCAGGATCATCCCTGCCATGAATTCCTCCCCTATCTCAAGTGGGACCCACCCTGGATAGGCGTAGATTACCATAAAGAAGAGCCAAGCTATAGTAGTCATGGTGAATGGTTTTACAGCCCAATTTAGAAAAAGTGTAAGCCCTATCGGTTTTACCGATTTACCTGCTTCTATTATTTTTCTGAAATCTATCTGCACCATTATAGGATATATCATCAAAAACAACATTATCGCGATAGGGATTTCCACACCAGCGTATTCTATATCTCTGAAAACTTCGGTGAATTCAGGAAAGTGCTGACCCAGCAGCAGACCGGCTGCGATGCAGAGACCTACCCATACTGTCAAATACTTTTCGAAGAAACCAAGGGTTTGCTCCTTTGACATATCTAACACCTTTTTTCCAATTTGTCCCCTAGCTTTTTTCCTCTTTGTAATATCTCTATTATTTCAGGTTCGGAAACCTTGTAATAGATACGTTTTCCCTCTCTTTTCTTTTCGATCAAGCCACAACTCAGCAGCTCTTTAAGATGGTGACTGGTTAGGGATTGTTCTAGGTCAAGACATTCCGATATATCTTTGACACACTTTTTTTCTCTACCAATGCAATATAGTATCTTTCGGCGGTTGGCATCACTCAAGCATTTATATAAACGGTCATTCATATGATTGATTATTCATATTTAGTTTAAAAGATTTTTGATTTGTTTATGTCCGATTTAAAAACCCTTCATGCTAAGAAATACTGAAGAGTATTACCCAAAAGATAAGTTAAACCTATAGCTATAAATATCGCAGATATCCAAGCAGCAGCGGTAAAGGTTATCTTTTTCTTTCCTATGCCCGCTCCACCTACCACGAGTCCACTGCCGATAGTAGAGGCTATTATAGCCTGGCTAAAAGAGATGGGAACTCCTAGGAAAACACCTATTTGGGCAAGGATGGCCGCTGTACCTAAAGCTGAAACAGATCTTCTAGGCCCTATATTGGAATATTCAAAAGATACTGCATCTATTATCTTAGGAGATAAAACCCATGCCCCAACGAGTATCGACACCCCTCCGATAACTAACAACAACATCATATCGAATCCAAGCCCCATAAGTGGACCGACTGCTTTTCCTACGGAATTCGCGCCTGCTGTGAATGCCACAAAAATACCCATAAAGAGAGTGAGGTATTGGACTGGCTTTTTAGATTCTTCCTTTGAAAGATACCTTTGAAGTAACCATGATATAACATATGCTGAAATAACTGCCAAAATTGGAACGATGGCCCAATACCCCACTATTCTCTGAATAGTTATCCATCTTATGCCATCTCCGAAACTTAAGGCGCTTCCGATAACTGAACCTACTATAGTAAAAGCAGTCGGCATTGGATACTTTGTCAAAACACTAATAATNACTAGTAAAGAAGCTACTGTTAATATAGTAAGGGCCTGAAGGGTTTCTATTTCTCCGAATATCATACCAGCACCGACTGTTTCGGTCACCCTTCCTCCCTGTACTATCGCGCCCAAACAAGCTGCTATACCTGCAAGTAAAGCAGATTTTAAAATCCCTATACTTCCGGATGATGTCACAGGACCGAATGCTGGAGGGACAGCGGATGAACCAATAGATATACCCATAAAAATAGAAGCTATAAACGCAAAAACAAGTATGAAATCGATCATTTCTCCTCTTCCTCGAGACCTTCTTTGATCGTCTGTCTGAGTTCTTCATCAGGTATGTTAACGGTCAACAGATAGCTGTCATCATTTTTTTCTTCTAAATTCACAGAAAAATGTTCTGTATCGAAATAGTATGGGTTGAACTTCAACATAACCTGCTCATAGATAGCTTTCTCCATCTTCCGGAGAGATTTAATCGACTTTGATCCGACCAAACGGTTGATGCATTTCGAAGCCTCTTTTAATTCGGTAGAGGGAGATTTTTTTTCATTATCTTTTTCATCGATGCCTTCGTTAGCTTCTTCGTCAAAATCTTCAGACTTTTCATCAATTGACTCTTTTTGAGGCCTTTTTGGCTCAGATTTTACTAAACCGTTAACGCTTTTCGTGGCATCGTCTTTTAACTCAACAATAGCTGATTTGCCCTTTTCTTTAGCTCCGTTTATTCCCTCTTTTACTTTTTCACTAGCTGATTTTAGTTCTTCATCAGTTCCCTTAAAATCCTTTTCTACATCTTTTTCTTCCATCGAGGCCTCTTCAGCCGTTTTTTTAGAGATATCTTTTTCATCTTCTTCTTCCCGCGGACGCCATTTATTATAATCTTCTATGGAATCATCTATATCTTCTGCAGTCTCTTCTTTCTCATAACCCTCTTTCAGTATCTCCTCTAAATCCCTTGCAAAACCACAAATATCCTCCCAATCGCCTTTAATCTTTATACCAGAATGGGTAGTTTCCGGTTTTTGCTTATTCATTGGTGACACTATGTAAAAATTATATTATAAATAAATTTTGGTCTGTTTATCAACCTTCTTCTGAAAGAAGATCTATCGCAGGAGTCCTAGTATAGGTAGGCGTCCTTTTCTCATTCTTTTTCTCTTCCCGATATTCTTCGACATGCTTCCACGGCCATATTCTAGAGATGTGGTCTACTCTCAAATATACTTCTTCCAGATTTACACATACCCAATCCACAAAACCATAACCCTTCCTTTCGGATGAATCTTTTTTCTCGGTGAGAGTTTCCCATTCTATCTCTGAACTAGGGCCTTCACAGACCTCTGTTAGGATTATTGTATCTTTATCGAACTCTTTCAATTTCCCTAGAAAAGCTTCTCCATCATCCATAACAGCTATGAGTTTATTGCTCTCCAGGTCTTTCAATCTTTTCTCCATCAACGAAGATAACATATTATCGCCTTTAGTATATCTACCCAATTAGTTGTAATAATATTTTTCATAGTTCTGGAAAAAAGAAAAAAAGCTGGGGTTATTCACCGAAATATTCAGAAACGTCTTCCAATAGACTCATGATGTTAAGATCCTGGGGACACTTTTCTATACACTCTCCGCATCTGACACAATTCGTCGCTTTCGACTCATCTTTCATGTTTTCATCCCATATCTCTTTGTATTTCTCGTACTCGTCATAGATTTCAGCTTGGTTGTAAATCCTGAAATTTCTTGGTATTGCCACATCATTAGGACAAGGGACACAGTAATTGCAACCCGTGCACTCTACTGGAGATATTTCTCTGTACTTCTCAGCAACTTCATCAATAATCTTTAGTTCTTTATCAGAAAGTGCACTAACACCAGATTCAGATGCGTATTTTATATTTTCTTTAACTTGTTCTAGTTCGCTCATCCCGCTCAATACAAGAGATACTTCAGGTTGATTCCAAAGCCATTTTAAAGCCCATTCCACAGGTTCTCTTTCCTCTTCCGCTTTATTCCATATCTTCTTTATAGATTCTGGTGGTTCTTTAGCCAATTTACCTCCTCTTAGAGGCTCCATTATGATCACACCCAACCCATTATCGGCGGCATATCTCAATCCTTCTCTCCCTGCCTGAAACTCCTGGTCTAGATAATTATACTGGATCTGACAGAAGTCCCAATCATAGGTATCGACTATTTCTTTGAACGTGTCCAAATCATCGTGAAAAGAAAAACCTAGGTGATCTATCTTACCCTCTTCTTTTTTCTCTTTCATCCATTCGAATATGTCGATGTCTAATGACTGATAATTCTCCCAGTGTTTTCTACTAAGGGCATGAAGAAGATAGAAATCTATCTTTTCTACATCGAGTCTCTCCAATTGCTTTTCCAATATCTCATCAGGATCTTCAGGGTCTTCTACATCCCAAGATGGAAGTTTAGTAGCCACCTTAACTTTCTCCCTATATCCATCTTTCAAGGCCTTTCCAACGAGTTCTTCACTATTTCCATCGTGATAAGGCCAAGCAGTATCGATATAGTTGAGACCATTATCGATAGCCCATCTGATCATCTCTATAGATTCATCCTCCTTTATCTTGCCTCTATCATCGTCTTCATATGGTAATCTCATCGCCCCAAAACCGAGTGCTGAAGGTTTCCAACCGATCTCTCCAAATTTCCTGTACTGCATTTCATTCACCTCACNTGAGTAAAATCTAATTACAATTAAAGAATCTAATCTACAGATATTTATAATCTTTGCACGTAAACGAAAGTGTTCAAGAACAGTTGTTCTATATTAAGACATTCATCAATAGCCAGCTCTCCTGACTATCGTAAAAATTAGCCAAACGCCGATTAATATAGATATCAAGAATATGTATGGGCCGAATATTCCTTCTTGTTCTGATAGAACGATAAGTGCGGAACCTACTATTATAGAGGCTGCAAGAATAGTATAGCTCAATCTATTTGAGACAGAGTCGATCCTTTCCTCCATCTCCTCTAATCCTTTCAGTTCGATATCTATCTTAAGTTCACCTTTTTCCAAGTTGTCAAGAACATTATTGGCTCTGTCAGGAAAGTTCATAAATAACTCTCGATAATCATTGACCGAATGCAAGACATCTTTGATTTGTTTTTTGGGATGATACCTTTCTATGACTATTTCCTCCATCACAGGTTCTGCAGCCTTAAAAAAATCAAAACCAGGTTGTAAGGTAGTACAGATACCTTCAGTTTCTGCAATTGCTCTCTCCATCAGCAGAAAATCTACTGGCAAAGTGATGTTATGAGTTCTAACTATATCCATTATCTCGTTATCTAAACCTTCTTTTAACATGAGATCAGGTTTATTTTTGTAAAGTTGAAGAACGTTTTCTATATCCCATTTCAGGTCCTCCTCGTCATATTCACCGTGTATTTCTCCTATATCTAAAAGTATGTCCTTTACTTTCTCGATATCATTTTCGAACATTCCTATGAAAATATCGATAAGATTGTTCCTCATCTCTTCATTGAAACGGCCTATAGCTCCGAAGTCTAAAAGGACCAAAGATCCATCTTCTTCACAGAAATGGATATTGCCAGGAGAAGGATCAGCATGGAATATCCCGTGGACAAAAAACTGTCTCATCATATTTCTAGCAAAATTTTCAGCCATCTTTTTTTTGAGTTCATCCGGATAATCTCCATCCATCAAGGTGCGCATACTTTTCCCCTCGACATTCTCCATTATGAGGACTCTCTTCGTAAGATAATCCCAATAAATTTTTGGTATTTTTATATTCGGTTCTCCTTCAAAGGCATTCCGAAATCTTTGTGCATTTCTTGCCTCAACAGTGTAGTCGAGTTCGTCTTCAAGCATCTTTTTGAATTCTTTTGTCACTTCGTGAGGTTGATACATCTCACTTTCTGGATAAATGTCTTCAAGAATCCTAGTAAATCTTTCTATCAATTCAAGATCAGCTTTAACCTTCTCTTCTATCTCAGGACGTTGAACTTTAACTACGACTTCTTCACCGTTTTTAAGCGTAGCTTCGTGTACCTGACCTATCGAAGCGGCGGCCATCGGTTCATTGTAAAATTCTTCAAAGATCTCATCCACTCTATATTCTAGCTCTCTTTCTATTATCTCTCTTGCTTTATCTCCTGAGAAGGGTTTTGCTTCGTCGTGTAACTTTTGTAATTCTTTGGCAAAATGGGGCGGCACAATATCAGGTCTCATACCTAAAAATTGGCCTAATTTTACGAAAGCTGGTCCCAAATCCTCAAAAAGTTCTCTTAATTCATGGGCCTTTACATCCTGCATCTGTTTTTCTACTTGTTCCTCCATCTTTGATCTAGATAAAAAGCTAGTTAGACCTAACTCTTTGATAAAATTTTCCAACCCGTGGTCTCGAAGTATATGTACGAGTTCTCTGATCCTCTGTATCTTAGTAGTTCTTTTCATACCCTTATCACCTTATAGAAACCACACAATTTAAGTTTTATCTCCCTACATCTTTGAATATGGATTATCTATTCTTTCAAAGCAATGAGTTAACAAAAAAAGAAACCATTAAGGTATACCTCCTCTTAATAAGGCCCCCAAGTAAAAATAACAATTGTTTTGATCTCATTTGTGAGTAAAATCCTTCAAACCGGCCACTGCCACCTAGCTACTTCTAACACAACTATCATTATTATTATAAGGGCTATGATCATCCTAGGATCTATCTTAGGGCTTTTTTCTTCTTCTTCATCGAAGTAACGCATCAAACCTGCAGCGGATTGAAAACCTCCACCACCTTCTTTCTTTGCCATATTTGATACTACAAAAGCTTTATTATTTAATCGTTTCGTTTCTCTTTTCTATAATAATCAATAAAACTTTTATTTCCTCCTGTGATTATTAAGTTAAGGGATGTGAAAGTATGAAAGTTAGATGGTTAGGCAACGCGGCATTAGAAGTTTTTGGCGATAAACATATTTTGATAGATCCGAACTTTACGGTAGAACCCTCGAAGGAACCGGACTTGGTACTATTGACCCATGAACATGACGATCATTTTTCACTCGAAGATTATCGAAAATTCGGAAAGCAGGCGGAACTATACGCTCCGGCACTCTCTATAGAGAAATTCGATGTAAAAGGCACTGCGGTGACTCCTGGAGAACAAATTCAGGATATCGACGTACTAGACTGTGATTGTTACGGCTCAGACGGGTCGGTGAGTTACTTCTATAACGGTCTGTTGCATGCTGGAGATTCAGCTTACTTCCCTGAGGCTGAAGGTGTTAAAGCTGTCTTTACGGCATGTTTCCCGGACTATTACGATGATTACGTCAAAGCTTTCCAATTATTGGAACCGGAAATAGTGGTTCCTTTCCATTACGATCCCGAAGAAGATATAGAAGAAGCTAAAGGCCTCAAAAAAAGATTAGATGAAGAAGATATCCCCAATAAGATACTGAAACCTGGAGATCACATAGAGATATGATTGGACTCTCTTTCAATCACAGCTACAATGATATCTTTTTCTAGCGAGATATTATAATACTCCATAATAAGCGGAGCGATAATATGAAAAAATACTTAGAGTTGTTCAGAAAAGTGGGAATGTTGAAGGAAATCGACAGGGAAGGATGGAAACGTTTCGATATCAAAGATCCAGAATCCGTAGCTGATCACTCTTTCAGAGCTGCGTTTATGGCCTTAGTGCTCGGCGAAAATTTTGATCTGGATGGTTTTAAGATGGTCAAACTTTTACTCGTGCATGATTTAGCTGAGACTGAGATCGGAGATATAACTCCTAACGATCCTATATCTAAGGAGGAAAAGTTAGCTAAGGAGGAGGAAGTGATCGGAGATATCTCTCGCTCTTTTGATATCGATCTTGACATCAGGGAACTTTGGAAGGAATTTGAATCAGGTGAGACAAGAGAGGCGATAATAGCTAGGGACATAGATAGGTTGGAGAGGATTTTGCAAGCTCTAGAATATGAGAAAGAAGATCCAGAAAAGGACCTATCTGACTTTTTTGTTGGGGGTAAAAACAAATTTGAATCTAAAGAGATTATGAACTTCTTCCAAGATATATTCAATGAAAGATGAATATCGGAAAAAGATAAGTACCAATATTTTCATTCTGATATCGGTGAATAAAAAATGTCTAACCAAATAAGACCGCAGGAATATTATGGTTTTATAGCTCCACGACCGACCGTATGCGTTTCAACAGTAAACTCTGAAGGCAACACTAATATCGCTCCATACAGTTTTGTCTCACCTCTTTCTTTCGATCCGCCTTTGATTGGTATAGCTGCAGCAGAAACGAGAGATACTACGGCTAACTGCAGAGAGGCAGGTGATTTTGTAGTTGTCCCAGTGACCGAAGATTGGGCCAAAAAAGGAGTTAAGACAGAGATCTCTCTTCCAAGGGAGGAGAGTGAGTTCGAAGAAATTGGTTTGACTGAACAGAAATCAAAAAAGGTGAACTCGCCGGGAGTTAAAGAAGCTCCGATAAACATAGAGTGTGAATTTCACGAAGAATTCAAAGTTGGAGACCATATATTGCTGGTTGGAAAAGTTATTTTCATTGATGCTGAGGAAGAAAGTATTAAAAATGGTCGAATGAATTTAGAAGCTCTAGGATCTTTAGCACACGTGAAAGGAGAGGAATTCTGTATATCGAAAACAATAACCAGGATAGAGAGATAACTCCCTAGATAGTTCTGATCTTCTTTATCTTGGGAAACTCGAAAATTCCTGCTTCCTTATCGACGCCTATCGCTTTCATCTCTCCTAAATCTACCATATCTTGGAGGATTGGAGATAATACATCTTCATCCTTTAACTGATTTATCTGAGAACCTTGAGCTAATCTTGAGAATGCAGGCATCACGATCAGTTTTATACCGTTTCTCATCTCACCAAACAAAAAGCAGCGCAGTTTTTCTCTAGCACCTATCTCATCTGTCAAACTGAGAGCGGGATGTTCGTGACCCATTATCAGATACTCGATATCAAGCCTATTTATCTCTTCAATCTTCTCATGACCGTGGATGAAATTTACGTCTTGGAAAACAAAAGATTCTTCGAGTATTACACTAGGATATCGCTTCACGGGATATATGAGATAATTATCGTGGTTCCCCTTCACAAGATATATCTCTTCAGCTAATCCCTGTGAAAACTCGATGAATTCTTCTACCTCTTTTTTCTCGTGATATGAGGTTTCTGAAAACTCGTGTTTGATATCTCCACAGACTATTATCTTATCAAAGTCTTTTTTCTGACTTATGTCTTTTAGATCTTCTTTCATCTCGGAGAGCTGAAATTTGGGCATATAAACTCCAGAGTCTGCCATGAGTGACTCTAAACCAAGATGAAGATCTGAGATAATCAGCGCTCCAATTTTTTCTGAATAAAGTGCGGGATAGTTCTCAACTATCTCAAATTTTTCAAAGATTTTCATTTAACATCACTTTCTACCTTTTCCATGACCTTTCTGTGTAAGTTTTGTAGTCTTTCTTTCTTATCTTCGAGTTTTAATACATCACTCTGGCTCTGTATGACTAAATTATGAGCGAAGGGTGAAGGAATATCGGTCTCGACAACTTCGAAACTCATCTCTCCTTTCCCCAACATATCTATTATATCGGAAGCGTTTTCGATATCCATATAATCTTCGATTATCTCTCTATAGGTCTCCTTGACTATCGGGAATTCTTTATCAATATCTTCGCATGCTGAAAGTAGAAAATGCGATTTCATCTGCTGTTTCCCAACACTCATTTTTTTACCTTTGTAATTTCGCAAAATCATCAGAGATCTCGCTGCTACATGCCTGAACCTTCTCTTCATCAATTCTGTCTTTCTTACCGCTTTCTTCAAAATATCTCGAAGATCGGTTTCGATCGCTCTCTCGATCAATATGTTTACAGGAATTTTTTTGTTTGGACATATTAGAACAAAACCGTGATCGTCAACTACAATACCCACATTAGAACCCAACATATCAGAGGCTATGTCCGCAAAAATGCGGCATAGGGAATCGTTTACCTCTCTACCGAAGATGGTGTGAAATATAAGATTTATTTTATCGCCTTCATAGTTCTTCTCAACCAAAAGATGAGAATCAGTTGGAATATTACCTACATAACGGTACTGCTCTTCAAGGTACGAAACGATAGAAGAGACCGTATTATCATCTAAATAATAATTATTCTTGATCCAAATAGAGGGGTCCTCACCATCTCTTATCAATTCTAATACTTTCCTATTGAACCTACCTATCTTTCTCCCGAGATCGTACGTCAAAGGAAGCATCTCAGAGAACCAGGAAGGCACAGTAGGCGCTTTTTCTGGTCTTGCATCTACATATACTTTCATACCTCTAGTATATCGAAACTCGTAAGTATCTCCACCGTGAACGAAGATATCGCCTTTGGTGAGTCTATCCAAAAATTCCTCGTCTAGCGTTCCAACAAACCTCCCGTTTCTAGTATTAACTCTATAAGCACTTTCATCAGGAATTGTACCGATATTGGTCATATAGATGACTCTAGTCATCTTCCCCCTTCTTCCAAAAACTCGTCTTCCGTCATCATCAGTGTCTATCCAAATCTTTCCATAGACCTGTTGATCTTCAAGAGAAGCGTACTCTCCAGCTACATACTTCAATGTCTTTTCGTAATCCCTTCTTTCAAGACTTCTAAAGTTGAAACTTCTCTTGATCATCTCGAAGGCCTGATCAAGGCTCCACTTTCTATTACATCCCATACCTACGATATGTTGGGAAAGCACGTCTAAACAATTTTCTGGGATCCTAACCCTGTCAAGTTCACTTTTCTTAGCACATCTCATCATCTCCGTGCACTCCAAAGCATCTCCCCTTTCCATCACTAGCACTCTACCCTTCGCATACTCATCTACCTTATGACCGGATCGACCTATCCTCTGGATAGCTCTTGATACGCCTTTAGGGGATGAGAGCTGTAATACAAGGTCAATATAACCTATATCTATTCCAAGTTCAAGAGATGTAGAAGTAACGACCACGCTTAACTCTCCCGCTTTTAGTGACTCTTCGACATCGAGTCTCTTGTTTCGACTCATAGAAGAATGATGAGCTCCTATATCGCCTTCATAAAATTCTGGATCCTTGTTTTTCAGGTTGTTAACCACTCTTTCCGTAGCGCTCCGAGTGTTGGTAAATATTAAGGTGGTAACATGTTCTTTTACCATTCTGTCGATCTTTTCGTACATTTCATCGTTGATCACATTTCCTGAGGTATGTATAAGGTCTCCAACCGGAGAAATAACTTTGAGATCCATATCTTTGGATGAGGAAACATTCACTATATTACATGGACGAGAACTATCGTTCTCGTATCCAACCAAAAATTTAGCTATCTTTTCGATAGGTGCCTGAGTCGCGGAGAGTCCGATTCTAGTTAATTCGGTTTCACACATCTCTTGAAGTCTTTCTAAAGAAAGGGAGAGATGAGCACCCCTTTTGTTATCACAAAGGGAATGTATCTCGTCAACGATCACATAATTTATGTTCTTCAATTTTTCCTTGAACTTAGGAGCGTTCAAAATTATCCCAAGAGTTTCTGGAGTGGTTACAAGTATATGAGGAGTTTTTTTTAACATCTTCTGTCTTGCATTTGAAGAGGTGTCTCCTGTCCTTACCGCGCTTCTGACCTCCGGCATATCGATGTCCATCTCCTCCGCTACCTCCTTTATCCCCTCTAATGGATCAGTCAAGTTACGCTGTATATCGTTCCCTAAAGCTCTCAGAGGAGATACATAAAGACAGTATACTCTGTTCTCCAACTCTCCTTTATCTCCTTGCAAAAAGAGTTCGTTGAGTATAGAGAGAAATGCAGAAAGTGTTTTTCCGGACCCGGTAGGAGAACATATCAAAGAATTTTTTTTATCATGGATGAGCTCGAAGGAATATTTCTGTGGAGGTGTCAATTCATCAAACTTTTCGTTGAACCATCTTTTGACGTAAGGTTCAAAATCCTCTGGTAACTTTTCGGAATATTTAGATTTTTCTACCTGTTTTATGGACATCGTAAGCACGTAACACTACTACAATTTGAGTTTTGTCATCCGATACAAGAAAGTTTCGGTTCTTCATGAATTTTTAAACGCCAATTATCTTAAATGGAAGCAAGAATTAATATATCTTTAACTGAAATATGTCTCTATCAAAACATAAATGTGATAATATATGAGTCCCAAAAAGAACGTCTTCATCTTGATAATTTTAGTATCTATCATTTCTTTTTCAGTACTAACTCTTTATTCCGGAGGTTATTTTGTTTTCTCTGAGAACAATGAAAGTTCAATACGACTAAGAGATTATTGGTGGCTCTTTTCAGTTTTAGCTGTTATCCTCATCATCTTATTTGATCAGCTTTTTTGGAGGAAAGAATATAAAAGAAAGCTTCCTTCTGAAGGAAGGTTATTGAGACTACAGAGAGAATTAGATCAAGATGACTTCGGTGAAATAGAAAACGATTATAAACTCTGATTATTTTCTATGAACTGATTTCTTGGCTTAGATTTATTAATATCTACTTTTCTTATCTATAAAGGGCGATAAAGATGAATGAAAAGACGATGAAAATTTCAAAAAATAAGAAAGAAAAATTGGAGGGTTTTATCACTGATTGGATGAACGAAATCAAAGTGCCAGGATTGAGTCTATCTATCATTAAGGATCAACAGATGGTTTATTCTAGCGGATTCGGTTCAAGAGATTTGAAAGGTAACCTTCCCGCTACCTCTGAAACGCTATATGGGATCGGTTCCTGCACAAAATCTTTTACTGGATTGGCGATCCTCCAGTTGGTAGCCGAAGGTCGTCTTAATTTGGACGATCAGATTACAAACTACCTCCCTATCGAGTGGGATAAAGAAGTTACAATACACCATCTTTTAACCCACTCGTCCGGTATGCCTTCCTTGGGTGTTGCGGAGGCAATGATAGATAGACTTATAGAGATGGATGAGAGAGGTTTACCGATGGGAGGATGGGATGACTTTTACACACATCTGAACGGCGCTAAAGATGAAATCACAACGCAGTCAGAAGATACTTTCTTCTATTTCAACTCTGGATATGAACTATTAGGGTTGATCATCGAGAAGATAACGGGTATGGAGTATTCGGAATATATTCATGAGAATATCTTGGAGCCTTTAGACATGAAACATTCGACTTTTGAACATAAGGACGAAGAAGGATACATGACCCCCTATTTCATCAGAGAGGACAAACCGGAGAGAACTCCTTATCCTAACGATGAGATCGGATATGCCTCTGGCGGTCTTTTGAGTTCAGCAAAAGAATTGGCGAATTATGTCATGATGAACATGAATGGAGGTGAATTTAAAGGAAACCAAATAATAGATGAAGAGCTTTTAGAAAAAGCTCACACTGGTTACGTAGAAAGTGAAATAGGTAAATATGGATATGGATGGGCGGTCAATGACTTTTTAGGCGAAAAATTAGTAGGCCACGGAGGATCTATAGCGGTAGCAAGCGGATATATAGGATTTATGGGCGATCTGGGCGTAGCTCTTGTTGCTAATACGTCGCCATCCTTCTCCATGGAAGAGATAGGCAAAGCAGTGCTTGCTATAATGAAAGGCAAGGAAGCTAAAGAGTTGCCTTTTTTTGTCCGTAAAAATAAGATGGATAAGCTGGCCGGTAATTACGAGTCTTATAGAGGTATCAAAGAAGTAGAGATCGAAAAAGAATATGGTCTTTTGAAACTGACATTCAAAGAGAGGTTAGAAAGCCAAAAGCTGATACTTATCCCTGAACAGAAAACTATAGATGATTATAGATTCTATTATCTAGATGGGAACGGAGAAAAGAACATAGTGAGATTTGATATGGATGAAAACGGAGATATCGACCTGTACATAGGACGTTGGAGGTTACACAAAATCTAGACATATAAACTCGGGTAAAATTTATAGTCTCCGAAGCAGATATAAGTATTAGATCAAAACGTGCATCCTAATATAGTGAAAATATACACCGTAGCCGGGATAATAATTGCTCTAATTTGGATTTTGTCTCTTCTGAATATTCTTCAACTAAGTATCGTAGGATATTTCTTACTTATAATATTCACCGTTTTGTTTATAATATCTATTTTCTCAAAACCTCCTGGATCCGGTTTTCAATCCAAAGAGGATAGTGAAAGTGGAATTTTTCCTCTGGGATTTTCTGAATAGTGTAGATGATTTAAAGGATTTCTTCTAAAATCTCAATAAAATAATCATTAGTTTTTCTATCTGCAACTGTTATCCTGACGTGATCTTCAAGTCTCGGTTCCTCAAATGTTCTTATCCTGATATCCCGATCTATGAGTTCTTCATGTAATTTAGAAATTTCTATGAAAGCAGGTTTTTTGCAGAGCAAAAAGTTCGTATCAGAAGGGAATGGATTGAAACCCAAGTCTTCTAACTTTTCAGAAAGTCTCTCTCTTTCTTCGATGGTCTCATTAATTGATTCCTGAACTTGAGATTTTTTTTCTAAAGCAGAGAGTGCCACCGCTGAAGACATGCTGTTGACATTGTAGGGGAGCATATTTTCAAGATATTCTATACCCTTTTCTGCTGGCATCAAAGCGTATCCTACTCTGATACCCGCAAGACCCCATGCCTTAGAAAAAGATCTAACTATGATCAAATTATCATATTCTTCTAGAAGAGAGATGTTATCATCTTCTGAATATTCCGCATATGCCTCATCTATCACCACGAGTTCAGCTTTTTCCAGCATAGAAATGAGTCTTTCTCGATTCACACTCAAGCCGGATGGGTTATTAGGAGAGCAGACAAAAACCGCATCTACTTCGCTTAAAAAATCGATCTTTGTAGGTAAAGTGAAATCTGAATCCAAGGGAATCTCTACGGCCTTTCTATCATTTCGGGAAACAAAAAAGGAGTACATCTCATAAGAAGGATAGAAATAACCCAATGTACCTGTTTTCGAAACAAAAGTTTTGCAGACCGTATCTAACACTGCATCCGAACCATTGTCTACTACGATCTGCTCTTGGTTTAGCTCATAAAAACGGGCGAGACTACTTTTCAACTTACTAGAAGTGGGAGATGGGTATCTTCTTATATCAAAATCAAGCCCTTTCTTGATATCCTTATAATACTGGTCAGGCAGTAATAAATTCTCATTTGAATCAAGTAGGATATCGGAGTCCCTTTCAGGATAAGATATGCCCATAGAGGTCACAGGATAGTATTGAGTGTAGTTTTAATAAAATTAACGTTCAAAGGGAGTATAATAGTTGAGAGAAAAGTTTTTTCTTAGTGATAGGCCCTTGGTCCCTCACTTATTTCCCTACTCTCTTCACTTTCTTCTTTCTTTTTCTTGACTTTTCGGAACGCTTCATCGAAGTGTTCCTGTTTTATAGTACTCTTTTTTATGTCTTCTTCGTCTTTTCCCTTCCCGTCTTGAACTACCTCCCTAATCGAGAGCATAACAGCTTCATTACAGATGGATGCTATATCAGCTCCGCTCATCTCTTTGGTCTTCTTAGCCAATTCTTCGAAATCAACTTTGCTGTCTACCGGCCTATCTCTGGTATGAATTTTGAATATCTCTTTCCTAGTTTTTTCGTCGGGCAAGTCGATCTTGATATTTCTATCAAATCTACCTGGTCTCAAAAGTGCTGGATCGATAAGTTCTGGTCGATTCGTAGCACCGATCACTACAACGTCGTGTAGAGCCTCGAGACCATCAAGTTCAGTCAACAGTTGGGATATGACCCTCTCTGAAACATTGGAATCGGAACTAGCCCCCCTTTCTGGAGCTAAAGCGTCGATCTCGTCGAAGAAAACTATTGTCGGTGCGGCTTGTCTAGCTTTCCTGAAAGTTTCTCTTACCGCTTTCTCGCTTTCACCAACCCATTTAGAGAAGAATTCGGGTCCTTTTACGGAAATGAAGTTAGCTTCGCTCTCTTTAGCGACTGCCTTTGCGATTAGGGTCTTACCTGTACCTGGAGGACCGCTGAGGAGAATACCCTTCGGGATTTCAGCATCCATGTGCTCGAATAGATTCTCATACTGAAGAGGCCACTCGATAGCCTCTCTAAGTTCTTGTTTTGCCTCTTCTAATCCCCCCACATCATCCCATGTAACGTCTGGTGTTTCTATTACAACTTCTCTCATCGCTGAGGGATCCATCTCTCTAAGGGCTTGATTTATATGCTCATTTTTGACCTCAAGGTCCTCTAGTACTTCCGATGGGATCTGCTCCGCCTCTAGATCTATATCAGGCAATACGTCTCTAAGAGCATTCATAGCCGATTCTTTAGCAAGAGCCTCGATATCAGCACCAACAAATCCATGGGTATGAGCCGCTAAGTTCTCAAGATCAACATCGTCTGAAAGAGGCATCCCTCTCGTATGTATTTCAAGGATCTCTTTACGCCCCTCTCTATCGGGCATGCCGATCTCCATCTCCCTGTCAAACCTACCCGGTCTCCGCAATGCTGGATCTAAAGCATGAGCTCTGTTGGTCGCTCCTATAACTATCACTTTACCTCTTGTCTTGAGTCCGTCCATGAGTGAAAGCAGTTGAGCAACCACTCTTCTTTCTGTTTCTCCTGAGACTTCATCTCTTTTAGGCGCTATAGAGTCCAATTCGTCTATGAAAATTATGGCGGGTTGATTCTCTTCAGCCTCTTCAAATATCTCTCTTAAACGGCCTTCACTCTCCCCGTAATATTTTGACATGATTTCAGGTCCGCTGATAGTGTAGAAATTAGCATCGGTTTCACTAGCTACCGCTTTAGCCATCAAAGTTTTACCGGTGCCAGGAGGACCTTGAAGAAGTACTCCCTTTGGGGCCTCAACACCGACTTTGTCGAACAATTCTGGATGTCTAAGGGGAAGTTCAACCATCTCCCTTACTTTTTCTACTTCCTTTTGAAGCCCCCCTATATCTTCATATGAAACTCTTGGAGCTTTAGCTATCTCTTCCTTACTGATCGGCTTATCAGATATAGTCACTTCAGTTGTTTCTGGTTTTATTATAACTGCCTTCTTTGAAGGACTAAATGATTTAACTACAAGTTCGATCTTATTACCCATAATATTGAGAGTTATAGTATCTCCCTTAGTGATCGGCCTATCTCTCAAAGCTTGTTTTCTTAGATATTCCTCTCCCCCCATAAGTCTAACAGGCTGTGTGGGAGCAAAAGTGACTTTTCTTGCAGGCACTGTTTCTACTTTCTCGATACCAACTTTTTCATCTATTTTAACGCCAGCATTTCTTCTTGTAGGACCATCTATTCTGATAACTCCTGTATTCCTATCGCTCTCATCTCCTGCCCAAACTTTTGCTGCAGTAATATCATCTCCGTGAATAAGAATGATGTCTCCACTTTTAAGACTCAACTTTTCTTTGACTTCAGGATCGATTCTAGCCAACCCTCGTCCAACATCACTTGACTGAGCTTCTGCGACCTTCAATACTTTTTCATCGCCTTTCATCTTTTCCACCTACTAACTATACAATTAAATGTTGTTATATGCTCGTTGTAAAGATATGTTTTAGATGTATTTAAAGCTTTTGATGTAATTTTTAATAAAATTCTTAATCAAAAAAACTATACTCCCACAGGCCCATTATACCTTTGCATGTTAATCTCCCTAACGCCAATGGATATCATATCTTTCCTGTTAGCTCTCCTCATCGGGCTGGTAGTCGGTTTGGAAAGAACTGGCCGTTCTGTTAAGGAAGATGAGGTAAAGGGAGCCGGCATAAGGACTTTTGCCTTGGTCTCTGTGGTGGGTTTCTTGATTACTTTTGTCTTTAAAAATGAGATCGAACTATTGCTGATCAATGTTCTTATATTTTCCCTTCTTTTCATTTCCCTCCCGATTTTACGTAGACCAAAGAGTTCAGCAGGATTGACAACTTCGAGTGGCTTGATGTTAATTTTCTTGATCGGAATGATTTTGGGGATGGGACGTCCTGTGCTAGGTGGAATAAGTGGATTATTTTTGTTAGCCTTAACTTCCTCAAAGAGGATACTTCACAGCTTTGCCGAAGTTTTATCGAAAAAGGATCTATGGAGTGCCGTACGTTTTTTGATCGTTGCGATGATCTTAGTACCGATCACTTATACCTTAGGCCCAATACATCCTCTTGTAGGCCCTGGTAGGATTTTTGATCCACTTCAAGCCCTGATGATGGTCCTTTTCGTTTCTAGTATATCTTTTCTGAGCTACGTTGTTATGAAGATTTATGGAGCTAAAAAGGGTTTACAGATTTCAGCATTTGTAGGCGGATTAGTAAGTTCTGCAGCAGCCACCGCTTCTATATCAGAGAAATCTAAAAAAATCTCTGAAGGACTGAACAGCTCTGTTATCAGTATCCTTCTTTCTAATACCTCTATGTTCATCAAAGATTATGTCATCATTTTTACAGTAGCAGGATATGGTTTAGCTAGGGAATTTACTTTACCGATCGTCTTATTTCTGATTCTAACGGCAGTGTTTTTATTGTTTTCTAGAAGAGATAAAAAAGAGGACTCAGATGATCTAGATCACTTTGAAGTTGACTTAGGGACCCCCTTCGCATTAAAACCAGCCGCTAAATTCGCATTTCTTTTCAGCTTGATATGGGTTTCGAGTTACTTATTACAAAATCATGTTGGAGGTACAGGCGTTTATGTTGTTTCCATCGGCGGTCTGATATCAACTACCTCAGTTTCTGCCTCCATTTCTTCACTCTACATCGCTGGAGAGATAGACACTCTGACTGCATTATCTACCATGCTCCTTGCCTTTGGACTAGGTTCCATCTCTAAAATATTGATCGCTAGAACCTACAGCAGAAAATTAGCAAAGTATGTTTCCTTACCGATGCTTGTTTTAGGAACCACATCATTTATATTGGTGTTCCTCTTGAATTAATTAACAGAAAAATGACCCTAAAAATGATACATGGAAGTGTTAGCAGATGATAAGTTCAGGACTTCTCTTAGCGGTGATTTTAATCTTTGGATTTATAGGAATCATGTTCATTTTAGATAGATTTAATTTATTAGAACCTTTAGGTATGGAATTGGCAGGTCCGCTCTTGATGTGGAAGACCAAAAAGGGTAGGGATTTGATAGATAGGTTAGCTCAAAAAAAACGTTTCTGGGAGATGTACGGGAATATAGGCTTAGTCATTGTGGCCATAGCCATGATTCTGATCTTCCTCCTAGTAGCCTTCAACGCATATATGGCGACGGCCATACCTGCCGAGCACGCCCCTCAAGCTGAGGAAATCCTTGTGATACCTGGTGTCAACCCCTTCATACCTGTAGGATATGGTATTTTGAGTTTAGCTGTAGGTATAATTGTTCATGAATTTTCGCATGGTATACTTTCTAGAGTGGCAGATGTTAAGATAAAATCCTTGGGACTCATATTTCTAGTAGTACCTCTTGGCGCTTTTGTTGAACCTGATGAAGATGAATTGGAAAAAACAGAAAGAATAAAAAGGGACCGGATGTTCGCTGCTGGAGCGACCTCAAACATAGTTCTTGCGATCATTTTAGTTCTCATATTTTCCATGGTATTCATGGGTTCGGTTTCAGCAGAAGAGGACGGTGTTATGATAAGGGGTGTTTATGAAGGCAGTCCTGCTGCGGAAGCAAATATGCAGTCCTACGAGCAGATCTTAGAAATCGATGGAAATAAGATAACAGGCGCTACCGACATGCAATCAATCGATATAGACATTACTGAGATGAATGAAGAGAATGGAAAAGTTTTGAGAGAAGTTGATGTAAGGGTTAGGAGAGGTAAAGATCATCGTGATGAAGAGGTCACTGTAGGATTAGTGGTAGTTGGGATAGCTGAAGGATCTCCAGCTCAGGATGCAGGATTAGAGACTGGCATAATATTATATCAAATCGATAACGAAACGATCCGTAATAGAAATGACCTAAGTAATATAATGGAAGAAAAGGATCAGAATCAAAACATAGAATTGACATATTGGCAGAAAGATAATTCTGAGTACGAAAAAAATAAAACAAATTTAACTCTAGAAGACGGTAGAATGGGCATAAATATTCAATATTTTGGCATCGTTTATGAAGATGCTGATTGGATACCTAACTTGCTTTCTAGACCTATAACGGCAGGAGAATCGGGGCTTCAGCCGATGAGATTTTATTTCCAAAATGCCGCTACTTATATATCCCTTCCTTTGCTTGGTTTGTCTCCCGTACCTGAAGAGATCACTGGACTTTACG
>SL_8KL_010_SEDDRAFT_10001120_pt1 | contig 23307 bp, 17 predicted proteins | sample SodLakKL_010_SED_4_FD_11160 | JGI IMG/M metagenome (IMG submission 11160) | reverse complement strand
TACCTGGAACTCGAAGTTAACCATACAGGGGTTCCCGCAAAAAAACCAAAAACCTTTGTGGGCTTTTCCTGTAAAAGAAGATCAGCAATAATTTCCGTAAGGTTACTTTTTCTCCAGTGGGCCGCAACTTTACCCTTCATCACTTCATTATAATCCAGGGCAGGTTCCAGGCCTTCCAGGATGCCATAACCGGCAGACAATATATATAGGCTGAAGGCACCTTCCTTAAGAAGGTCGGATATCTCATCTTTCCGTGAGCCGAAAACTTCATAGGGAGAACCCGTGTAAAGATAAAGGGCACTGGTCTTAGCTGAGTGAGTCCTTGAAGCAGTAGGACATCCCTTCTCTACCTTTAATCAGGTCAAACCAGGTATGGGGGAGGTCTTTTTCACCCAGGTATCTTTCAGGCGAGAAAAGAAAACAGGTAGATGAATTAAAGGATAGGGTAAATGTTTTGGAAGAAAAGCTAAATACTGAAAAAGCGAGGGTAGAAGATTTAGAAAAAGAGCTAAAAGAAAGAGATATGAGGCATAAAAAGCCTTTACAGGGATTAAAAATGCGTTTAGAATAACATCAACTTTATTAGAAACATTATTCCCTGTGACACATAACTTTTAGTATATTGAATTTTTGCCTTAAATAATCCTCAGTTATAAGATCTTGTAACAATTCAACTAAATGGAGTTTACCGTCATTATTTAGGCTTAAAAGGTGCTCAAACATCTTCTTTCCATTTTTTTGTAAGACTCTCGAACCATAATACATTTCTGCTCCGGCACCAAACAAGAAACCGATTTTCTCCATATCATATACCTCCACTTTCAGAAAGTAGTCCCACCTTTTAAAGTTATCTTCCGTTATTTTTAGGCCTACTCCATCCACTTTCTCTCAATCAACTGGGAGCATCGGATGCTTTTCTATGGTTTTACTGTAATAGTTCTTGTCATTAAAAAGATCAGCCCAGGTTATTTACCGCGGCAAATTTCCTCACTTATAACTGCACCTGCCCCCGATGCCAATACTGCTTTCCAGTTCGATACCTGCTGGTTCATACTCAATGAAATTAAAGATAGTCTGAGGTTATGATATAAATTTCCAAAAAGTGCAAGTCCCAGTAATCATCGGCACTTGCCTGGCGGAAAAATTAACCAATTATAATTTTCTCAAAAATTTTTAGGAAGGAGGTTTCAGTCCTCTTCTTCTGTAGATTTCTTCTCGGGAACCCATACCTTCGGGGTAGTTTTTCATACGTATTCCCCCAGTAATCACAGCTAATTCAGCATAATGTAAAATTGCATAGGAATTACCTACAAAGATAATAACATATTCATCCATGTTCTTTTCCTGTTCCCTTCTCCACCGCCTGGTGCCTTTATCAAAGGAGCGGTAACGAGAATTATCTTGTACAACACCCTCTTCCACCCAATCACGATAAATCATAGTTAAAGCATAAGTAGTCATAGTAAGCATCACATGGGCAACCATAGCTTCCTCGGTTTTCTTAGGAGCAGAGGTCAAATGCCATCCCTGTTTAGTTTCCCTGAAGAGGAGGTTCTCAATAATACTGCGGTCACTATAAAGATTAACTATATTTACAGGTTTACCAACCGAGGCATTGGTAAGAAAAACAGGACCATGATCAGGGCCATAAGTTTTATTCTCCCATTCATTGACAACTACTGCATTTATCGGCTTTGGGATAAAATCCTTTTTGTTCTTTTCTTTAAAATATTCTTCAGGACAATAGCTATCCAGGGAAGTTAAACCTTCTAAAGCCGCGGCCTTAACCTTTTTAGTGGTTTGAGATTTACCTTCACCAGCCAAATCTTTAGCCTCCCGGTAAATCTCCATATTTTTCTTGGCCGGGACAATAAAATTGATTCCTAACTGATCTATCTTATGCAGGGTAATTCCATCAATAAAGCCCCTGTCAAAGGTAATCCAAGAAATTTTAGCATAATCCTTTACATTAAACATGGCCTGTTTTAAAAGATCTATAGTGTGGTTTGCTTCATGTTCATTAATTTTTAAAACCTTAATAGCCAGAGGGACCTGGGTATGACAATCCATAACAGCTACAATCTTAAAACCATAAACAATTTTTTCAACTATTTTTCCCTTTTCTTCCTTCTGACGTTTAGCCATACCACACCCTTTAAAATTTTTAGTAGTTTCTAAATCAGAACCGTCCAAGATGGCCTTAATATTTTCCGGAAAGGCACCAAACTGTGCCAGGGCCCGTATAGCAGAATTGAACAGGGATTCCACTTCTTCATAGTTAAAACGTTCTACAAAATTAGCCAGCATTTGAGGGGTAAAGGGTTTGGAGGGCTCCTTTTTGCGGTTATGTTCACCTCTTTTGCAGAGTCCATTTTCCAGGACCATAGCATTAAAACCAAGGAGTTTCATCAAAGGTTCTTTAGTAAACAATACCTCTGGTAAGGCNTTCATTGAAGATACTCCTACTAAAATTTTGGTCATGTAAGTTAAAAGCAAAAGGGTTATGGGAAGCATAACCCGGTGATACGAGAGGTTACTTATCTTTCCGATACAGGAGTAAATGCCAGCTTCTTCCAAAAAATCAAAAAAGGGATCCAGGAGTCCTGTTTCATGCATACCATGCATACTATCTACAGGCTCACCCTTTTCCAGTGCTTCTAATACCCTGGCATCATTACGCAGGGCCGGGCTTAGGCCCAGGGATTGTAGTAAACCGAATAACGCTGTTTTATCATTATTACCAGACAATGGAAATTCCTCCTTTAAACGCAAAGTTACACAATACTTCGACGTTTAAAGGAAAAGTACCTGCTAATATTTAGAAATCATTTTGATTTGTGGGCAGGTACCAAAAAGTACCAAATGTACCAAATGGTACAATTTTATATCATAACCTCAGACCTACAGGGGAAATTAGTTGCATTTTACCCCTTAAAATGTTAAAATTACAAATGGTCTTACCTGTTATTAAAATTAAAAATATAAATTTTTTATAAAGGAGGGAAGCAGATGCCTAATACAAAAACAGCCTTAAAGAGAATGAAAACAAATTTAAAAAGAGAAGAAAGAAACAAAACAGTTAAATCCAGGGTTAAATCTTCCGTTAAGGGGTTTGAAAACGCCCTGAAAGCTGAAAATAAGGAAGAAGCTCAAAAGTTTTTAACCCGGGCTTACCGTAACATAGACAAGGCAGTCTCTAAGGGAGTCCTTCACAAGAATAACGCCTCCCGGAAAAAGTCCCGGCTGTCAAAAATGTTTAAAAATAAATTAGCCATATAATCAAAAAAGAAGGCCCCGAGAAGCCTTCTTTTTTGATTTTTTTAAATTATTTTTTAGAAGAACCCTTCAACAGGAAAGTAGCAGCCAGGGCTGTTACAGGGATGGTTACCACCAGCCCTATACTTCCCGCCACACTCCTTAAAACTTCTGTAGCTACCAGGTCCAGGTTAATTATCTCTATCCAGGCCATTTCATACCCCAGGAGAAGGAGCAGCAAAGGAGTAGCGCTGCCTACGTAGGCCAGGATCAAGGTATTGGCCATGGTGCCCATAATATCACGGCCTATGTTAACCCCAGACACCAGTAAAGAATAAGAATCTGCCCGGGGGTTATTCTTTTTTAACTCGGAAACGGCAGAAGCAATAGAAATCCCCACATCCGTTACTGCTCCCAGGGAGCCGATAATAATACCAGCAAAAAGAAGCCCCCTGACATCGATGGTAGGACCATCCATGTACATTAGCATCTGGGCCTCCTCACTGCTAAAACCAGTCAGGTGGGCCAGGTTACCAACCCAAAGGGCCAGGAACCCCGCTACCACCACTCCACTTATGGTTCCTATTACCGCAGCCAGAGTTTTCTTTTCCAGCCCTCCTATAACCGCCAGGGTAAATATGGCCGTAAGGCTGGCCAAAAAAACGGAGACCATTATAGGGTTATAACCTTCCAGTATCAGGGGCAGCAATATCTTTACTATAACAAAAGCTGTAAACAACAAAGCAACTATAGTCTTAAATCCCTTTTTCCCCCCTACCAGGAGGAGCAGGAGGGCAAAAAAACCTGTTAGATAGTACAGGTATTTATCCCTGACAATTTCTTTCAAAAAGACTTCCTTAACCACACCATCTTCCTTTTCAGCCAGGAGGAGCACCTCNCTATCTTCCTCCAGGTACATATCATAAGCGGGATGGTCCATAATATAATTTTCCAGGGTGAAAATTTCCCCCTGAAAATCCCCCGAGGTCACTTCCACCCGGGCCGCCTGTTCCAATAATACATACTCAGAATCAGGCTGAAAATCCTGAACTTCAATAACCCTGCCCCTCATAACTATTTCTTCCCTTTCCTGGTAACTATAGGCTCTTGAAGGTGATGTTAAAATCATTAAAACTACCAGGAATAATAAAATATGAATCCCTTTCTTTTTATCTCTAGACAAATTATTCACCTGCTTCCACTATAACGTAAGGAAAAAACTTCCCAATCTAAAAAAGATTCCACCGGCTAAAAAAGAAATAATAGTAGTAACGGCCAAAACAGCAAAAGCCATATGCAGACGAAACTCTTTTGCTAAAATAGCAATCATGGCCACACAGGGTACATAAAAAAGGGCCACCACAGCTCCCACAAAAAGCTGTAATAGGGAAAGATTCATTTCCATAAGGGGAATTACCGTTAATTCTCTTCTTAAAATACCCAGGACCAAAGGCACCGCCGCTTCTTCGGGAAGCCCTAACCAGCCTGTAACCAGAGGACTTAAAAGCCTACCCCAGGCCGCCATCAGGCCTGTTTCATAAAGAAGGGCCGCCAGGGCCACGGCCACCATCATGGGTAAAGCCCCATCCATAATAAAATGTTTAACCCTGAGCCAAACCTTTTTAAAAACAACCTCCTTGCTGGGAACAAGAAGATCCGGGATTTCCATTAAGGTCTGCAGTTTGGGGCCTTTAATCCTCCTGTCTAAAATTAGACCGGAAATCACAAGGGCTATCCCTGCAACCACAAAGACAGCTAAAAAAACAGCTATGGACCTTTCTGCAAGCAACGAAATAAAGGCACCCGTTTGAGAGATGCAGGGAACAGTAAGACAGATTATAGAAGAAACAATTATACGCTCCTTGGGTGAACTCAAGTTCCTGGTAGCCAGGACCCCCGGAATACCGCACCCAAACCCCAGAAGAAGGGGAATGATACTGGAACCCTGGAGTCCAATTCTATTTAATAACCCGTCCAAAAGAGCCCCCAGCCTGGGCAGGTATCCGCTGTCCTCCAGAACACTCAAAGCCCCATAGAAAGAAATAACATAGGGTAAAACCAGGGTAAAGGGCCACTCCAGGCCCTTTACTAAAAAACCATATTCTCCAATTAAAATGTTTTGCCATAACCCCGCCGGCAACATATACTCTACCAGCCATATAATTTGAGGAATAATAGCTCCCCGAAAGAGGGGTAAAAGAATAAAGCGCCTTAATCCCATTCCTATGCCCACCACGGAAGCCAGAACTAAAAAAAGCACCAAAAAAGCCATTAACAGGCCCGGCCAGGGCTGGATAAGCCACTGGCCCAATTTTTGCCGGGTTAAAAGGGAGCTTGTCCCAATTTTTTGCACCCTGCCCGCCAGGGTCTCTGCCTTCTCCCAGCGAGCATCGGATTCAATTCCCCAGTCAAGGGAAGGGATATCACCTTTTTCAATAGTTTCCTTCAAATTTTCCTTAAGCCTGTCCATCCCCTGCCCTGTCACAGCTACAGTGGGAATTACAGGCACATTTAATTCCTTTGCCAACCTGGCATGGTCAATATCATAACCTTTTTCCCTGGCTAAATCAAAACGGTTTAAAGCTATAACCACGGGCAATCCCTGCTCCAGGACCTGCAGGAGTAAATAAAGGCTGCTTTCTAAATTGTTAGCATCCACCACACAGATAACCCCTGTTGGCTTACCCCTTAACATCTCTACTGCTACTCTTTCCGCCTCATTGGTAGCATCCAGGGTGTAGGTACCGGGAACATCAATCAGTAAAAAACTCTTATCCCCCATATCTAATTTCCCGGCAGTATAATCAACGGTGGTTCCCGAATAATTGGCCACACTCACATTCATGCCGGTAAACCTGTTAAAAAAAGCACTTTTACCTACATTGGGAGGGCCTATCAGTAAAATTTTAGATTGATCAGGCATTATTGAGGGCTGAGTTTCTTTACAGTGCACCTGGTTCACCCTTCTTGACAATTATTTCACCAGCCAGGAGCCGGTCCAGGGCAACCCTTCTTCTTTCTACCTCGGCAATAACCGGGCCGCCAAAACATTCCCGGGCACATACCCGAACCTTTTTGCCAGGCCTCAATCCCAGGGGAGCCAGGAGAGGGTTATCGGGAACATAATGAATTATTCCTTCCTGATCTTTCCTAAGACAACACAGGGTTAAAGGATTTTCTTCCTCACCTAAAGGACATTTTTGCAGAACAACGGTTTCTTTTCCCATGGATTGCTTCATCTTCTGGCAGGAACCCCTTCCCATGTCTTCTGATGAATCCATCCGGGGGTATAAGTATTTTAGTAAACCTCTTGGATTACGGTAAATCACCTTTCCACCCTCCTTTAATGTTGAAATAACTCGCCTCAAAACTTCTTCCTTAGGAAAAACATGAAGGGAAATCCATACAGCATCAAAATCAGAACAGTTAACTTCCGTGCCGTCTCCCTGCTTAATCTTAATTCTACTGCCTAAGCCTGAGCTTTCAATCATATTTTTCCCCGAGCTTACGGCCTGTAAGTCATTGTCTAAAGCTTCTACTTCATATCCCCAGGAACCCAGGCAAAAAGCCGTCAAAGGCAGGTGGCCGCTGCCAATATGAAGAACCTTCATCCCGGGTTTTAACCCGGCCAGTTTTGCTTCTGTCTCAATCATTTTGCTGTAAAAAAGCTGGCCGTAAAAATGCCCCAGGAGAATCCACCTGCTCCCCAGGTATTCCAGTCCCTTAATAAACCACACTAATATAAACAGTAATGTGCTTTGTATAATGCCTGTACCAGCAAGTTTACAAGCTCTTTCCGCCTTTTCCATGGTTGACATCTCCCTTCCCAGATTATTTAATCTCAACTTCAGGCATTAATTTTCTTTTATCCAGCCATACAAGATAAAGGGCTGAAGTCCCCGAAAGAACCAGGGGGAACCAGTAGGTTACAAAACGAGACAAAAGCACCAGGGCCAAACCCATGGCCGGGTCCACTCCCTGCAGGGAAAGAACAAACACCATACTGCCTTCATAAGTACCTAGGCCTCCCGGCAGAAGGGGAACCATGCTTACCAGGTAAGCAGCAAAAGTAGCAAGGGCTATTAATAAAAAATCTATTTCCAACCCCAGCATTTTGGAGGCCCCAAAAACCTTCACCGGGTATATGCTCCACACCAGGAAAGAAATTAAAAGGAGCCAGCGCCTTTCTCCGGGGGTTACCATCTCCCGGGAGTGGCGGGAAGAATCTTCTATAAATTTCCATACTTTTTTAGCTTTATCTACCAAATGATTTGATTCCTTTCCATCTTCTTCCTCCCTCAAGGGGAGGCCTTTAACCCCAAGGGCAAAAAGGGAAACCAATACAAAACCCATAACAAAAAGTGAAAAGTAAAAAACAGGAGAGAAGGAAAGGCTTAAAGCTACTGTAAATAAAAGGATGGTAGATAAGGATAAAAAGGGAAGCAAGGATATATACTTATGAATGAAAAGGAGACCCGTAAGCTGCCGATAATCTAAGGAAGTAAGGCGGTGAAAAAAGTAAACCTTGGCTGCTTCTCCTCCTAACTTTACCGAGGGGGTTACACTTTCAATAAAGCTGCCCGCCATAAAAACACTCCAAACCTGGGAAAAGGAAATTCCTTTATAAAGCTTCCCCAGGAGATAATGCCACTGGTAAACAATCAGGGATAACGTCACAACCTGCAGCAGGCAAAGACCTGCCAGGGCCAGGGGAGAAGTGTTTAGCATAACACCTTTAATATCTTCCCAGCCCAGGAGAAACACTAGCCCAGCCAGGACAGTTATTCCTGTTATATACAAAAAAGCTCTACCTGAACTCATTAGCTCCCATTCCTTTCTTAAGAAAGCCCTTCCCTATCCTTAACGAAGAGAAGGGACCGATCAAAAGTTTTCATATTTTGCTGAACCTGGGCCACAGGTTTATAACTATCAGGCAGGTAGTCATAATGGTGTTCATAAAAAGAGGAAGGCTGCCTGAAGATAAAACGGGAACCGGGAAGGGATCCGGAGAAAAGGTTATTTAAAATGTCCTCCTTGGGTTCCGCCTGTAGGGCTACCACCGCTACGGTAAAGTCCAGGGAAGGGAAAAGGGCTCCGTCTCCTTCCACCACCTGTATTTTGCCAGGCAATTCTACCTTTTTTAAGTAAGCCCTGGCCCGTTTTACGGCTTCCCTGTCCAAATCCAGAGCATATACTTCAGCGCCGGATAATAGGGACAGGTAAACAGCAGTAAAGGGAACGGCCCCACAGCCGATATTTAAAACCCGGTCAGCAGAAGTTATTCCTGCCAGGTCAATTTCCCTCTGGACAGTTTTCCGGTAAGGGAGGGAGTAAAGGCCCGCCGAGTATGAATTTATGCTGCACCATTTTTCCAGGGTTCCTACAAGGGGTTGAATTATACGCATGATCTTCTCCCGACTTATATATTGAGATTCATTCTCATGATTATATTATAGGGGTACTTATATTTACTGTCAATACAAATAACTAATATGAAAATATTAAACTTTTACAAAAACCTTGTAACCAGGTTGGTTTAAGCTTAAAATTAATTATAATTAAAGATTTTATAAAGGGGGAGGTATCATCATGGAGGCAGCCCGGGTTTTAAGGGAGATAAAAGAGAAAAAGATACTCCCCTTCTACCTTCTATGGGGAGAAGAAGAATATCTCAAAAAGAAAATTATAGATGAGTTGAAAAATCTTCTCCTGGACCCGGAAATGAGTTCCTTCAACCTGGACCTTTTTGAAGAGGAGAGCCCCTCCCTTAAGGAGATATTAAAAAGGGCGGAAGCTCCGCCGGTTTTAAGTGATAAGCGCCTTATCATTGTTAAAAATCCCCCTTACTTTTCGGAAGAGGTTAAAGAAAAGGAAGGCCTGGAGGATTTAGCTCGTTACCTGGAAGAACCTATCTCCCACACCTGCCTGGTTTTTTCCACCACAAAGATTGATAGAAGAAAAAAAATAACCAGGCTCCTGGTTAAAAGTAATGCTTTAGTAGACTGCAACCCCGTCAAAGAAGGGGAACTGAAAAAGTGGGTCAGGCAAAAATTTCGCCAGGAAGGAAAGACCATAGAAAATAACGCCCTGGAAAGCTTAATTGAACTGACGGGAAATAACCTTACCCGCCTGGAGAATGAAATTAACAAGCTTTGCACTTACCTGGGGAAGGAAAAAAAGATTTCCGAGGAAGAAATAAAAGCCCTGGTTACCGGCTCCCTGGAAGCCAATATTTTCTCCCTGGTTGACAGCCTGGGTAAAAAAAACAAAAGGGAGGCCCTGGACCAGTTCCACAGAATCCTACTCCAGGGTGAACCTCCCCTAAAAATATTAACTATGATTGCCAGGCAGTTTCGCCTTTTAATACAGGTTAAAAGCCTACAGGAAGAAGGGTGCACCATCCAGGAAATTCATAAAGAAATAAAACAACATCCCTTCGTGATAAAAAAACTTTTAAGCCAGGTAGATAACTTTACCCTGCCAGAACTTAAAAGGGGCCTGGTTAAAAGCCATGAAACAGATTTTAAAATTAAGACCGGCCAGCAGGAACCCCATGTATCTTTAGAATTCCTTATCGCTGATTTAGATTAGGCGCCATGGCTGCAGGTCCTGCCAGGGGATCGTACTGCCATCGCCTTTCCCCATCGGGAGCCTCCAGTATAGGTTCCTCCAGGTATTGGGGAACCTCCAGGTGGAGACTTTTATAAACGTTGGAAAGATGTTTGCGAAATAAAGCCTCAAAGGGAGCAGCCAAATAATATGAAGTGCTGTCCACCCACCAGGCGAAATCACTGCCTTCCGCCATAAAAAGTCCTTCCCGGGCTTTTTTTATTCTCTCGGGATCTGTCCCCGCATCCAGTTCCTTTTGAAAATCCCTCCGGGTTCTGCGAAGGTACTCCCACATAGTGTTTTTGTTTCTGGTACCTATCCACCGGTTTAAATTGTGATTCACCCAGGAACCGGTAAAGAGATAGTTTATTTTCTGCCGGGGGGGATTAACCGCCAGGTAATTATTAACCGTTACCGTATGGAGAAGGGGATCATCCCTGAGCCGCTGGTAGAGAAGGTGCAGAAAATCCTTTTTATCATTAGAGTACCATTCCCAGGCATTTTCCCCATCCAGAGAAATAGTTACCAGATAATTTCCCGAATGGTCATCCAGGTGTTCTCTTATCTTATGTAACCGATGATGGAGGTCATTTACCGCATCGTTAACGGACATATGCTGATAGGTAAAGCCAATTCTATCGGAAAGATATTGGTCCCTGAAAATCATGGATATTTCTTTGCCGTTGATATTAACTTTGTAAGGTTGATATAAAACCTGGGGATTGGTTACATGGCCGTATTCATCCCGGTAAATCTCGGTACCCAGAGATTTGGCCAGTATTTCTTCGTCGGATATAGTCCATTTAAAGTCCAGGCCCGCCAGGTAGGTTATCACCTCCGGGCTGACAGCCTGCTCCGGGGGCCAGAAACCGTAAGGTTTATGGCCAAAACATTCCTGGTAATGATCCACCGCCTTTTTCGTTTGCTCCAAGGCATCTTTAGGGTGAGCAAACTTTTCCGGAAGGGAAAGGCCGGGGGCAGACCTCAAGGCACTGTCGGTGTCAATAAGAAGGGGTAAAATAGGATGATAATAGGCCGTAGTAATGACTTCAATTTGACCCTTATCCTGCAACTCCCGGTGTTCGGGTATTATTTTACTCAGGATGTTCCACTGCTTACTCAATAAAGCAGTCTTTTCTTCTTCGGTAAAATTACTTCCCTTTTCCTCAAGGCCCCTTAAAAAAGAATCCTTTTCCCTCAACTCGGGATCGATCCATACCAGGTTAAACCAGACCTGCAGGTCCAGGTAATCCTGGTTAGAAAATTCTCCAATAATTTTCTCCAGGTGAGCAGGCTCCCTTTTTCTCCCCTGCTTTTCTAAAAGCTGATGATAACGGGGGTACCGGGAAATAACCCTATCCCAGTGAATATCAAAATAGTGTTGGAGCAAAAATATCTTTTCCCGGTTATTAAGGGACCTTACCGGCTTCATCACCAACAGGTAATAATCCACCGCCTCCCCTTCCAGGTAATCCTCAATCTGCTCAATTAAAGCAGGGGTCAAATTAAAGGTTGCCCTTATAGTAGGATATTCCCTTAATATAGATGCCATCTGGTAATAATCTTTACAACCATGGAGCCTGACCCAGGGCATAAAATATTCATTTTTCACTGTATCCTTGTAAAAAGGCTGGTGCTGATTCCAAACAAAGGCTATATTCAAAGGCCTTTGTGACATATAAATCACATCCTTTAACCTGGAATAATCTCCTTTTTTATTTCCAGCATCCATTCTTCCCCAGGTGATAACTCCAGATCCCAAAAGGGAAATACCACCGAACCCTGAAAATTCCTTTCAAAACCATCCTCTGACTGGGATACGGTCTCAATGGGAAAACGCCATAATCCTGCAGGCCGGTCAAAGGAAAAACGAAGGTCTATTCCCTGCCATTCATCTTTAATGCCTATAGTTTTGATACTGGAAATCTCTCCACTGCTAGCCAGGTAATTATCCTTAATTTCCTGGTCAGCGTAATAATACCTGTCGGAAGCATAACCGCTTAAAAAGCCATAATTGAACTCAATTCCAAACCTTGTATTTAGCTCCCTTTCTCCTTCATTTTTTATAGTGTAAACAATTGTTAAAGAGGAATCCCTGGCTCCTACCTTTATCTCCTTTAGCAGCCTCACCTTTCCCTTTATATCACCCTCTTCAACTCTTCCCTCTCTACTTAATTCTATCACCACTTCTTTATTATGCTTATGTATGGAAGCATAGTAGGGTTCCATTATATAATTACCCTTTTCTTGATGATTTCCTTTTTTAAACCTTTCTAAAGTTTCCTGGTTATCCAGGAAATGATCAAGGAGAGAAAGGCGCTGGTACCTATCATAAACCAGATATTTTTCCAATCCCTTTTCTTTAACTTTTGTTATTTCATGTATAGTTTTTGCTCCATCACTTTTACTGCCTTTTCCGGAAAAAGTTCCCTCATAATTTTCAAAATCCTCCTTCTTTTGATTATAATCCTGGCTGGTATTATTCTCTATTAATTCAAATATACTTTTATGATAAGTTTCCGGGCGGCGGGTTAAGGTATCCATCAAATTAAAACACCGGGGCTTATAATCAAAGGCAAAAATAGCTCCTCCCTTGTGGGGTGCAATATATATACCCAGTTCCCTGGTATTAATACCAATTTCCTTCTGGCCTTCATATAGCAGGTCTTCTTCCTGTACCTCCAGCCACTCCTCCTGAGGATAAAGCTGTTCCTCCGCCAGGACCTGGGCTTTTATCAGGGAGCGGTAAAGGGCAAATCGAAGAAAATTAAGGTAAAGACCCCCAAAAACACCGTGCCAGTAGGCATCATTACACTGGCCCGCCCAAAGATATTCAAGGGCCTGGCTTCTTAATCTGGGATCGGTTATCTGGTAGACTTTCCCGTGGACCGCCAGCATTTTTTTATGAATCTGGTTGCTTTCCGGGTACTGCACTAAAAAGTTTCTCCAAAAACCCCTCGACCATTCCATCATTTCCCGGTAAGAAGAAGTAGGTAAATACACCTTGCCTCGGGAAGAATAACTATCCAGGTAATCTCCAAAGGTCACCATTTCCAACCAGGAAGAATTTTCTTTAATTAATTCAAAAAACTCCAACAGCCAGCCTCCCTCATAGACGGTCCCGTAGGTTTCCGGCCAGCTGCCAAATTTTTCTCCATCATCTGCCAGTACCAGCACTCTATCTTCTCCTCCATCAGCCATTTTTTCCAGGTATTCAATAGTCTTGGAGGGATCTTTAAAAGGAACAAGGTAGCGGAGTTTTTCGCTGATGGGAAATATTTTTAATTTTCTTCCCCCTTCTTCCGTAATATAATAACCCGTGCATTCCTCATCAGTAAAGCCTATTCTTTTAAAATGATAGTCATCAACCACCAGGTATTCTATTCCTGCTTCAGCTATTGGCTTGGCCAGATGGGGTTCCCATATCCTTTCTGCCAACCATATACCCCTGACTTCCGTCCCCAGGTTATAACGGACAAAATCTGTCATCTTATTAATCTGCCCCCTCTTATCCTCATCGGGGATAATAGAAAGGACGGGTTCGTAAAAACCTCCCCCCATTATTTCCACCTGCCCCCGGGAAACCAGCTTTCTGATTGTTTCCATGAATTGGGGCTCTTCCTTTAAAAACCATTCATATAAAGTTCCCGTGTAGTGAAGGGTTACCTTTATTTCCGGGTGATTTAAGATCTCCTGGATAAAAGGCTTGTATGCTTTTTCATAAGCCTCTCTGAAGACATGGGGGAAATTGCCCAGAGGCTGGTGGTTGTGCAGTCCCAGAATAAAATTAATTCTTTTTTTCATTTCTAATGTCCTCTCCTCAAAAATTCAGCTGAAGCTTCCGGGTTAGAAATATTAATAAACATTCCTGCCCCCAGTTCAAAACCAGCTACTGTCGTCAGTTTAGGTATTATTTCCAAATGCCAGTGATAATCGGGGAGGTACTTTAACCCTGTAGGTGAAGAATGAAGGTAAAAGTTATAGGGTGGATCCCCCAGGGTTTCTATGAAGCTGGACAGGACCTCCTGGAGTACTTCCGCCAGCCCGTACCTTTCCTCCTCCCTCATTTCGGAAAAGGAAGACTGGTGGCGCCGAGGAAGAATCCATACTTCAAAGGGAAGGCGGGCAGCATAAGGTATAAAAGCCAGGTAATCCTGGTTATGGGCTATAATCCTTTCTTCTTTAGACCATTCCTCCTCCAGCATTTTACAGTATACACATTCTTTTTCCTGGAAATAAAACTCTCGGGCTTCAGCCATTTCCTTTTTCACCGAAGGGGGTAAAAGGGGAAGGGCTAAAAGCTGGGAATGGGGATGCTCCAGGGAAGCTCCCGCTTCTTTACCGTGGTTGCGAAAAATCTGGATGTACTGGAGGGCGGAATCCTTCTCCAGTTCCGTATACCTGATATAATAGCTGTCTATTACTTTTTTTACCTGTTCCAGGGGAAGGTCTCCCGGGCTTAAATTATGTTCAGGGGTTTCAATTATTACCTCATGGACTCCCTCTCCCGACATAAATTCATAAATACCCGACTTTTCCAGGTCAAGTTTCTGGTTGTTTTCCAGGGCAGGAAACTTGTTGGGAATAACCCTTACCTCCCATCCAGGCTCATCACTGCCTGAAGTGTTTGACCGGATGGCAAAGACTTCAGGAGGGGTCTTGTTTTCATTACCATAACAAAAGGGACAGGAATGTTTCCGGGGTGTTAGCTTTTTTTCCGTCCTTTCCAGGGTAAAAGATTCAGGCCTTTTGGCCCGTTCCGTTGCTATGATTACCCAATTATCTGATACAATATCCCTTCTTATCTCGGACATTTTGCCACCATTTCTTCCCTTTCCTGGACCAGTAATGCCATTTCTATCATGGCCTCTGGCAGCTAATAAATAATTTAAAAATCAGCATTATCTTCCCCTCCTGTTAAATTTTTATACGAAGGCTAAACTGATCTGAAAGGAAAAACCTTCTTTATCTTGTGAAGAAATAACCAAATAAATAGTACATGATTGGGTATAATATTTAATGTTATTTTTCTAAATTAGTACAGGATACCGGGAGGTGAAAAAATGCATGAACTTCACAGGGATAATCTAAACTCAGGTTACCAGCTTCCCCTCTACTATGGAGATGACCGCCTGCTTTTAATGTTAAGGGATCCTTACTGGCTATTCAGCTATTGGGAATTAACAGGAAGAACCTTAAACTATTTCAGGCAGAAATTCCATCATTTTGGTTGGGATGGGAGCATCCCCATGATAAGGGTTTTCAGGTTTCCAACACACCTGTCAGCCCTGGAGCAGCCAGAAATAACCTTTGATGTAGAATTAGAGCACCGGGCTGATAACTGGTACTTAAATGCAGGTATGCCCAACCGTACCTATTATGTTGAACTGGGAAGAAAGCTGCCTGGGGGAGAGTTTATCCCCATTCTAAGATCTAATTTTGTTACCACTCCCAGGGATTCGGTAAGCGATATTATCGATGAAGAATGGAGGCTCTTTGACTTGCAACAAAAAATCTACAGGAGAATGGCCCTTTACCATCTTAGTTCTGAAGAACTAATACAAAAAGGTGTGGACCCGGAAGAGCTAAAATCTACCTGCACCGATGAGCATTTTATATCGTTATTCTATAAGATAGATTAAAAAATGTAAAGAAAGGAGGAAAACTTATGCCCAAGGGATATCTTTGCATGGTTCTACATGCCCATCTACCCTATGTCCGCCATCCGGAACATGAATTTTCCCTGGAAGAAAAATGGCTGTACGAAGGTATTACCGAAACATATCTACCCCTTATAAAAGAAATCAGTCAGCTCATTGAAGAAGGAGTCGACTTTCGCCTTACCATATCCCTTTCCCCTACCCTTGTTTCCATGCTGGGGGATAAATTTCTTCAGGATAGGTACATAAACCACCTGGAAAAATTAATAGAACTGGCTGAAAAAGAAATCCAGAGAACAAAATTTGATTCCGCTTTTAACCCTCTGGCTCGCATGTATCTGGATCGATTCCAGGAGAGCTATTACCTGTTTAAAGAAAAGTACCAAAAAAATATTTTAAGGGCTTTCAAAGATTTTCAAGAAACGGGACATGTGGAATTGATCACTTGTGGAGCGACCCATGGTTATTTTCCCTTTATCGGCCTGCACCGGGAAGCAATCTATGCCCAAGCGGTAGCAGCTATTGACCTTCACACCAGGACCTTTGGAAAAGCGCCCAGGGGTTTTTGGATACCCGAATGTGCTTATAATCCTGGAGATGAAGAAATATTAAAAGACCTGGGGATAAAATATTTCTTTACGGAAACCCACGGAATTACCTATGCTTCTCCCCGACCCAAGTACGGTGTTTATACCCCTATCCTGTGTCCTTCGGAAATTGCAGTCTTTGGCAGGGACCCGGAATCTACCAAGCAGGTATGGAGCAGAACGGAGGGTTACCCGGGAGATTTCTATTACCGGGACTTCTACCGGGATATAGGTTACGATCTGGATTTTAACTATATCAAGCCCTATATTCATCCCGATGGAATCCGTATCCATACCGGGTTGAAGTATTACCGTATCACCGGCAAAAGTTTAGACAAAGAACCTTACCAGCCGGAAATTGCCCGGGAAAAAACCGCAGAACATGCCGGCAACTTTATGTTTAACCGGGAAAAACAGGTGGAATGGTTATCGGGACTGGTAGGCCCTCCTCCCTTAATCGTGGCCCCTTATGACGCGGAACTTTTTGGCCACTGGTGGTATGAAGGACCCAGCTGGATAGGGTTACTTCTAAGAAAAATGGCCTTTGACCAGGATATTGTAAAAACCATTACTCCCAGCGAATACCTGGAGCTAAACCATCCCCTCCAGGTATCAACCCCTTGCGCCTCCAGCTGGGGAAACAAAGGATATCATGAAGTGTGGCTTAACGGGACCAATGACTGGACCTACCGCCACCTTCACAAGGCCACAGAAAGAATGATTGAGCTGGCTGACTCTTATCCCCGATGCGAAGGATACCAGAAAAAAGCCCTCAACCAGGCTGCCCGGGAATTACTTCTGGCCCAGGCCAGCGACTGGCAGTTTATCATGAACGCCGGCACCATGGTTGATTATGCCGTCAATCGCTTTAAGGATCATATAAGCCGTTTTACAAAATTATATGATGACATTAAGGGTAATAAAATTGACCCCAACTGGGTTGATCGCCTGTACGGAGCGGATAATATTTTCCCCCACCTGGATTACCGGATATTTAGAAGCTTTAAAGAAACCACCCTGGTTGAAAAACCAGAACTGGAAAGGATATAATAAACCAAAAACAGAAAGGGCCTCTCAGTTAGATGGAAGAGGCCCTTTCTTCTTATCATTTTTTATTCTTTCTTTTTTTGGATTTCCCTTATTTTATCAATATAGAAATTCGTAAGGGATTGAGATACTTCCTCATTGTACCCTTCTCCGTAAACCTGGTAATAAGGTTCTTCGGGGTCAGGCAGTATTAAAACCCAGCCCTGGGGGCTGTGGATTTTAATTCCATCCACAAGTTCAACTTTTTCTTCCCTGCATTCTTCTATCAGTTTGCGCATTACTTTTCCCTTGGCACTCCAGGGACATTCAATTCTCTTTTGGGTTAAATGAAATTCTGGAATCTCATCTATTATCTGGGACAGACTTTTCTCTTCCCTATTTAAAAATTGCAGGATACTGATAAGGGCTGCCGCAGCATCGAACTGGAGAACATACTGAAAGTCAAGTCCCTTCTGGTCCAGTTCCTCCATGATAAAGGAGGGGGAGGTTTTGGTCCTTATAACGGTACCCTCAAACCTTTCGGCAATTTTATCAACTACTCCACTGGTACTAACGGGAACAGCCACAACTTCTTCCTTTTCCCTGAAAAGAAGGTAAGAAATTAAAGCAGTAAAATAATCTCCCTCAATTATCCTTTCCTTCTCATCAACTAAAATTAAATTCTCCCCCGTCCTATCCATCAGAGCTCCCAGGGAAGCACCCTTTTCCCTGATCATTTTTGACAGCCCCTTTATTTTCCTTCTTATTTCAGGGGGGGATAAAAGTTCATCTTCCTTCTCAAAGGGCTCAAAAAGAAGGGTTTTTACCTTTAGTTCTTTAAAAAGGGGAATCACCTGTTTATAGACCAGGGGCTCCATAAATGCCAGCACCAGGAGGTTGCCCTTTTCACCAGTGAGTTCCCTGTCTGCCTCCCTGCACAACATTTCCCTGTACTTTGAGGCAGCCCTGGAATTTTCCTTTACCTCTCCCACCTCCCTGCCCAAAACCCGGGAAAATTCTTCCCTCTGGCAGGCCTGTTCTATTTTTCTTTCCATTTCCTTGGAGAGGTTTAATCCTTTCTCATCAAAGAATTTTACCTGGATTTCTTCATGGTCTTCTAAAGACCTGTGCAGATAAATTCCACCTGAAGCCTTTCCTTCTTTAAAAGCAAACCGGGCCATGGGAGCTAACAGCTCCCCGGCGTGAATAACTTCCCTACCTGCCCCGGTTATTCCTGATATTAAAGCCTGTTTAAGCATCAGGGAAGCCTTCCAGTCATCACTGGCTACAATTAGGGGCCGCCCCTCTTTTAAAAGGGAAGCAAAGGCATTACCCACTTGGACCATCAGTTCCGGTGAAATATCCCGGTTAGGGGTTCCCTTAATGCCGCTGCTGCCGAAAAGATTCTTCCACGACTTTCTCCCCCAAATAACGCTTTCATTTAACACGGAACCCTCTTCAATGTGCTTATAGGGCCATACTTTAGTTTCCGGTTTTACCCGGCTGCCTTTACCGATTATACTTTTATCACCTATAACAGAGCCTTCATATACTCCCGCCCCTTCTTCTATACGAACACCCCTGCAGATTATGGTTCCCCTTAGCTCGCTCCCCTTTCCTACATAAGCCCCCGACCAGCAGATACTTCTTTTTAGGGAGGCTTCCTTTTCAATAACCGTATTTTTTCCTAACACAGAAAGGTCCTGAACCCGGGCCCCTGCCTCTACCCGACAACCTTCTCCAATAACCACAGGTCCCTTTATAGTTGCCCGGGAGGATATGTCTGCCCCCTCCCCCAGCCAGACACCGTTCCCCTGGTATTTTTCCTCCATATCAAGATCAACCTTTCCTTCCAGTATGGCAAAGGAAGCCTCCTGATACTGCTCCAGGTTTCCAATATCACACCAGTAGCCCTCTGAAATAAATCCAAAGAGGGAATCCTTTCTTTCCAGGAGCAGGGGAAAAAGGTCTTTGCTGAAATCAAACTTAACCCCTTCCGGAAAAAGATTTAAAGCTTCCGGCTCCAGGATATATATTCCCGTATTGACCCTGTCACTGAAAACCTCTCCCCAACTGGGTTTTTCTAAAAACCTGGAAATATCTCCCCCCTCTTTGGTAATGACCACACCATATTCTAAAGGATTATGGACAGAAGTTAAAACCAGGGTAGCTAAAGATCCCTTCTCTTTATGAAATTTTACGGCAGAAGTCAAGTCAATATCTGTCAGGGCATCACCGCTAATAACCAGGAAGGTTTCCTTTAAAAAGGAGGCGGCATTCTTAACACTTCCTGCTGTTCCCAGGGGAGTTTCCTCTATAAAATAATTCAGTTTAACCCCCCGGGAGGATCCATCTCCAAAGTAATCCTTTATGGCTTCCGGCATATACTGGAGGGTTACCCCTATTTCTCTGAAGCCGTGCTTTTTTAAAAGGCTTATTATATGTTCCATTATAGGTTTATTCATGATAGGTACCATGGGCTTGGGACGATCACAGGTAAGGGGTCTTAATCTTGTTCCGCCCCCACCTGCCATAATTACTGCCTTCAATTAAAATCACCCTCCTGCTGATATAAATTATATTCCCGGGGGTAATGGAGGGGATGCTGGTTAACTGATTGAACCCGTTTTTCATGTACCTCCTGGGCTTCCTTACTCCAGGAACTTCTCATGTAAGAACTGAGAACTTCTTCATAGATCTTTTCTGTGTTACCAGCTATTTCCTGCCAGGTAAAGCTATCCCTTACTTTACGGTAAGCCCTGTGGCTGATTTTTTGGGCAGTGGTTTCATCCATTAAAACTTTTAGGATATTATCAGCCAGGGACCCGGGATTACCAGGAAGAGCCTTATAGCCATCCACTCCGTGGTTAACAATTTCTGAAAAGCCTCCCGTATCAGAAACAACTACCGGCGTCCTGGTAGCCATTCCTTCTAGAGCAACAATTCCAAAGGGTTCATAAAGGCTGGGAAATACAGCCACATCACTGGAGGCATACAGCAGGTTGCGGGTTTCATCATCAATGTAACCGGTAAAAATTACTTTATCATCTATTCCCCGGCTGGAAATTTTGTTTTTTAATTCCTCCATCATAGGTCCTTTACCGGATATAACAAATTTTGTCTGGGGACAATAGTTTAAGATTCTGGGAGCTGCCTCCAAAAGAACCTGTACTCCCTTTTCCTGAACTAAACGTCCCACGAAAAATACAATCCTTTCTTTGGAAGTTGCAAACTGTTTCCTGAAGGTTTTGATCGCTCCTTTAGAAGCATCAGTTTTGTAGTTTTCTATATCCACCCCATTGTAAATAACCCTTAGCTTATCTTCAGGAAGTCCAAATACCTTTTTCAGATCTTTTTTCATGTAACTGCTACAGCAAATAACCTTCCATGCTTCAAAAGCCAACCACCATTCCACATCGCTGATATAGTTCTGGTCTTCATTATGCAGCCCCTGATTCCTTCCGTATTCTGTAGCATGGATAGTAGCCACCAGGGGAATCTTATAAATATGCTTTAGAGATCTCCCTGCAAATGCTACCAGCCAGTCATGGGCGTGAATAAGGTCATAATAATTTGAATTAAATAGAGAAACTGCCTTTTCCAGCATGGAAATATTGAGTTGTATGATCCAGGGAATAAAATGGGGGGGATTTAAGGGATAGGGAGATACTCGATGAACCTTAACTCCGTTAACTATTTCCAGGGGGGGAAGCTCCTGGCTGCCTACCGTAATCAGGTCAATTTCGTGGTCTTTCTCAGTCAAAGCCGAGGTTAAATCATATACATGTTGAGCCAGACCTCCTACGGATTTAGGAGGATACTCCCAGGAAAACATTATAACCTTCATTAAAATCACCTCTATAACCCAATTTTACTTTCTCCTTTTTACCTTTAATCTATTTTTTATTATAACCATATATCCATGGGTTAATAATTAATATAAGAAAATATCTTTAATTTTGATTTATAAAGGTTTTTATATTGATGTTTTCCCCATTAGTGGTAACCGTTACCGCTCCCTTCTCATCTGTCCGGTAAATCAAAACTCCCTTTTCTTCCAGGCGGTCCATGGTCTGGAGGGAGGGATGCCCAAAGGTGTTTTGACCTACCTGGATTATGGACATTACCGGATCAACGGCTTCTAAAAAACTTTCTCCCGTGGAAGTATTACTGCCGTGGTGACCCACCTTCAAGACCTGGCTTTTTAGAGGGTAACCCGAATCCAACATATAATTTTCCGCCCGGCTTTCAGCATCCCCCGTAAAAAGAAAGGAAATATCTCCCCGGGTCAGCTTAAAAACAAGGGAATTCTCATTAATATCCGAGGGGGTTCCCTGGAAAAGGATTTCAGGGGGATTATAAAAATCTAATAAATAATCCCTGCCTACCTTCAACCGGTCCCCTGACCCCAGGTAAAGTAGGGGAATTTTCTTTTCTTCCACCAGGGACATCAGCTCCTGGTAAAGGGAAACCTCCCTTTCCACAGGAGGGGCAGCCATAATTTTAACGGGAAAATGGTCAATTACAGAAAGGAGCCCCCCGTAGTGGTCCTCATGGGGATGGGAAAGGATTACCAGGTCCAGTTCCCTGACTCCCTGGTGGCGCAGGAAAGGGACCACCACCCTTTCTCCTACATAATCACTAATATAATCATACTCCTCCTGCTGCTGAAAAAGGGGTCTTCCTCCTGCATCTATTAATATGTTTTGCCCGGAAGAAGTATTGATGAATATGGAATCACCCTGGCCCACATCTAAAAACACCACCGTCATCAAGGCCTGTCCCTGCCAGGCAGGCAGCCATACCATTAGTAAAATTATGACCAGGCACAGTTTTAAGGCTTTATCCCTGTATCCATTTAGGCATGTATTAATTTGACTTATATTCAGGGCTTTTATTCCCTTATAAAATTCTTCCCGGGGCACTAGGAAAAGCAGGATAAGGTAATATATAAATATCCAGGCCACCGGGGGAGGATTGACCCGGAAGTAAGTTACCTGGAGACCAGAAATTAACTCTGCTACCCAGGTCATGTATACTAACAAAACTTCAGCCACTATAAATAACAACTGCCCCAGGGGAGATAAAATAACTATCCCCAAAAGACCTGTTATCCCCAGGCCCAGGACTAAACCTGTAAGGGGAAGGACCAAAATATTTGCCAGGAGAGATCCCAGGGAGACTTCATAAAAATAGTAGGCCATGAGGGGCATAATCCCTAGTTGAGCAGCCAGGGTGGGAGGAACAATCTTTTTTAATGTTGGGAGCAGGAAGTTCAACCTTGATTCAAAAAAGGGAGTTAACATAATAAGGGTCAGAACGGCCATAAAAGATAACTGAAAACTGATGGTAAAAAGCCAGAGGGGTTTTACCAGCAAAATTATCATAGCAGCAAAGGCAACAGCTGTAAGAGGGTCCTTATCCCTTTTAAAAAAGTAGGCACCTGCCCCTAAAAAAAGCATTAATACAGCCCTCACCGCTGAAGGCTTAAAACCAATCAAAAATAGATAAATAATAAGCACAAAGAATAACAGGGGCCAGGCATACTTATCTCCAACCTTCAACCCACGAAAAAACCCCATAACCAGAAGGGCTATTAACCCCATATGTAAGCCCGAAACAGCTAACAGGTGGGCCATCCCGGCCCTCCTGTAACTTTCCTCCAGTTCCCCGGGCATTTCCTCCCGGGCTCCCAGCATAATACCCTTTAAAAGGGAAGCCTCCCGGGAAGAAAGATTTTCCTCTAACAGATTAGTAATTTCCTTCTTCAACTGGTAGCTCTTGGCAATCAGGTAGTTTCCCTCACCCGAACCAATCAATTGAACCTGGTGAGGACCCCCGGCCCTTAAAAGGGCTGTCACCTCCCGGGTTAGCAGGTGAAAACGATAATCAAACCCCCCGGGGTTTCTTTTCTGGGGAGGGAGGCTCAACTTGCCGGAAACCTCTACGCGATCGCCATAACTAAATTTTTCTCCTCCGCTGTAAAGGCTTACCCGAGCCTTTCCTGAAACCTTTTCTTTTCCTTCAGAGGTTTGGATTCCCAGGCACTTCAGGTCAAAGGTAACCCGGTTATTATCCCGGCGGGGCTCTTCCCAGACAATCCCTTCGACGGTAATATAGGGGCTTACATAGTTACTTATATCCTCCCCGGGTACTTGAAAAACCCTTTG